>Ga0209134_10000268_pt1 | contig 13658 bp, 13 predicted proteins | sample LauGreSp1BDMLBSN_2_FD_187566 | JGI IMG/M metagenome (GOLD analysis project Ga0209134, IMG submission 187566) | Freshwater lake microbial communities from Lake Michigan, USA - Sp13.BD.MLB.SN (SPAdes) (version 2) | ecosystem: Environmental > Aquatic > Freshwater > Lake | place: Lake Michigan, USA... | reverse complement strand
GAAGACGCGGTAGAGACCATGGGAGAATTCCGGGGTGCGACCGTAACCGACGGAGAACGCCCAGTCGTCGGATAATTCGTTCAGGCCACTTAGCTGACGCCAGCGGAAATCAGGCGTGAATTCATCGAGGAGTGGGAAGCCGACCTGATAACGCGGTTTCCATTCAGCACCCTGCTCGCCCGGGAAGGCGAAGAAGATGCCGAGATGCTGTTCGCAAAAACGTCCGACCGCAATACGGGTCGCGGCGGGATTATTTCCGACGAGGTAGACGGACTGGCCCACGACCGCGCGGCGGGCGGTGTCGCCTTCGGCGACAGGCGCGGAGATACCGGCGAACTTCGCACCGACGGTCTTGCCGACATAGATGGCGAGTTCGGGGCCGCGGACACCCTTCGTCTCGTGCTGGATCGCGGGACGGACGCCCGTCACGCGCTCGCACCAATCGGCCAGCGAACGCGCGGCGTGCCATTCATCGATCTCGGGTTCAACCGGCAGGACGATCGGCGCCCAGGCGCCGGCATCGAATAGACCACCCGCGCGAGCGATGGCGGAGAGCAGCATCAGGCAGGTTAATGCGAGGAAGCGGGGCATGGGCTGAAACTAGGGGGCAAGTGGGCACGGGGGCAAGGGGACATGAGTGGAGGACTGGAGGACCCGAGGACCGGAGGGCCAGAGAGAGGCAACACTAGTTGACCAGTTGACCAGTGGGCCAGTTGGCCAGAGCGAGACATCGTTAGTTGATTGGTTGACCAGTTGGCCAGTGGACAAGGGAGGCAGCTTAAGAGGACTGAATTGAGGACTGCGTAGAGGGCTGAATTGAAGAGATGCGACTCAGGTGGCGGGTGGCAGCCCGGGGTGGGAGGTGGCGGGATCTACGTTCCCAACCGCTAACCGCCAACCGCTAATACCTAAAATGGGTAGGGTCGGGACCGCGTCACGACAGTGATGCATCGGGTAGGGATGCGATGACATCGCATCCGTCGGGATTCAGGGCGGACGCGATGGTGATCACGTCCCTACCTAGGTAGGAAATCTCCCATGGCAGACATGATGGAGACACCTCACTGGAAGGCCTTTGCCCAGAATCTGCACGTTACTACTTAAGCCGGGTGGCCTACCGTGTAATCACAAAGTACTTGCGGACTAGGGCGACTTGGCCTTACATTATTTTTTCATCCCTGCGGGTATGCTGGACTTCGAGCCACGCCCCCGCAGACCCCCGCGGGTTACGGCCCGCGGGGTTTTTAATTTAAGCACACGCCGTGACGACTCCGTTACGCGTCATCGGCTTAGTGGATGGATTTAACCTCTACCACAGCCTGCAGGATGACCCAGGGCATAAGTGGCTCGACCTGGGCATGTTGCTAAAAGGACTGCTCCACTGCTACCCCGCGCCAGCCAAGCTCGTAGACATACACTATTTTACGGCCCTGCCCTTCTACCTCCAGCAAACAAATCCCAGAAGGCTATCAAGGCATCAAATCTACCTTCGAGCGCTCTCCGCGCGACGTAACCCATCCGTGACGACACACCTTGGGGAAATCAGGCAGCACCAACTCGAAGTCGCCATTCCTGGGGGTAAGACTTGGACCAAAGTGTGGCGTGAAAAGGGAACAGATATCGCCCTCGCCGTGACACTCTTCGAGTTGGCTGCAGCGAATTCATTCGACGCCGCTATCATCGTATCCGGAGACTCGGATTACGCGCCGCTTGCGAAGGGATTCCAAAGGATGCACCCTGGCAAAGACTTGCGCTTCGCCTTCCCGCACCGTCGCCTGAGCAATGAATTACTAAGGGCGGCCCCCTCCTCCATCGTCCTGGGTCCGCAGCATTATCAAGCCAGCCGTCTACCAGAGACGATTCGCCTACCTAGCGGGAAAAAGCTACACTGCCCTTCAGAGTGGTCACGGGCTGACGCAAGGTAGGGCTAGTCGCCCTTGATCAACCGCGTTCGCCGAATGGTGAACGCAAGGTAGGGGCGTGGCTACGCCGCGCACTTCAGAGGCAGGGATGCGATGACATCGCATCCGGCGGGTGCGAGAGGAGGGCGCAATAAATCACGCCCCTTCCTTCGGCGGCTGTTCGGACGTGATGGTGATCACGTCCCTACCTCGAGACAGATTCCAGAGGAGGCAGCGGCGATGATCAGGACAACAGAAGGGGCGAACCGGACTTATCGTCTGGTTCGCCTTAGAGGAATGCCTGGCAAGATTATTCCCAACCGCTAACCGCCAACCGCTAATACCTTACATAGGCACAAAAAAGCCGCGCAGGGTGCGCGGCTTTAGGGGGTTAAGGAGAGTCAGGTTTTGAGAACAGGTAATTGACCCCGCCGTAGTCACGGATGCCAGAGGCAATCCATCGTTGCACATCCCCACGCTCCACTGCCCGACGCTCTAAATCAAAGGTGTGGCACACATATCCTGCAGCCCAGAAAAGCTCGAATAATTCCATGAACCGCGGGTTAACTTTCCCTTCCTGGTTCTCACGGAAGGAATGCTCCATAATCCAGATGGGCGCTATCGGTCGGGCGAGCAGTTGTCGCGCCCCAGCCAAGACCGGCAGCTCGTGACCTTCGACGTCTACCTTAACGAGGATACGGTCGGTGGCAGGACTTGAGCTCATCAGCCGATCCAACGTCTCCACTTCCACCTCGCGGGCATAGGTGCTCTCCATCCCGCCCCAGTTCTTGAGCAAACTAGCGCCCTCGCCGCCGCCATATAGCAGGCACTTTCCCTTCTGTTCGCCGATAGCCATGTTGAGGGCCTCGGCTTTTTCGTAGCGGTTGTGGAGCAGGTTCTCCCGCAGGCGGCGGAAATTGAGGTCGTTCGGCTCGATGGCCAAAACTGGCACACCTGAATGACAAGCGATCAGCGTGTAGAGACCGCAATTAGCGCCGACGTCGACGAAGAGATCCCGTCCGCGCAGCATTTCGCGCAGCAAGGCAACTTCGCCAGAGGCGGTCCGAGACTCCGGCATGCCCTCGACGCCGATAAAATCAAAGCCCAGCGATGTCGGGCGCATCCGTTGAGCGTCAAAAAGTCGGCGATCGCGGCGCAAGCGATACCAGGCCGCGAAGCGCGGAAAGAATCTATCGGCGATTTTTCTGATCATGAGTACGGCTGAGCTGTTGGCAGGTTAAGCCAACTTCCGATTGCGGAATAGCACATCCACCTGAATCAGCTTATCGCCAGAATACATGAGGTCGACGATGTCGACGACCGCGAAGCCCTCGCCATGCAAGAATGCGACAACTTCCTCGAAGTGCGGAGCCCCAAGGTTATAGTCATACGTCTGCAGTTCTAACAAGAGGTAGCGCGAATTACGCACGATGGTGAGGCCGCCCCGGACGACATCGAGCTCGGCTCCCTGGATATCCATCTTGATTAGGTCGAATCCTTCGTCCGAGCCCAATAAGGTCGCCAGCGTGATGCACTTCCGCTTCTCGGGCGCAAAAGCGAACGCAGTATTCTCGCGATAGATTCCGTTGCCGGAACCGGCATCACCATCCTGACATTTGTAGTAATCGACCTCCTTGCCGTCTGTATCTCCGAGGACGGCAATCCGGCAATCGCCTATGGCACGAAGTAATGGTTCCTTGTCCGAGTTGGCGTCAACCATGATGACCTGGACGGCTGGATAGATTTCCCGCAAGAGCGTGGTCCACTTGCCTTCAAAGGCGCCAAGGTCGAGGGAACGTCGCACCTCGACGCCAGACGCCTGCAAATAGCCAAGCCGCTTCCGATGAGAAAGTCTCTGCTTGGTAGGCCTGAAAGAATTCAGGAAACGTTTGAACGCGGATAACATGATCAGGAAGGATACAGCTGCTTCGCCAGCGAGCGTGCCACCGCGACAGCATCAAACTGGGTACGGGCGACTTGGGCGGCTCGCTCGCCCATAGCGGCGAGCTCCACGTCGGACGCGGTCAACACGGAGCGGAGGGCCGCGGACGGGTCTGCTGGGTCACGAATAACGAACCCAGCGTTCGGGCCTTCGACGACTTCCCGGATATTGCCGGCGACGGCTGACATGACGATGGGAAGTCCGGCGGCGGCGGCTTCAATCGCCGAAAGAGGATTGGGGTCGAGCCGAGTGTTGAGGATGAACGCATCCGCGGCCCAGAGGACACGGCGCACTTCCTCGGGCGGCAACTGGCCAAGGACGCGGATGGCTCCAGATGATTCGGCCGCTAGGGCATTGAGCTGTGAGCGCAGTTCGCCGTCGCCCACGAAGAGGAGCTTCGCCCCGCGACGTTCCGCCTCAGGCAGGCCCAGGAATTTCTCGGCCAGTTCCACGACGCCCTTGCGCTGAGACAAAGCCGACACCTGCACGAGCACCCTGCCCTCGCCTTCGAGTCCGAGCGCCCGACGAGACTCGGCACGAGCGACGGCAGACGGACGGGCGAAGAATTTGGCGTCAATGGCGTTCGGCAGCGTAACGATTGGTCGCGGACTGCCGGCCTGTTCTAGTGCCCATTCCGCGCTCTTTGCGTTCGGCACCGCGAACCCATCGAAGGTTCGGTACACACGTCGGCGCAACCAAGCGATCAGGCCGCCCTTATGGAGAGCCGCATCGGCATGCCCTTCGCTCCAGAAGAAGCGGCGCGGAGGCGGCGAGTATATGTTGAGGCCAGCTATTAACATCGTCGGCGTATTCCACGAGCCCGCGATAAGGAGCGTATCCGGCTTCAGTAAGTTTAATTCAGCCAATACCCCGGGATTGAGGTGCGCCTGAATACCCGTGAGCGACGGATGGAAGCCGCGCAGCACCGTGTGGGCGTGCCGGATCTTCGCTGAATCGTAAGGCCAGTGCCGACCCGGCTCCGTCTTCGCGCAATAAAGCACATGGAAGCGCTTGCCCGCCTGCGCCGACGCCTCCGCTAGGGCATCGAAGAACGCGGTGCGGTAAGGGGTCGGGATATTGGTAAGAACAACGAGCATCTGATTAGGCAGACAGGCGATTACAAAAGAGTAGCGAGCGGTGCCGCTCGATGGTGAAACCCGCGTCGCTAAGCCAAACTGGGATATCCCGATGGGCGGCTTCGCCGTGAAGCTCGATGACGATGCAATTTACTGAAGCTAACCAAGGGGTTGGCGGGCGGAGAATCTCATATTCAGCCCCCTCAATATCCAACTTAAGGATATCAATCGTTCCCTCCGGAGACTGCTGGAGAACTTCAGCCATCGTCCAGACTTTCAAAGTTTTCCTGTCGTCGCTCGCGGGAATCGTCTTTGAGCCTGTGCCGGCTTCAATCATATCGAATGCACCTTGGTCGCGGGCCAGCATAGCACGAATCAGGGTCGCCCTGGAGCCGTATGGCGCGAGGTTCTTCTGAGCTAGGGCGGCATTGGCGCTTGGCTCAAAGATTAGACATGTCGATTGGGGGTATAGGCTAAGGAAAACTGCGGCGCTGTCCCCGATATAGCCCCCGCCATCCACGATAAAATTCGCTGAAGGCGGCAGGCGCCCACCGACGCATTCGCCGCGGACGACGTTCTGCATCACTACATTGCGGTCGGATTCCGTGAGGCGATAGCTGAATGGATACAGTAGTCGGCGGAATCGATACCTCCGTTCGCCTAAGCCCCAGACCATACCCGTGGCAGCAGAAGGTGAATCCAAAAATGTGCAAAAGACCGAGTAGGCCATGGATAGCCTTTTGAATAGGGCGAAAGGCAAGAAGGCCTTCAATAACCGGTTCATTCGGTGCGACCCTCCACTTTTTCGTACTGGGCGTATAGTCGGTCGAGTTGGCCGGCGCGGATTTCGCCGAGATGACACAGGGCGAGGAGATAGGCCCGAAGATGACCTGCTATGGGCCGACAGCGCACCACACGAACTATGGTCTGGTGAACCGCCGCCCAGTAGATCGCCGCAAGGGAGACCCAGAAGCCCGCACCCTGCCGGAGGGTCGATGCGATATAGATGCGATTCCAAGCACCACAGAGGTCGGCAAACGAATCTGGCTCCCTCCACTCCTGCGAGACCAGGTGAGTAACGGCGATGCCTTCCGAAACAACGCACCTTCGGCCCGCCCGCTTCGCCTCGCGATACACTTGATGACTGAAAAGCATGTCTTCCGCCTGGGCGTAACGAGACATCCTCTCGTCAAACTGAAGCCGGTGCGCCTCCACAAACACCCGGTCGATGGCGAACCAATAGCCGGTGGCCCATTCGGTCTCCATGTCGCCGACGATCGGCTGCGGATAATGCGCCTGCATACAGACCATTACTTTACCATGACGTAGCGGTCTGAATGTATTGGTGAGGAATATGGCGGCAAAGGCTCGCCGCCAGAAGGGCCGCTGCTGGACCGTGGTGAGAGTATCGCGGGCGGCCAACATCACCAGTTCTGGCGATTCTTTGATCTTGGCGACGAAGTCTCCTGTCACCGAAGCTGGCCAGTCCACGTCGTCGTCAGAGAAAACCACCCAGTCGCCGGTTGCGACCTTGAGTCCAAGATTACGCGCGTGCGTCGACGAAGGCACATCAGACCAGATTGTCCGAACGTTAAGGCCGGCATGTGATACGGCTTCAATAGCGGCGGCGACGCTAGGCCGCTCTTCGGATGGAGACTGGTCAATGACGATGATTTCATCTGGCCTTCGTTGCTGAGCCGCAATGGTGCTTAAAGTGCGGCCAAGTGAGGACGCACGCCGATAGGTGGCGATGACAACGGATACCTTCATCTCATCAAGCAATCCCCAGTGCCGATAAGTAACGCCGGGCGAATACCTCGGCGGAGTATAGTTCCTGCGCACGCTGCTGGCCTTTCTCTGCGCGCTCATGAGCCTCTATCGGCTGGTTGATGACTTCTAAGATCCGCACACAGAGGGCGGCAGGCGAGCCCTGTTCAGCGTAATAGGCAGAGTCGCCCGCGACCTCCCGCATGACGGCGATATCCGACAGGACACAGGGTAATCCAGCCGCCATGGCTTCGGCCACGGCTATCCCGAAACCTTCCCCTGACGTAGTCACGAAAATGAATGCGTCCCAATTCCGCATGGCCTCCTGCGGCCTAGGCAATGCACCCAGGAATCTAATACGATGTTCAAGGCCTGCGGCGGCGACCTGGCGGTGGAGTTCGTCGGCTAAAGCCCCCTCGCCTACCAGCTCAAGGCGGAACTCCAAATCCACGGGCAATTGTCGCACGGCCTCGATGAGACTGCGGTGATCCTTCAGCCGATCGAGCCGGGCGAGCATCCCCCAGGTCTTTGGCGCCGCACCCGATGGCGAACGCATCGCCCCGAGTTCGAAGAATGCAGGACGGACGGAATTAGGGATGACGGATAAAGATAGGCCGCGGAAAGCTGGCTCTGTCACCACGGAGTCCGCGACTGCTTGCGAACAGGCGAGCAACCTAGGGCGACAAACGGGACGGTAGATTAGGCCCATGGCCTTAGTTAGCAGTCGTACGCGTCGACCGAATCCGCCCACATTACCGAGATGTACCACGCACCGGCACACCTCGTCCAGTGGGGATAATATCTGAGGCAGGCGCGTCGGACTCCACGCGATGAGATGCTGGACGCCACGCTCATGGACGAACGCCTTCCAGCGCCTAGCCCAAGCAATGCCCAAGACTCCACCCCAGCCCTCTAGCTGGATTACCTCGGCGCCGGCCTCTTGCCACAAGTCGGTGGCCGGACCAGACGCATCGCCGGTCACGACGATATGCTTCATTGCCGGCGTCATCTGGATGAGCGTCAGCGCCGCCATCTCGATACCGCCGAGCGCCGACGACGGCACCCAGTGAACCAATTTGGCCTCGGCGAAGCTTTTATGCGGATGACTTTTCGTCATGGATTAGCCGAGATCACCTTCCGGTAGACGAGCAAGCTGCCCAGTGCGACAAGGCCTGTCGGAACCATTCCCCAGTATCCGCCATGAGTCAGCGTCGCAAACCACTGCGCCCCAAGAAGGAGGATTGTTGCTCCGGCGAACCAAAGTAAAGTGCGCGAACTCAGCCAAGACCCCGATCGGCGGCGGGCGACAGCCAGCATGGCGATGGCGTAGACAAGATATCCAATGAAATAACCGATCGCCGTGCCCGTTAGCCCAAAAACAGGAAGCAGTAGGATTGGCAAGATGGCCATCACCAGATTGCTGGTTACCTCGACCACGACTACCGTCCGCATCGAGCCTCTGGCTACGAGCCAATAGCCCAGCGGCCAGCCGAGCAGCCTGACGAACACGCCCCAGATCATCCAAGATAGCAAGGGGGCGGCCGGCTCGAACTTGTCCGCATAGAGCAGAGCGATACCGAGCCGATTCATCGTAATGAGCCCGATGAAGATTGGTAGTGCCAGCAAGAGGGCCGCCTCGATTTGTTTTTCCGACAAGATTTTGGCTTCAACCTCGTCTTTTGCCGCGGCAACCCTCGGAAAGAAATCTGTGCCCATCGCACTGAAAACCATCGCGGGCAAGCTGCCGGCGATAGCAATAGCGGCTTGATAATATCCCGCGTCAGCCAAGCCGGCGGCAACGTCAGCACCACGGTGCTTGATGATGACTAGTCGTACCGCATAAGCCGCCAGTTGGGCGGCGACGCCGATGACCATCAGGCCGCCCCCCATATTGAAAAGCATACGCAGGTCACCACGCGTGGGCTGATGATCGCTGGCACCGCAGTCACGCCGGGCAACCTGCCAAGTGAAGACCATCGGGAGGGCGGCGGCGAGAAGGAGGCTGGCCGCGATGCCGATAGTCCCGAAGAAGTAGATCAGTGGCAGACCGAAGAACAGCCCGCCGAGGGCCGAGATAACCTGCGCCTTAGCGAGGGTCTTTACATGGCCGGCCGCCTGGAGGATCGAGGTCCAAATCGTGCTCGCGATGATGCAAGGCACCGCCAGCCCGCCGACGAGAAGCTCGAGCGCGTATCGGCTGGAATCAAAAGTCAGGTAGGCAACCGGCCAGAAGAGCGCGAGCGTCACCACCAGGCCAAGGCCGCTAAGCGTCATCCCGAACTTTCTGACGGCTGCCTGCTTGGCGGCTTTTTCCTCGGTGGAGGCTGACGCTATCATCCGAACGCCCGACGCCCCTAGACCCCAGCCAGCGAGCGTCGATACATTGCCGTTAAACGCAGTGAGGACGCCCACCAAGCCGACGCCAGCCGGCCCCATCAGCTGAGCGATGATCTTAGTCCGTACGAAAGCTACTGCCAACGTGGCGACCTGAGCTCCGCCCATAAGCGCGCTGGAGCGAAGGATGCGGGCGAAGGACATACTGAGGAAGGTGTTAGCGGATAGCGGGTGGCGGTTGGGAGCGCCAAGGCTAACAGATGCGGGTCTGCTGGCATGGTGAACTGCTGCGAAGCAGAAACCATGAAAGCCAAAGGGGGTTAAGCGCTGACGGAGGCGGAGTAGGCGGCGAAGAACTTGCGGCGGTAGGCGGCCCAAGTGTGCTTCTCCGCTTCGTGGCGGGCGGCTTGGCCGATCTGGAAAAGCTCGTCACGATGCGTCATCGCCCAGACGAGCTCCTGCTCGATGGCGGCGGCACTACTAGGTGCGATGAGCAGACCATTCTGGCGGTGAACGATGAAGTCCGCACCCCCAGTGCTGGTCGTGCAGAGCACAGGCACGCCGCAGGCCATAGCCTCAAGGATGACGAGTCCGAAACCTTCGGCGATGGAAGGCAAAGCGACGAGGTCACATTGCTTTAGGTCAGCCGCGAGTTCGGCATCCGAAAGTCCGCCCCGGATTTCGATATCCACGGACTCGAAACCGCGAAGGAGGTCGCGGTCGACAGGCGCGCGGGTGTAGAGGATGAGCTTGGCGGCGCCTTTCGGTAGGGCCGCCAGCGCACCGAGAAGATAGCGGGCGCCTTTGCGCTGCGAGAGCGCGCCAACGAATCCGACGGTCAGCGGCTTGGCGGCGGGGCCGACGGTCCGGGCCGAGAAGAGATCCAGGTCGACGCCATACCCGACGACATGCGCCGGCACTTTAGAACCGGCGGCAGCCAGTGAGTGCTCCGTGAATCTACTCGCGCAGATGACAGCGTCGGCCATCGCGAAGGTCTCATCATTATGCGCGAAGAGTGGCGACATCTCGGTCTCCTCCATGAGTGAGGCCTTCGCTTCAGGGACTTTCTCGATCTCTTTCTGAAAGAGTTCTCTCAGGTACTTTCCGTTAGGGTGAACCTGGAAAAGAACCCGGGGTAGACCCGAGCCTTCCATAAGGCGGAAGGCAGTGTCGGCATAATAGCTATAGGCGATGAGCGGAGCGCGACGCGCCAGCGCTACCTGGCCGGCCCTCTCGCTTAACAGGCGATCGGCGACAGCGAAATGGGGCGAGTCCTTGCGGCGGTCGAAGCGCGCCTGGAGCGTATGCACAAAAGCTCCGTAGGATCGGATGGCCTTTTCAGCCGGAATGTCGGCGTGATGACGGACCTTGGCGAAGCGATGGAAGTTCTTCCCGCATAATCCGGTCTCCGCCCAGAACTTTGAGAAATACGCCTCGGTGACCATGGCCTCCAAGGCATGGTTTTCCTGCAGGGCCAAGGCGGACTGATAACGGTCACGTGGACCGCCGAAAACGATGACGGCGGAGGGAGGCAAGGGATCTAAAAGTTGAACAGTTGATTGGTTGGCCAGTTGGCCAGACAGGGCAGGCGAGGTCTTGAGGTAGGGACAGCACCACGTACTGTCCTAGGTTCGTTAGCTCAAAGGGGAGGACGCGATAGTAATCACGTCCCTACCTCGATACAGCTATGTCGTGACGCGGTTCCGACCCTACCCATTACAGGTGGAAGCGGTTGGCGGTTAGCGGTTCGAAAAGCAGAGAGCCGGCAGCTAGGACAGCGCGTGGTGCTATCCCTACCCATTGCATTCCTTGCCAACCGGCCAGCTCGTCAACGAGTCAACTAACGAGGTATCTCTCTGGCCAACCGGTCAACGGGTCAACTGAAGTGCTTCACGACCGCAGCTATCACGCGGTTGCGATCTTCTTCGGACATGCCAGCGCCGGATGGGAGGCAGAGGCCGTGTTCAAAGAGGCGTTCGCTGACCTTGCCGCCGTGCATCTCGGCGGTAGCGAAGACGGGCTGGAGGTGCATGGGCTTCCAGACGGGGCGGGCTTCGATGTTCTCGGCTTCAAGCGCGAGACGGACCTGCTCACGGGTGATACCGGCAACGGCCGGATTAATCGTCAGGCAGGTGAGCCAGCGGGTCGATTGACCCCACGAAGCTTCGGGCTGCATGATGACGCCAGGGAGACCCTTGAAGGCTTCGGCATAGGCTTTGAAGTGCCCACGGCGACGTGAGACCTTACCGGAGAGACGGGTCAGCTGGCCGAGTCCGATGCTGGCCGAGATATTGCTGAGGCGGTAGTTGTAGCCGATGGTCGAATGCTCGTAATGCGGAGCGGTGTCGCGGGCCTGGGTAGCGAGAAAACGAGCCTGCTGAGCTAACTCGGCATCATCGGTGACGAGCATGCCGCCACCGCCAGTGGTGATGATCTTGTTGCCGTTGAAGGAATGGATGGCGGCGAGTCCGAACGAGCCAGGTGAAGCTTCGCCATAAGTCGCGCCGAGCGCTTCAGCAGCATCTTCGATGAGTTTCACGCCATGCTTATCGCAACAGGCCTTGATGGGGGTGATGTCGGCCGACTGGCCATAGAGATGCACGAGCACGAGAGCCTTGGGCGTCTTGCCGGCCTTGGCCTTCTGCTCGATGACGGAGCAGGCCAGCGCAGGATCCATATTCCAGCTAAGTTCTTCGGAATCGATGAAGACGGGCTTAGCTCCGAGATAGGTAATGGGGGCAGCGGAAGCGACGAAGGTGAGCGACGAGCAGAGGACTTCGTCGCCTGGGCCGACGCCAGCGAGGCGTAGCGCAAGATGCAGGGCGGCGGTACCGGAGGAGACGGCGACGGCATGATTCGAGCCGACGAGTTGAGCAAAATCTTGTTCGAACGCGTCGAGATTCGGTCCGGCCGGAGCAATCCAATTGGATTGGAAAGCTTCTAGGACGAGTTCGATTTCAGCGCCGCCGATGTCAGGCGGAGAGAGGTAAAGGCGAGGGAGAGACATGAGATTAAGGGCGTAAAAGTTTCGGGTGGCGGGTGGCAGCCCCGGGTGGCAGGTGGCGGGAAAGTTAGTTGGGGTATTTTGTGATTATGGAGGGCGGGAAGTCCCTAGGGCACAGTGAGAAGTGTCTATGATTTAACGGCGGGGAAGAGAGACAACTGTAGCTCTATGTGTGCTGCACCTATTGAACTTCGTGTCCTTGTTCTAGCGAATGAGCTTTCCGAGAAAATCTATCGCATAACTGATGGCCGCAATTATCGCGGGGACGGAGTACTGCGGAATCAGATTCGAAGGGCAGGTCTTTCCGTTTCTAGCAACATAGCCGAGGGGGACGGCAGAAGATACAGCAAGGAAGGGATGCGGTTCTTTCAGATCGCAATCGCCTCGGCCGAGGAATGCAAAAGCCAGCTTAGCGTAGCAGGCAAACTTGGCGCCATTCCAAGAGATGAATCGATACGTGCCATCGAAGACTATTCTATTGTCTGCAGGATGCTGAACCGGCTCATCGTATCACGCAAATCTAGGGGCGACGGCCTAGAATAGCCCGCCACCCGAAATGAGCCGCCACCCGCCACCCGGGGCTGCCACCCGCCACCCGAAACTGGTTAATCCTACTTCCACTTCCTATCCCCAAACACCCCCAGCGGTGCGAGAGCTTCCCATAATGCCTTGTTCGCGGGATCTGCCATTAACTCCTCGACTCTCTGGCCGGATGATATTCTCACAAACATCTGCTCATTTTTCTGATTAATTCCGTACGCCCGGATATCTTTCCAGACGAGTGGGAGGCGTTCGAGCCGGCCGACGAGGCCGTTGCGCCAGCCGGCCTGCTGTTCCTCGTACCGGTTGGGTTCGCCGTTCACGAGGTGCCAGAAGGCGACGTTCTGCTTCCCGCCGTTCGGCACGATGTACTGGCCGTATTCATAAGGGAGCAGCTCGCGTTCCCCTACCCTACCGGGGACGGCGTAGAGGCGCTCCGTGCGCACGCAGCCGTTGTTGACCCAGCAGGAATCGGGATTGTGCGAGCCGGCGTCGACGACCGACACCTTGCCGGGTTCCCAATAGGCGACATAGACAAGGAGCTGCGCTCCGCCACGGACGTAAAGAACCTGCTTAGCTTGGCTGAAATTCAAGATGCCCTGCGCACTCGCCATCGCGGCCGAGGATCCGGCGATGGGAATCTCCCGACGCGTCCAGCCCGGTACTTCCGGCAAAGCCGAGCCGACGTCGCCGGTGAAGCCGCGCGGGCGGGCTGGTGCGAACTCGGAGAGGAGAACAAGCACCAAGAGGCCAGCGAGCATGACCCCGCCGAAGATGAGTAGGGCTTTCCGCATATCAGAGGATTCGCGCCGGGATGCCGACGACGGTGACGTCGGCCGGGACATCCCGCACGACGACGGCGCCGGCACCGACGATGGAACGGCTGCCGACCGATTTGCCAGGGATGATACTGGCTCGACTGCCCATGAAGACGCGATCCGCAACGCGAACATGGCCGGTGATATCACACTGCGCGCTCAGCGAGGTCCACGGCCCGAGCGAAGCATCGTGGCCAATGGTACAATTGAGGTTCACCATCGCAAAGTCGCCTATCTCGATATCGACGGAGAGGACGGACCCGGGACAGATGATCA
>Ga0209134_10000267_pt1 | contig 13664 bp, 8 predicted proteins | sample LauGreSp1BDMLBSN_2_FD_187566 | JGI IMG/M metagenome (GOLD analysis project Ga0209134, IMG submission 187566) | Freshwater lake microbial communities from Lake Michigan, USA - Sp13.BD.MLB.SN (SPAdes) (version 2) | ecosystem: Environmental > Aquatic > Freshwater > Lake | place: Lake Michigan, USA... | reverse complement strand
CGGTTCCACCTGTTACAGCTACAGTCTTCAGGATTGCTCCAGTGAAGTTTGTGTTGTAAACATTTAGGTTACCGTTCTGACCACCAGTGATGGTTGCTGTGAAGCTAGCTGATAGCCCGTTCGCTGCAACTGTTGCTGCACCGAATGAAACGCTAGTTGCAGTCTTGACCGCAGCTGGTGCAGCCAATGTGATTGTCGCTGTTGTAGCGCTTGTGCTTACGCCAACACCTGAAAGTACAGGTACAAACTGAGCTGTTACAGTCTTTTCGAGTGCTGCAGCAGTTGTGTTTGTAACAGTGATGTCAACAGTTGTCGCACCTTTAGCTACTACACCTGAAGCAACTTCAGCCGCGTCCGGAGTTCCGTAACCAGAGATCAAAGATACTGTTCCACCCTGGTTACCGTTTGAAGCAACAGTTGCAGTTACAGTCGCGCTAGATCCGTTAGCTGCAACAACAGGAGCACCTAGTGTTACTGTGCTTGCTGATGGTGCGTAAACGCGGTTCGCTGCTGTGATGTTTCCACAAACAGTTGCGTTTCCGCCTTCAGTTTCACCTGTAGCTGCGTCAGTTCCAGTGTAAGAAAGAAGACCGTAACCGAACTTCTGAATTACTGTCTGTGACTGGCAAACTAGAGAGTTTGTTCCACGGAATGCACGAGTGTAGGCGTTTTCTTCATCTGAGTTGATCAATGCTGTTGGAACGATGTTGTAAACAGGACGCTTGATTGCAGACCATGTTGGAGCTGTTGCGTAAACACCATCTGTAACAACTGTTGCCTCTAGTCCACCCATTGAGCGAAGAACTGCACCAGCAGTACGCTTTGGAGCAACACCGTTAGTCTGTGCAACCCACTGTGAGATTGAGAAACCGACAAGTGCGTATGGGTCATTTGCAACTGCAGTTCCATCGTGCTCCTGAACTGTCACTCCACCTGGGGTGATGTCCTTGGCTGGCACTGACTCGTTTGTGATTTCAGTTTCAGAAATCTTTACCTGACCGATCCAGAATGAACGGGTTCCTGATCCTGCCTGAGGAATGTAAGCACGGATTGTGTTAGATACCTCACCTGCGGCAGGCGTATATGAAGGGGCTGCCAACTTGATGAAATCACCAGTTGTTGCGTCCTCAATAACCTGGGTAATGTTTCCACGGTAGATGTTGATTAGAGAAACGTTGTCTGTTACCGCAAGTGTTCCTAGAGGAATGTCTGAAGGAATCTTTGTGATGTTCAAAGGAGCTGTTGCATAAGTCATGTTGTCCTGGGCGAAAGGAACGTATGTAACGACACCGTTCGCAACTGCACCAGAAGGACCTGAAGATGAACGAGCGTAGTGGAACTTTCCAGCAAGCTGTGCAGTAGTTGGGCTAACTGCAGTTCTTGACTTACCAAGTTCGTCTGGAGCAATCGCAACTGAACCTGAGTTGATCTGACCGATTGCGATACGAAGAGCGTCGCGACCTGCACCTGAACCGTTGGCACGTGGGATTGCAATACCATCTGCTGAAACAACTACGTCAGCTGAACCGATTGCCTTGTAGCTTGCAAGCTTCAATCTGCTGTCAGTAGCGCTTACGTCTCCTAGTGCTAGTGAAATACCATCCATGACATCCATGGTTGTGTCAGAGCCTAGACCTACTAGCTCTGCATACTTGTTTACTGATACTGGATCAGCCATTACCGGCATTGCGGTTCCAGCTGCGATAACTGCTGCACCGCTAAGGGCAACTGTTACTTGAGCGAACAATTTGTTCTTCAATGTAGTTCCTTTCCAAGGTTTTACTCTGCTTTTCCCCGTTTGGAAAACAAAGGTTTATTACTTGTTCAGTCTTAGTTTGCTTAGTAAATTTTTGGCGACTTATAGGTTTAGGTATAGTTAACTCAAGGTGTACAAATGGTTAACCCGAAAACTGCTACCCTTGCTTTTCCTTGCGTTTCCTTGATCTAGCAAGAAGGACCTGCCCTAGAACTAGCCCTGGAAAGCCGAAGATTAGAGAGGCTAGAACCACAGTTGAGCTAAATGAACTGCCCTCTGCAAGGGTCTTGAATGCGTCGGCTCTAGGCCCTGACCCTGGGTCTAGAGGGTCTACAGGATCAACTGGACCAGGTCCTGGGTCAACAGGGACAGTCGGTGTTGGTGTTGGAGTCGGCTTTTCTTCCTCAGGAACCACGTTAGAAGGGCAATCCTTGGCGACAGTGCTGCTCAATAGAGAGGTTGCTACTGCTTTAGCTTGAGCCTTCAAGTTTGCTGGCAGTGGGACATAACCGTATGGAAGCATGCCTTGAGCTTCACCAGTGACCTGTCCAGGTCCAGCTGCGTAGTTCAGCATCGAACTGTATTCAGATAGAGCCTTAGAAGTCTGAGTACAGACATTTACCACTGCATAAGTTAGTGAAGTCCATGGATAAGCTGTGCCCTTCACAGACTTGCCATCGTTGTAACTGATACCTGTACTTGCATCAACAGGCATAGCTGACACTGCTGCGTTCATTGCGCTAGCGGTTGGATTGCTTTCCTGCCCAGTTGAACTGACCAAAGTTGCAACACCTAGTCCATATCTTTCAGCTGCCGGTAGATCAGTAATTGCCAACATGAATCTCTGACCAATTGGTTGAGCTCCACCTGAGGTGAAAGCAGCAGGAATCTTGTTGGGATCCCAAATAGTCTTGCTCTTAGAGTCTCCTCGTCTAGCTGCCGCTGCTGCGTCCAACATGTCATGAGAGTAAGGTCTCATGTCGAGGGTCGAGAATCCTGGCTCAGGAGTATTTGAGTTTGGTCTAAATGTTGAAAGATCTGCCTTAGGGAAAGACTCGATTTCAGAATCGGTTGCTAGCTCAAGTGTTGAGTAGAACTTGTTAAGCTTCATACCCCACTGGTCAGGTGTGCCTTTAAGGAATGCGCTGGCCTTAGGGTCATTTTGCAACCAACGCCAAACCAGTGCAGTTGAGTCAGATGAACCAAGGGCAACCAGTAAACCACCAGGTTCAAGACCTCTCTGGAAGTATTCGAAGTCAGGGTTTAGTTGGATGAATTCTGGGTCCGCCACCAAGCTTCTCGGGTTGTCTTTTACATGTTCTTGGGTGTTTCCACCAGGAACATCGTTTCGGTAAGACTGAGTTAGAAGTTTTGCGACAAGTCGTGCGTTCAGTTTTAGATCCGTGACTAGAGATCCGTTTTGTGAAACTAGTGGAGAGTCAGATTTGAAGTTCTTTTCAATATTGAATGCCACTACCACTGCAGAGTTAGCAACTGGTGCATAGACAAGTTGATTCTTACCCCTAAGTTCTTCATCAATCGGGTCAGCGATAAAGGCTAGACCTGATGAACCAAATAGTGAGCCAGTGATCTGTCTTCTTGCTTCACCATCACCGATTTGAGAGTAACCGAAGGTTGCGATGTCTTTACATAAAGATGGCTGCCAGGAATAGAAGGCAGCTGAAATCATCTCAGTGCCAACTACTCTTCTTTCAGAGTTTCCAAGTGCACAAGACACAGTCAATGGAGAGAAACTCAAAGGAATCTGCACGCGGTTTTCCCAGTGGGAAGCAGATAAAGGTGATCCGCTTAGTCTCTCACCTTCAAGAATTCTGGTTCCATTGGCTCTGAGTTCACCTCTCGGCACAACTACTAACCAACAGCCTCTAGGACCTGTTGCTGTTTGAGCTCCACAGCCTAGATGAGGTGCTTCCAAAGATGTTTGGATTTCGAATACAGCCTCTCCTCCACCACTAACACCGGTAGGGGCAGCAGAAAATTCATTGCTTGTCTCGTTTGAGAAGTATCTGATGAAGTTATAAGAGCTTTCGCCGCTTACTGTATTGAAAGGCACTCTGTAGGACTTCAAAAATGGTTGGTTCACAGGTGGCGGAATCAAGAATGAGGTGTTGTAAAGCTGCTTAGGGTCTTCTCCACGCATTAGGTCTCGGTTAGCAGTGAAAGAACCCATAAGGTTTTCAGTTGCTGTGATTGGAGAGCCCCATTGACACTGCTGAGGAGTTGGGCCTGTTTCGTCTCCCCAACACTGCATGATTTGAACGTAGTTGCTAGCCAATTCTCCAGGCATGGTTCTATCCAGTCCCGACCAGCTTACTTTGACACCTTGGTTAGAAAGGTTTCGAGTTTGGGAAACGGTAACTTCAAAGTCCTTAAATTCATCATAGAAATGACTAGTTTGATCTCTAGTATCTGCAAGCCAAGTCTTAGTTATCTCACTACCGGTTTGAGCAGTCGAAGCGCTAGGCGCGACTAATGAAGCCATACCTATTGCTACGACTAAAAGAACCCTCAAAACCATTCTTGGCTTCATTAGAGCTTATGACCTCGCCTTAAGACTGATATCAGTGGAACCGCTAGCAGTAGTCCAAGGAAGAGAACCAGCAAGAAGATTATTTGTATCTGAGCAAAAGTTTTTCCATTTTGATCAGGTGGATTGATCGCCTCAGCTGAGACAGCCTGACAGATGCCAGTGTCGTTGTCACAGAAACCTGGGCCAACTATGCCATTGTCAACGATTCCGCCATTATCGACGTAACCGCCACCGCCACTGTTTCCGCCATTGCCTGGATCTGTTCCTGGATCGGTACCAGGGTCAGTGCCAGGATCAGTTCCTGGGTCTGTACCAGGATCCGTGCCTGGGTCAGTCCCTGGATCAACTACTCCACCAGCACCTGGATCAGTTCCGGTATAACCCTTCTTATCGGCAGCCGGGGGCATTGGAGCATTCTTGGCTAGCAAGTTAGTTCCATCTGATGAGAAAGTTGGGTTGTTACATTTAGCAACGTCTTTGTTCTTAGCACTCACACCAGGAATCTTCTTGACCTGTTCAAGACCTGCTTTCACCAAGTTGATTGGTAGTGGAGAATAACCAAGAACCTCTGCTTGCTGCTGACCTTCACATAGGTAGTAGTAAGCAAAGTCACCCAAGGTTGCACCTTTAGAGGCTGTGAAAGAACCTGAAACTGCAGTTGGAACAATCAAGTATGAATAGCTAGATAACGGATAAGACCTTGGGTCTTTAGAGCTATAAACACCAGTCAAAATCTGAGTCAAGTAAGAGTTACCTGGACGAGTATCAATCTTTGCTTCCAATAGAGCAACAGCCACATTAGATGCTGTTGGCAAAACATAGTGATCTGACTTATTCAAAAGCTTCACTACTGGGAAGCCTGTCTTCAAGGCATAGGAATACTCAACGTAAGTAATGGTTCCTTCGTTAGCATTCTGAGAAACGTAACCTGAAACACCTTGAGAACCAGGCTGAGAAACATAACCTTTTCCTGAAACCACTGGGTAGTTAGATGTCAAACCACAAGGAGTGCTTCTTCCTGCAAGCTTGCAGTAGTCATCCCAAATCTTGGTGTGCTCATCAGCCATCCATGATGTGAACTGTGCAGTAGAACCGGAACCGTCGGAACGAACTACAGGCACAATCTTTCGCTTAGGAAGTGAGATGCCTGGGTTCTCTTCTGCAATTGCTGCGTCATCCCAAGATGTGATCACTCCAGTGAAGACTTTGGTCAGAGTCTCACCTGACATCTTCAGGTTGGTGAATCTCTTGCCACCAATCTTTAGGTTGTACATAAGAGCAGTACCACCGGCAACTAGAGGAATGTAAGCGAAAGCTCTAGACGGAAGAACATCAACAACAGATCCATCTTTCAATCCGTAAGGAATTTCAGAAGATGCAAAGTCAACAGTTCCAGCCTTGAACTGGTTACGTCCATCAGATGAACCTGTGCTGGCATAGTTAACACGCATTCCATACTGAACTACGTTTCTTCTCCACTGGTCAATAGCGTTTGCTGACCAAGAAGATCCAGCACCGTTTACAGGGACATAGTCAGCAGCTTGAGCAGGTGAACTTGAGAAGCCAAAAACAATTACTGGAATGATTAGTAAAGAAAGCAATCGAGTTTTCAAATTTAGTCTCATTTTGCGACCTTCTTCTTTGTTAGCTTTTTGATGTTCTTTGCCAAGTTGCCAAATACGTTCTTATCTGAACCTAGGATTCGGGCAAGCATGAAAAGAATTAGAACTAGGAACATTAGAACTGCAGCAGTTCCGAAACCACGAGCAATCATTGTTGGCTCAGGAGATTTCACGAATTGGAAGATGGCAAGTGGTAAAGAAACCATCGGCCCCTCAGTTGGGTTGAGGTTCATGCTTGCAGTAAATCCGGATGTCAGAAGAACAGGTGAGGTTTCACCAATACCTCTAGCGGTGGCCAAGATGATGGCAGTCGTTAGACCTGATCTTGCAGTTGGCAGAGTAACCATCCAAGCAGTTCTCCAAGCACCCGCACCTAGACCTAGAGATGCTTCTTTCAAAGTTCCTGGAACGATACGAAGAACAACATCGGATGCTCTAATCATGATTGGAAGCATCATTACGCTGATTGCAAGAGCTGCAGCAAAACCTGACTTCTGAACACCTAGCAAAAGAATTGCTGTTGCGTAGATAAACAAACCAGCCACGATCGAAGGAAGAGCTGTCATAGCTTCAACCATTGTTCTAACGAAGCGACTGTATTTGCCTGGAATCTCGTTAAGGAATACAGCTGTTATCAAACCAAGCGGAATGGTGATAGCCAGAGCGATAGCAATCTGGATTAGAGAACCCATGATTGAGTGCAGAATTCCACCAGAACTTAGTGGGTCTAGAGGACCAGCAAGGCTCATGTCTTCAGTGAAGAAGTTCAAGTATGGAAGAGCTTCGAATCCTCTAGAAATTGTGAAGACAACGATGAAGACCAAAGCCGAGAAGATAATCACCGCAGCTGATCGAATGATTACTGAAGCAACTCTGTCCTTTACTCCTTCACGATCATCATCTATTGCAGTGATCAAAGCAAAGAAAACGATGAACAAAATGTAAGCAATCAAAACAAAAGATAAAACTCCACTTAGCGGGGCAATAGAGAATAGGAACCCAGTTGCGGCAATTGCAGATGCTGCTGCAGTTAATGTGGTTAACAGGTCACGGATTCTTATTCCGTGAAGCTGACGCTTTTGTTCTTCAATAATGTTTTGAGTAGTCATTAGCTGCTTGCTCCTGATCTTGAACGGGCGACGATTGACGAAGCAGCGAAGTTAACAATCAGAGTCATGATGAATAGTGCGAGACCTGCAGCCATCAAAGCTGACATACCCATCTGAGTTGCCTCACCATATCTCAACGCAATAAGGCTTGATACAGAGTTAGCGCCGTTTTCAAGAATTCTTGGCTGAACAACGAACACAGGCGAGATAATCATGTAAACGGCGATGGTCTCTCCGAGTGCTCTACCTAGACCAAGCATTGTTGCACCGATGATTCCTCCCTTACCGAAGGAAAGAACAACGTTCTTTACCATTCCCCAACGAGTTGAACCTAAACCTAATGCTGCTTCTCTTTCACCAATTGGAGCTTGAGAGAAAACTTCGCGCATAACAGAGGTAACAATTGGAGTAATCATCAAGCCAACAACAATTCCGGCAATCAAGCTAGATGATGTGAACACAGTATTGCTCGTTAGTGGATCTGAAGGATCGCTTCCCTGAACAGATAGGAAAGGAATCCAACCAAAGTTTTGTGAGAGCCACTTAGCTACAGGTGTAACTTCGTTTTGGAGGAAGAAGAATCCCCACAAACCAAATACAACCGAAGGAATGGCAGCCATGAGGTCGACCATTGTGATTAACGCACGCTTAATTCTTCTCGGTGCGTACTCACTTATATAGAGTGCAGTTCCGAGTGAAAAAGGAACTGCAACAACGATTGCGATGATTGCAATGATTACTGTTCCAGCAATAACTGCAGCAATTCCAAAGTTTCCTGAATCTGGCTCCCATGCCTGGGTGGTGAAAAAGCTAAAGCCAACTGTTCCTAGAGCTTCAGTTGCTCTTAGTGTTAGAAACAAACCAACGAGAGCCATAATGACAAGAACAGAGCTTCCTGCACTTCGCATTACTCCTCTAAAAATACGATCCTGAAAGTCCCAAACATACTTGAGCTGACGAGGTTTTTGAGTGTCCGCCGCCATGTCCAAAGCGTCCTTTGAAAGTGTGGTTTGAGTTTTTGTGGCCATTTATTGATTATCGCCTGTAGCCCATGGTCCAGACAGCCCTCAAGGTTAACGGAAGTTGAACAATAATCCACACCGGTTGATAGGCCTGTGCAAAATTAGGCATTTGCCTGTCGACTTGGCGTTCAAAAACAGGCTCGATTGGGCCGAATTTAGGGGTTATTTGTGATTTCAATGGCGTTTGAAACCCCAATTGCACCCGAAGAAGACTTGATTATGGCAGCAACCGTCAGTTTTGCTCCTGCTGGGTACTTGGACCCAGAAAGTATCATCTTCCAGTCCACGGCATCATCAACTCCTAATACCTGCCATGAACCGCTATTGACCTTGATAACAAAGGTGCAGGTGGAAAGGTCATCCCAGTTAGCGATTGAAGCCTTTGGCTTCCATAGAGCTACACCTTGGTCTTTAGGCAGTGTCAGGGTGATCGTTCCTACAACAGGTTTCTCTGGCATTGAGCTTTGGGCTTTTAGCACAACCGCTTGCCTATCTCCCACAGAGATGGTCACGAAACCATTGGCATCGGATGTCACAGTTTGCGTCTGACCCCAAACTTGAGTGAATAAAGTGTTTGGACTTGAGGTCTTGAATCTAATTCCAGTCTTTGTGACCTGTGAGTTGTTCAAAGCAACTAAATACTCTGTTCGATTGGCAGAATCAATTCTGCTGAAGGCAATTACATTGTTTGCTGAGTATCTCTGAATCTGAGCACCAGTTTTTAAGGCTGGGTGGTTGTTGCGAAGTGAATTCAGCCAAGAAATACGTTCTTGAATTGGGTGATTGCTCTCGGTGAGATAGCTGCCTGAACCGATAGCACTCGCAGCAATTCTGGACTCTGTCTTCCAAGCATTAACAGATGTAGGGAAAAGATCCTGTCTTGCTTCCTTATCGCCACCATTACCTATAATTCCGTTTTCATCGCCGTAGTAGACGTTAGGAATTCCTCTTGACATATACATCAGGTCATATCCAAGAAGTGCATCTCCCCAAAGATCATTAGCGGGAGATCCAGCATTTCTTAGCATCAGACCGAATCTTCCCATGTCGTGATTACCAAGGAAAGTTACTTGGTTATAAGAATTGGTCTTGTTGGTTGTGTACCAGTCATCTGCACCAAAGACATTGGTGATGTCTGTGATGTTGTTTCCTGAGGCAAACTGCACTGCAGCGGATTGGAATGCAAAGTCAAGTAGCGATGGAATTCCTTTATCTCTAACAAACTCTGTCAATGATGCAGTTCCAAAGTCATAAACCTCACCAAAGGCAAATAGGTCAGGCTTCTTCTGAGCTGTTAGCTCTTGAACTCTTGGCCACCACTTACCTAAGAATGCATCATCGACATGCTTAGCGGTATCAATTCTGAAACCATCTACGCCATAGTCATTTACCCATGATGCATAAACTTGCGCAAAACCTTCAATTACTTCTGGCTTGGTTGTTGCGATGTCATCTAGGCCGAAGAAATCGCCGTTTTGAGACTGCTCTTTGAGGTTCCAGTTCTGCACGTCTCCACGGTTGTGATAGTTAGAAAGATCATTTAAGAAAGCTGGCTTACGCAGATTCACATCACCTGGTGCCACAGCAGCAGTTCGCGGAGCACCGAAGTTGTAGTTTCCTGAAGGATAGTAATTTACATCTCCTGTGTGATTCATAACGATATCTAGAACGACCTTCATGCCTTGCGAATGAGCACAGTCAACCAACGCCTGAAAGTCAGCCTTGGTACCTAGATGAGGGTCTATGTCTGTAAAGTCTGTGATCCAGTACCCGTGATAAGAAGCACTCGAACCTTGAACATAACGCTGCTTGAAAGGTGGGGTCAGCCATACAGCAGTGAATCCCATGGCTTTCAGCCTGTTTATACCGTTGCCGGTAGTGCAGCCTCCGGTTAATCCCGCTAAATCTCCACCGTGATAATAAGCGGTAGAAGCTGGGTCAAAGGCAGTTACGTCTCTAGAACCAGATAGACCCATTCGGTCATTAGAAGTATTTCCGTTCTGGTATCTATCAGTCATAACGAAATAGATGTTGTCTGCAGCCATCGAAGATCTGATTGATTCACCTGCGAGGGCAGTTGCTTGGGACAAAGTTGGGGCGGTAGCTGGAGCAGGTGGGACAGGTGGGCCTGGTGGCACAACTACTGGCGGTTGATCCATTGGAACTGGAATTGAGTAACGAAGACTTGAATTAGAGTTCACAGATCCTGATTCGTACCAAATTTCACCTTTAGTAGATGCAAGCGCTACAAGTTGATTTGCTTCTGACGGATCTTTTACATTTCCCTTGTGAATAATTATTGGGACACTCTTTGAGTTTGCTACTAGTGGGATTACATACTTGACTCCCCATGCACCTGGAGTTGGGCTTATAGGAAGAATCGGAGCAGCCCAATTAACTGTGAGTGTTGTTCCTCCATCTACTTCCTTCCAAGCATGCACTCCCCAACCAGAGTAATTACCATCAGCTCGGTAGTAGTTGATGGTTAGTTTGTCTAAAGCCCACGACTCTGAAGTTCGAACTCCAGCAAATGAATCACTAACCCAAACTTTTCCCGCTTTGTGAGGATTTACATAATAAGTCTTGCCAGCTTTTGTCTTGTTGAAGACAGTGAACCTCAGCGACGAGGTGCTGCCTGAGATTGGAACATTGACATATCTCTTGGTTCCAGAAGAAGTGAATTTGTAAGTTTTCACACTCTTGCCAATAGCTACTCTTACAGAACGATTGTTTAGAGCGGAACCTTTAGCCACTAAAGAAATCTTGTATTTGAGTGAAGCACTTGTTTCATAGAGAAAAGGAACTCCTTTAGAGCTCAACCATAATTCTCGAGTTGTTGAAGGATTGATCGATACCGATGACTCAGCTAACCTGGTGGCTTTTACTCGAACAGTTGTAGATCCTGCTGGAATATTAACTACTCCAAACCAGCCGAAAGAGTCTTGGCCTATGAGCCTGGACTGGGTCTGGTTATTTGAATTGGCGGCATCGGTCAAGATCACCTGTGCATCAGCAGGAACAACACCTGCCACAGTCGGCACATGCACAACTATCTGATAACTCTCCTGAGCAGACGCCTGGGGAACAAAGACGATAGATGGAATAGCTAAGGCGAAAGCTAAAGCCAATACCTTAATAAATCTGGAAACGTTTTCATGCCGCATGTTCTAAGGTTAGCCAAAGCGATGCCATCCACTGTTTTAGTCCACAAGATTTCACAGATTCTCTTCAGCCTTGAAAACACTACTTTTGAATGAGTTCATCTCGGACTAGCCCGGTTTTCACTTGAAAACTACCCAGTCGTCACCTTGACCTAGAAAGCTAATCGAAGCAGAGCTGCTGTAGCAGCGGCAGCGACGACAATGACAAGAAAAGGAAATCTAAGTTTCAACAAGACCATAGCAACAATCAGCGCTAAGAAGCGGGCGTCGAAAACCACTTCATGCGCACCTGTAGATGGATTCTTGCCGCTAAAAGTCTGTACTCCGACCAGTCCAGCCAATAGAGCGATCGTTAGAAAGCCAGCAAGCTTCTGCAAGAATTTTGACTCCAAGAACTTTCGAGGCACAAGGTGCCCGAGATACTTCCAAGAAAACACGGCTGCCGAGGCAGCGATGATTGCCACCCAACTATTCATGCTTACCTCTATTCAGCATGAAACCAACCACAACTGCACACAGCGCTCCGAGTAAGACCGGTGGGCCAGACGGCAGAACTAGAGAGAAGAGCACGCTTGCGATTATGGCCGTTGAGGCAATGATTGCTCCCGCAGATTTTTGAATGCGTGGCCAGACAAGAGCAAAGAGTGCTGCTGCAGCAGCAGCATCGAGCCCAAATGTTTCAGGATCTCCGATTTGCTGCCCAAGTAATGCACCAATAACGGTCGCGAGATTCCAGAAAACAAAAACCGAGATACCCGTAAGCCAGAATCCCTTGCGCTGCTCTTCTAGAGTGTGGCGAGAAGTTGAAACCGCAGCAGTTTCGTCAATGGTTAACTGAGCTGCAAATATTTTGCGAATACCTTTGGTTTCAATTATCGGAGCGAGGCTGAGAGCATAAAACCCATTTCTAACTCCCACTAACCAGGCAGAGGTTACAGCTGTAGCGAGATCTGAGAAACCAACAGCAACAAAGGCAAATTGCGATCCTCCGCTAAACATTAGAACGCTTAGAGCAATTGTTTGCCAGATGTCAAAGCCAGCCGTGACCGAAAGCGCACCAAAGGATATTCCGTAAACGCCCGTAGCAATTCCCACGCTCAACGCGACGTTAGAAACTTTCCCAGCAGAATTTGTCATAAATGCAATTCTCCCAGAAGTGTCAAGAACTCAGTGGTGGAAACAGAACCAAATTTGGTTCTCGAATTAGTTTTTAGCCTTCTTTTCCTTGAGGGAAACTAAGAACAGTGCCAGAAGGAAGACGAATGCTGGCCAGTTCAGTGCTTCGCCTGGTGGAGTATGTGAGCTTTCAATCCTGCCCATCTGACCAGCCAACGCTCTCATTGGCGCATCAAGGCTCAAGAAGAGAATGACTAAAGGGGTCAGCCCTTTATAGACGAGGAAGATAACGAGTAACAGAGCAGCTAAAACTAACTGAATGGCTCCCCACTGATGAAACAGTGCGATCACATTATTTCCATCAGGCCCGCTGACATCAATTCCAGCAATACTGTTGGCACCGCCATCAGGAGCAAACAAGTGAACAGCACTGCGAGCTACGACAATCATCAGAAACAGGAAAGTGAGAACTCTAACCAAACGATGGCCGTGGTATGTCTTCGGGTTGCTAGGGAAAATTCTGCTTACCAAGGGGCCCTCCTTGAAACTTGAGATCGAAAGATATGTTTTACAGACACTAATGGCAGCGCCCTCGGCAGGAATCGAACCTGCGACCAAGAGATTAGAAGGCTCTTGCTCTATCCACTGAGCTACGAAGGCATACCTTATCAAGATCAAGGCTCCCCTAGTTTACCCCATGGGAGAGGTTTGGGTGGGTCGCTAAGAAGAACGATAACCCGCTAACGGCAATACATGAGTCTCCAAGGGCCTCCAGGTTTCAACAAACAAAAATTATGCGATCATTCGGGCACGGATGACTTGGAAAGATTAATCGGTAAGTTGTTCCAAAAAACCTAATTTTGTTACTACTCTCCTGGCACTGCCGCGCCAATAGCAGTTATGGACACGGACAGTCCAATGTTCTCAGGCGCTACGCGACCACCGCCCATACCAACTGAGTTTGCCTTGAACGAAATCTTCGCCCCTTTATGCCAAATTTCCTTTGTCACAGGAAGCTGCACTTGCTTGGGAACGCGTGACCCTTTTTTCCAATTTATGGTTGTAGAAGCACCTTCAACCGAAACCTTGACGGTGAAACCTGATTTGGTGCTTATAACCACCGCGGGAACTAGTGTCACCGTTAGATCACAGTAATCGTCATCTATGTCGATCGGTGCCAAAGCTATGCTTCCCTTGGTTCCAACTATCCAAATGTTGCCATTACGAGTAACAACAGATTTACTTGCGGAATACTCAAAGTCGTCGCGGTAAGCCTGTCGGGCCTTACCTCCAACCATCTCGAGGGCTGCCCTAGGCATCCTGTTTG
>Ga0209134_10000265_pt1 | contig 13698 bp, 2 predicted proteins | sample LauGreSp1BDMLBSN_2_FD_187566 | JGI IMG/M metagenome (GOLD analysis project Ga0209134, IMG submission 187566) | Freshwater lake microbial communities from Lake Michigan, USA - Sp13.BD.MLB.SN (SPAdes) (version 2) | ecosystem: Environmental > Aquatic > Freshwater > Lake | place: Lake Michigan, USA... | reverse complement strand
CAAACTATTACATACAAATGAACCTGGCATGCCAGTTGAATTAATTGTCACTACATCGGCAAGTGTTGGTATTGCAGAGAAAGTACCATTCCATGAAATTGCAGCTCCACCTGTATACACTAACTCAGGACAATTCATGCCTTTAATTCCTACAGTAAAAGCAGTATAATTTGCTAAAATAATATTAGTTGTTGAAGTTATTGATCCTGCAGTTGTAGAACTAACCCCGCCCAAAACAGAAGTAGCATCTACCAAAGAAGTAATTGCCTCCCATTTATTACTAGAATTATTATAGCCAGCTATTGTAATATTTGCTAATTGGGGAGTAACTATATTGCTCAAGCCGCTCCAAGTTAGTGATAGTCTTGCATTTGCACCATTAATTTTCCAATATTCTAAATTGGAAATACTGGACAAACTTCCATCCAATGTAGTGCCTATTGTTGTGGTTGCTTCTCTAAAATAAGCCGCGCTAATTCCAGAACTATTAACCGGAGTTGCAAGTATCGGAGCGTAATAATTAATTGTTAAATCACGTTGCCCAATTGGAAATAGAAAAGTTCCAGTTCCCATCACATTAACCCAACCATCTACAAATTGAGTAGAAGAGCCGCTCGAGATGTTAGATCCCGAACCGATAGATAACAAACCATAAGGCGCCGATTTTGTTGTTGCAATAGAAGCGGAAGTTCCAAAAGTGAAATTTCCGGTTTTTAAATAAGTTGTGGTATTAGCACCTATATACAAAGCACCATTTACGTGCATTTGTGCATGTGTATTTAGAAACATGGAAAACATTCCAATTAAAAAAAGGAACGTTAATTTGTTGTTTTTATTTATTTTTTTCATTTTCAAAAATTGTTTTTTCTTATTAATAATAAAATACGTTGCACTATTTAATATCCGAACGCTTTCTATTTTTAATGTAAAAAAAGTGTACTCCTATAAAAATTGCTACAATAAACATTGGCACCAATAAATCATTTATTGGAGTTTGGGGAGGAGGCTCTGGTCCATCAAGAGGGTCTGACTGTGCGAAGATTTCTGAAACACTTAATAGACATAAAATCATTAGTGTTCCCATTTTTTTTTTAAACATTGTTTACTTTTTATTGATAATCTGTTGAATACAATTCAATCTGTATTTTTAGGAAGAATGAAATACATAACATTAATTTAGGTGAGAATAACTTGTAAAAACCTTTTATTTACTGGGATTTTTTCTACAATTAAACAAGTTTTTTTAAATTATGTTTGTATCATATTATACAAAACTAGACTATACAAATGCAATAAAAGACGGGCTACTATTATTTAAGATAAATAGGTGGTTTTCAATCAAAATAAACATTAATCAACTACTTCAATATTAATTAATACTAATAAAATTAGCACTTTAAAGAAATTAATAGAATTTTATTTATACTGAAAAAATAAAAATATTTAGCTATTTTATTTATATATTGACAATAATTACTACTCTAAAAAACAGTACAAAACTAATATTAAGAAACAAGGTACTTGTTTTTCTAATCTGCCTATTTTAATAAATATTTAAAATAAAAATCAATATAGCCTCTATTGTAACTATTTATATGTATATTGTAAATAAATGCAAATTTTAATTTACATAGCAATATTTTTAATGCTATTCCTACTATTAACAAAAAACTTTTTAGTAAAAAGAAGTCAATTTTATTTTGTCTTTTTGATTTTTAATACGGTTGTATATTTTGTCAATACTTATTATTTAGAACTTTACTTTTTAGGCACCGGAAATTTAATTTTTTGCACTCCATTTCTTTATTACTTTTATCGTATAAAACTCAGAGTAGGAGTGCTTGATTTTTTCTTATTTAGAGCACATCTATTAATTTCAACTTTACTCTTCATTTTAGCAGTTATCCTATTAAAAACACCAAACAAACTCTTCTTTGAGGTTTTTATTGTAATGTATTTTTTGTATTATGTTTACTTATTGGTTCAATTATTATTTTCCAACTATAAAGAAATATTTACTTTATTGAAAAGTGATTTGCCTACCATACACAACATTATAATAATTACTTTTATGTATTATTTTACATTTATTATATGTTTTGTAAATTTATTTTATAAAAACAAATACTTTAATTTGTTCTTTTTACTAATCTTCATACTCTACAATGCAAATCATATTTGGAGTCTTGCAAATAGAAAAAGAAGACTATTTGCTGCATTTATGAACATAAAAAAAGGAATAGATATTGAATCTAGCAGTGCTTTTATGCCAATAGACTTTAGTTCTAATTGGATTAATTCTCCCAAAATACTTAATAGTAATGAACAAAATATAAGTTCAAGTATTGAACCCTATATCCGTATTTATTTCGTAAAGTTAGATAGCATTCATAAAGAACCTTATAATGTATTTTTCAATTCTCCCGATTTATCAATGCTCGATTTTTCAAATGAATGTAACATTCCAATTAATCATTTACGCTTGCTATTTAAAGACTATTCCAAAATGAGCTTTCATGAATTCAAACGAATGTGTCAAATTAAAAATGCAGTTTACCTTTTAGATAATAATTTTCTAAAAAAGGACACCTTAGAGGCTTTGTCTAAGGAAATTGGCTTTTTATCGTATAGCTCTTTTTATGTTAATTTTAAAAAATATACTAAACTATTGCCTTTAGAATATATAAAAAGAAATTGATATCCATTTAATTTCGGCTCAAATTTTATTAATTAATTAAAGACTTAATTGCTTTATTACTACAAAAAAGTTATCCCACTAAACATAGTTATTAACAAAATTTTATTACTTTTGTAACTTAGTATTTTGCCCCAAATCACTATAAACTACTCATTATGAAAAGAATAAACATTAGTAAAGTAATTTTTACTTTTGCGATATTGTTAATATCTAATGCGATATTTTCAAATACAATAAATTGCAATAGTAAAAACATCCCTAGCGGGTCAGAATTAAGTTTATTAACCGTTGATGCAATAGCTCCTAATATAGGGCATTCCGGAACGGTGGTTACGATAACCGGATCTGCTTTTACTTCCTCCTCTATTGTTTTGTTAGGGACAACTACAATTCCTGTTTCCAATATTCAATTCCTATCTTCTACAGAGCTAAAGGTCACAATTCCTTGTGGTGCAAGTTCTGGTTATTTTACTGTAGACGGGGTAACTTCTACAGCATTATTTACTTATGTAGCACCAACAATTGCAACACTACTACCAAATTTAACATACTGTGAGGGGACAACGGTATCGCAAATAGTATTAACCGGAACTCCAACAATTGCAACAACACCCGCAAGTTTAGAATTTTCTTGGACCAACACCAATACCACTATTGGATTAGCAGCAAATGGAACTGGTGCTATTCCAACTTTTACTGCACTAAATACAACTTTACAACCAATAACAAGTACCATTACGGTTACTCCTTCAATTAATGGCTGCTTGGGACAAACCAAAAGTTATACTATTACAGTAAATCCAAGACCTATTGCAAATCCAATTGCAAATGTTTTAGCTTGCGCTGGAGCAAATGTTGCCCAAATTAATTTAACAGCATTTTCGCCAAATTCAGGTACTGGAATTTCTTTTTCTTGGAGCGGAACTAATACTGCTGCAATTGGATTAAGTACTGCATCTGGAACGACTTCTCCTATACCTGCATTTGTAGCCACTAACACTACAAACGGCTTAGTATCTTCACTGTTTTCGGTTACTCCAACTTTTCAAGGTTGTGTAGGAACCCCTATAAATTTCACTATTGATGTTGCGCCGCTAACCTTAGGAGGAACCTTGTCTAGCAATGGTTCTGTATGTTCGGGTGCTGCAAGTGGACTATTAACTTTAGCTAATTATCGCGGTGCAATTTTAAACTGGGAGTCTTCTACTACTGGTGGTGCACCTTGGACTTCTATTGCCAATACAGCAGCAACCTATCAATCTGGTGGATTATTGCAAACTACTTATTTTAGAGTTGCAGTCCAAAATTCGGGTTGTTCCATTGTATATTCTACTATCGTTACTATTACCGTAAATAATTCGCCATCAATAACAGGAAATTTATCTGTATGTAATGGTGCAATAACTACTTTATTAGGTACCGCTACTCCAGCCTCAAATGCTTGGCAATCCTCTAATCAAGGGGTAGCAACCATTTCAAGTACCGGACTTGTAACTGGTGTATCTGCTGGAACAACAATTATTACCTATACTAATTCCAATGGTTGTAGTACAACTGCTAGTTTTGTGGTAAGTGCATTACCTGCTACTCCAATTGCAAACGCGCAATCTTTTTTAGCTTCTGCAAATGCAACAATTTCTAATTTACAAATAGTAAGTAGTGGAACCCCAAATTGGTATTCCAATGCAGTTGGTGGATCTGCAATTGCAACTGCAACACTTTTAACAACCGGAATTTATTATGCCTCTCAAACCATTAATGGATGTGAAAGTACTGGTAGAACCTCGGTTAGTGTGTCTATTTTTCCAAATTCATTAGGAGGAGCCGTTTCTGGAACCACTTCGGTTTGTTATGGAACTAATGCTACTATTTTAACTTTAGCAGGACATACTGGAAGTATCTTACGTTGGGAATCTTCCACAGTGAGTGATTTTTCTGCAAATGTTATAGCCATCAATATTCAAAGTACTACCTATACCGCAACTAATTTAACTACTCCTCTATATTTCAGAGCCGTTGTTCAAAGCGGAATCTCCCCAGTTGATTATGCATCACCAGCGTTTATTGATGTTGTTGCACAAACTATTGGCGGAACTTTATCTTCTTCAACTGCAATTTGTTTAGGAGGAAATAGTGGCCTATTGACGGTTGCAGGTTACACCGGAACCATTTTAAGATGGGAACAATCTGTAGACAATGGCATCAATTGGACTTCTATTACCAATACAACAACTACGTATACTTCTGGAGCTTTATTGACAACTACTCAATACAGAGTAGCAATTCAAAACGGAGTTTGCCCAGTTGCTTTTTCTTCTGTAGTTACCATAACTGTAAAAAGCACTCCTATTGTTACTGATGTTCCAAACCAAGAAGTTTGTTTTGGAGAAACTAAGCCCTTTGGAGATCCTTTTGTAGGTGGTTACACCTATTCTTGGACATCCGATACGGGATATACTAGTATATTACCTCAAATAAGTCTTACTTTCAACCAAGTTGTAACCCAAAATTATACGTATACGGTTACCAATACTGCTACTGGATGTTCTACTCAAGATCAATTTCAAGTAATTGTAAATCCGCTTCCAAGTGCTACAGTTAGTGCGAATACTTCTATTTGTGAAGGAAATTCTATAACTATTGGAGCTAATTCAAACGTGGGATCTACCTATTCTTGGAGTAGTCTTCCTTCAGGATTTGTTGCAACAAGTTCCAACCCATCTGTTACTCCAGCAGTTACTACAACCTACATTTTAGAAGAAACCATTACAGCTTCAACATGTAAAAAAACAAATTCGGTTACCATTACCGTACAACCAATTCCGGTAATAACAATTGTTGGAGCACCACAATTTTCTATTTGTGAAACAACAACACAAGTTCAATTGAATGCCACTATCACCAATTTATATGCATCAAGAACGTGGTCCAACTTAATTGGTTCTGGAAATTTTGATGATACTTCGTCTTTAAATCCGATTTATTCTCCGAGCATGGCCGATATTGCTGCGGGAAGTGTAACATTACGTTTATCTGTTATTGGCAGTAATCCTTGTACAGCAACTTACACACAAGATGTTGTTATTTTAATTGACAAAAAACCTATTGCAAATGCAGGTTTGGACGTTATTACCTGTGGAACTGATCCAATTCAAATTAATGCTACGAATACACTTTATGCTACTAACTTAGTTTGGAGTTTGCCTTCGGGAATATCTGGGACTTTAAATCAAGGAAATCCATATACCCCAATATTTACACCTAGTGTTAGTGATCAAAATCATGTTGGTCCTATAGTATTAACGTTAACAGCTTCTTCCAACACTACTTGTCCTAGTACTTCCGATACCGTTTCTATATTGCTTACTCCTGCTCCAAAAGTAGATGCAGGACCTCCAACTGCAACAATTTGTGAAGGCAATAACTACCTAGTGCCATTTAATGCTATGGCAAGTCAAAACATTGTTAACAGTACCATTTTATGGACTAATGGAACCGGAGATGGAACTATAGTTGGTGGCACAACCCTTACTCCTACTTACATTCCAGGATTTAATGATATTGCAAACGGATCGGTTACCTTAACCTTAAGTGCTTCGGGAAACACCCCATGTAGTACGCCTGCCACAGACAATATTATTATCACTATTGTAAAAAATCCAATAGTAAATGCTGGCCCTGACACTATGGTTTGTCAAGGTTCAATCAATGTAAATGCAACGATTCAAAATGCTGGAACGATACTTTGGACTGTACAAAACGGTAATGGAAATTTTGTAGATCCAACAGCTAGTAGCCCAATTTATATACCAGCACTTACCGATTTAAATACAACCGTAACTTTTACAGTTACAGTAACTCCTATAAATAACTGTGGCCCATCCGTTTCGGATAGTGTTTTATATACCATTAATGCAACTCCAAGTGTAGTTGCTGGAGGGGATGCCACTATTTGCCAAAGCAATACAACCTATCAATTACAAGCAACTGCAACTAATACCACTTCTATTACATGGACTTCTACTGGTTCTGGATCTTTCGATAACATCCATAACGAAGATCCTGTTTATACTTTAAGTCCGAATGATATTTTAGCAGGTTCGGTAACTTTTACCATTACAGGAACACAATCTGGATGTTCTAATGATACGGACACTATGGTGTTGACCATACAAAAAAACCCAACTGCTAATGCTGGTGCGGCTCGAATTATTTGCCAAGGAGACATCGTAGTAATTCCTGGAACTTCTACCAACTCTAATAGCTTTAGCTGGATTAGAAATGGTGGTACAGGAGCTTTTCTTAATGCCAACACGGTTAACCCAACCTATATTTCTCAGCTTAGTGAATCTGGAACCATTTATTTAACATTAATTGCAAACGCAATTGCACCCTGTACGGTTTCTGCAAGTTCCGATACAACAATAAGTATAATACCAAGAGCAACAGCTGATGCAGGTAATGATGCCCAAATTTGTGAGGGAGCATCCTATCAAGTTACAACAGCAACAGCCTCTAATAATGTTGGCGTACAGTGGAGCACTAATGGAGATGGTACCTTTACTGGTGGATCTACAATATCTCCTGTATATACACCTGGGCCAAGTGATAATAATAATGGCACAGTAATATTGACATTGGTTGCTACTAAGAACTTCCCATGTAATGCAAATGCGGTGGATCAAATGACATTAACAATTAATAAAATACCTGTTATTACTGTCATCAATCCAGATGTTGATTTGTGTGTTGGAGCACCATCTTATAGTGTTTCTGGTGTAGTTCCAACGAATTATGATACTTTGGTATGGAGCACTTCTGGTTCTGGTACTTTTGCACCAAACAACACCGCTTTAGCACCAACCTATTTTCCATCAGCAAGTGATTATACTTTAGGAACGGTTACATTGACCTTAACCGCTTCTAGAAATCCTTTAAACTGTAATTCTTCTACTTCCAATACAATTACCTTGCATTTCATAAGTAAGCCAACTGCAAATGCAGGTCCGGTATCGGCATCTATTTGTGAAGGTTTTTCTTATGTTACTAATGGTGCTACAGCAACCAATTATGCTAATGTAACTTGGGCTACTTCTGGATCAGGAACCTTTACCAACGCAACTACTTTATTGGCAACCTATACGCCATCGGCAGCAGATTATAATTTAGGTTTTGTGAATTTGACTTTATCGGCAAATCCTCTTACTCCATGTTCTGCAATTGCTACAGACGTTATTCGATTGGATTTACAAAAGGTACCAGTAATTATAGTTAGAGCCGACGATACTATTTGTATTACACAAAACACCTATGCTATTGGAGGAACTTCGGTTACCAATTATGTAGCCAATTCAGAAGTTTGGACCTCTAGTGGAACGGGAACTTTTTCACCTTCGGGAGATACCTTGAATCCAGTATACAATCCATCAACAGATGATTTAGCTGCTGGATCCGTAACACTAACTATTACAGTGAATTCTATTGCACCTTGTATTGTTCCTGTATCTAATTCTTTTGTAGTATCCTTCCAAAAATTACCGGTTGCTAATGCAGGACCAGCGTTAACCGAATGCGACACCCCATTTCATATTACAACAGCCACAGCAACATTAAGCACTGTAAGTAGTTTAGTTTGGTCCACTTCTGGAACAGGAACTTTTGATTATACCAATGTTATTGACCCAATTTATACCCCAAGTGCCTTTGATGTATTAAATTCCCCAATTACTTTAACGCTTACTGGTAATGCTATTGCGCCATGTACTGCCAATTCTGTATCTACAGTTGCAATAAACTTAGTTAAATCTCCAGTAATTTCGGTGACACCTATCCAAGCAACTATTTGTGAAGATGCTACGAATGTAACGGTTCTTGGAACAACAGTTTCCAATCAATCGAGCTATATCTGGACCTCAACAACAGGAACAATTATTTCAAATAATTCCATCCTAAACCCAATTGTAACGCCAAGTGCTCAGGACATTATCAATAATCAAATAGTATTGACCATTACTGCCCAGCCAGTTGCGCCATGTGGAGTACCCGTTTCAAATACGGTTACTATTCCAATTCAGAAAAAACCAAGTGTGTTTACTGGAGCTGCACAAACTATTTGTGAAGGAACAATAATCACAACTTCGGATGCATTGTCTAGTAATGTAACTAATTTACATTGGAATAATAATGGTGGCGATGGAACTTTTACCACTTCCAACCTAAATACCATTACCGAATATACACCAGGAGCAAACGAAATTGCTAGTGGGCAAGTATTATTAACACTTATTGGAGATGCTATTGCTCCTTGTTCTGGAACTGTTTCTAGCACAATTACTTATACTATAACTAAAAATCCAATTGTAACTATAAACCCAACGGAAGTTACCATTTGCGAAACAGTAGCATCTTATACTGTTCCTGCTAGTTTTGTAACTTTAGTGAACCCAAGTTCGATTTTATCTTACCAATGGACTACAACAAATATGGCTAGCTTAACTGGAGCCAATACATGGACTCCTACTTATACGCCAACAGCTGCAGATATTACTACTGGTTTTGTAACTTTAACCTTAACGGTAAATCCGATTGCGCCTTGTGCAACTCCAATAGTTACCACCTTACAAATTAATATTTCCAAACAAGCAACAATTTCTTATGTAAACGATGGTTTTTTCTGCGAAAGCACAAGCAAACCATTAACTGCAACTTTTACAGATTATGATCCTACTTCTATTTCCTGGACCATCGTAAATGGAACTGGTTCTATTACCGGAGGAAATTCAGCAACTCCAACTTATGTTCCTGCTTCGGATAGTGGTACTGTCGTTATTAGAATTAGTGTAGCAAGTTTAAGTCCTTGCACCAATACGGTATCCCAAGATTTTACAATTACCGCAGTTAAAAAACCAATAGTTGCCATGACCACTACTACAGATACTGTTTGTAGTACGCAATTAACCTATAATTTATCCGGAAATACAGCTCCATTTGCGAACACCCTTTTATGGACGAGAGTAAATCCAGTTGGAACAGGAACTTTTAGTAATGCAACTATTTTAAATCCTGTATACACTTTTAATGCAGCTGATATTGCAAATGGATTTGTTACTTTGCGATTAACCGCTTCTAGTACTGCCAACTGTAGCTTGACCGATTATAAAGAAATTACGATTACCATTACTAAAGCGCCAACGGTTGTTACGGCGTCTACAGAAACTATCTGTCAAGATTCCGTATTTACAGCTTCGGCTACAGCCACCGATTATTCATCGGTATTGTGGACCACAGTAGGAACTTCTAATGGAACTTTTACTAATGCAAATCAATTAGTAACGCAATATACACAAGGCACTAACGATCTTACTTCGTTTACCATTGAGGTAACTGCAATTGGTAATGCTCCTTGTGCTGTAACAAGTGCAACGAAGGTAGTTACCATTCAATCTAAACCAATCATAGATGCAGGATTAGAAAACAGATTTAATTGTTCTTCGGAAGCCTATCCCATAACAGGAGTAACAGGCCAAAACTTAGGCGCTATTCTTTGGACCTCCAATAGTGGTGCTCCAGGAACTTTTAGCGACCCAACGGCATTAAACCCAACTTATACACCAAGTACAACCGAATTAACTTCAGGAAATCCAATAATATTAACCGTTACGGCTCAGGCAGTGGCTCCTTGTTTGGTTGCTGTTTCTGACTTTATTGTTTTGCATTTAACTCCAAATCAAGTAGTTGAAGCTGGAACTTACCCGTCTATTTGCGAGGGTTCAAGCGTTAGTTTGATTGGTTCTGCAACCAATGCTTCTAGCGTAAATTGGACTTCATCTGGAACTGGAACTTTTAGTGCAGTGAATTCATTAATCACCAATTATGTGCCGAGCAATTCAGATATTATCAATGGTACTGCAACACTAACTTTGCATGCTATTAGTGCTACCAATTGCCCTGAAGTATTAGATACAACAGTTATTACAATACTAAAAAAACCAACTGCTAATGCAGGTATCAATGTTACTATTTGTGAAGATTCAAGCTATACCGTTACAACAGGAGATGCTTCTGCAGCAAATTACACTTCTATTAGCTGGACGGCAACGGGTCCTGGTGCTTTAGATTTAAGTACAATTAATACCTTAACACCTACCTATATTCCGGCATTAGGACAAACAGGAACAGTGACTTTAACACTTACTGCTTTTGGAAATTCTGCTTGTGGAATTAATGCGGTTTCCGATAAAACAATCACTATAGTTCCAAAACCATTTGTGACCATTCCAAGTACCAAAACTATTTGCGAAGGAACTACCTTAACCTTAAATAGTACAGATGCTTCTGCAATTAATTATAATTCCTTGCAGTGGGCTTCATCCAATGGATTAGGAACCTTTACTCCAAATAATGCAGCAGCAACAATTTATACTCCTGCTACCGGACAAACTGGAATTGTTACATTAACATTAACGGCTACAACTTTAAATACTGTTTGCCCGAGTTATACTAGTTCCTTACAATTAAATATAATTGCAAAACCAATCGTTGAAGCAGGAACTAATGGTACTATTTGTCAAACAGGAACCTATACCGTTACGGGTGCGAGTGTACAAAATTCAAATCTATATTCGTGGAATGTTTCTGGAGCAGCAACAATTTTAGCTGGAACAGAAAACACTTTGAGTCCTGTTATTGTTCCTAATGCAGGAGCAACAGGAACGGTTACAGTTACCCTAACTGCTGTTGGAAATGGCGTTTGCCCTGTGGTAGTTTCCGATTTCTTAACTATTCAAATCAACCCAATTGCAGTAGTTAATGCAGGTGCCGATGGTTCTATATGTGAAGGAACTGCTTCTTATGCTTTAAATGGAACTGTTACCAATGCAACTAGCTACACTTGGACAACAACTGGTGGAGGTTTGATTCAACAAACTGCCAATCCGTTAGCGCCAATATACATTCCAAGTGCGAGTGATTTCAATACTGCTACTGGAGTGAATGTAATTACAATTAATTTGAATACTACCACAACTAATGGATGTAGTGGTGTTTCCGATAGTTTACAATTAACCTTATACGCTAAACCAAAAGTAAATGCGGGCGGTGATTTATTAGCCTGTCAAGATACTACTTCTGTTTTATTGAATGGTGCTTCCGTAATTAATTACAATTCCAATTATACTGTTTCTTGGAGTTCTTCTGGAAATGGAACTTGGGATTATACCAATTCCAATGGAGGGGTTAATCCGGTTTATATTTTTGGAACAAACGATACTACGAGTGTAACACTAACCCTATCGGCTTTGCCAAATGCAAGTTGTCCTCAAGTTGTTGTTACCGATTCTATGATCGTTACAATTCATCAAAATCCAACTATTACAACTACTGCTACAGAAATTACAATGTGTGGGGAAACCTTTACCCTGCCTGATTTGGTAACCGTAACTAATAGTGCAAGCATTTTATGGACGAATACTACCGGAGTTTCAGGAACACCGGGTACACTAACCAATGCTACAACCGAAACTCCAATTTTTACGCCTTCGGCAAATGAAATTGCAAATGGTTTTGCATTGTTGACCTTAACTGCACTTCCACCATCTGGATGTTCTGTTCCTGCTAGTACTGTAATTACTGTTAATTTACAACCAAAAGCTGTGGTTTATGCAGGGACTAATATTACAGCCTGTCAAGGAGAAGTTGTAACGGTAAACAATAATGCATCGGTTCAAAATTATACCACTTATTTATGGTCTGAAAACGGAACAGGTACTATTGATCCTATTACAATAAATACCTTACATCCAAAATATTATCCTGGTACAAATGAAACTGGAGTAGTAACTTTTACCCTTCAGGCTACCAATCTTACGCCTTGTTCTGGATTAATTACACAAACAATGACCTTGACTATTTCGGCTCAGCCCACAGTTACTGCTGGTCCTGATGCTACAATTTGTCAAAATACCAATTATACTTTAGGTAACGCTTCGGTTGCAAACAATACTGCTGTACTTTGGTTAAGTTCCCAAAATAGTAATGGTACCTCTAACCCTACTTATGTAGGTGGTACTTTTAACAATCCAACTATTATTAATCCAAGCTATACTCCTAGTCAAGATGATATTAATTTAGGATATGTATATTTAACGGTAAGAGCTACTAATACTTCTTGTAATTCTTTGGTTACCGATGTTATCAAAATAACCATTACAGGTGGAACAACAGTTGCTGCTGGTTCTAATGCAACTATCTGTGAAGGTACTGCTTTTACATTAGCGGAAGCAACCCAAACCAATGCTACTTCTTTAGTTTGGACAAGCTCACAAAATAGTAATGGAACCTCGAGTCCAACCTATATTTCTGGATCCTTTAGTAGTGCTTCTAACTTAAATCCAATATATACTCCAAGTTTAGATGATATTAATTTAGGCCATGTTTATTTAACCTTAACTGGATCTGGTGGCTCTAATTGCCCATTATCTACAAGTCAATTAGTATTGACTATTGTTAAAAAACCAACTGTTTCTACCACAGATGTTCCGATGTGTATGAGTACACCTCAAATTAGTTTGAATGGTGTTGCTACCAATTACCAATCGTTGAACTGGAGTATTTATAGCGGACCTGGAAGTATTTCTCCTAATTTATTAGATCCATTAAGTCCAACCTTTATTTCCGGAATTTCCGGATTGACAACGGTTCAAACTACAGTGGTTCGATTGTATGTTACACCTAATCCTGGTTGTGCACAAGCAACAGCTGTTTATGATGATTTAATAATAACCATTCAGCCATTACCAACTGTTGAAGCTGGTAGCAATGGTTCTGTATGTTATGCATCTGGTCAGCCAATTGCTCCATTTGCAATCAATGGAACAGTAGTAACCAATGCAAGTGCCCAAAACTGGACAACTTCTGGTGTTGGGATTTTCAACCTAGGAACCCCTGTTTTATACCAATCTCTTAGTAATAGTTGTACTTCGGATGTTTTAACTTTAACTGCT
>Ga0209134_10000264_pt1 | contig 13732 bp, 10 predicted proteins | sample LauGreSp1BDMLBSN_2_FD_187566 | JGI IMG/M metagenome (GOLD analysis project Ga0209134, IMG submission 187566) | Freshwater lake microbial communities from Lake Michigan, USA - Sp13.BD.MLB.SN (SPAdes) (version 2) | ecosystem: Environmental > Aquatic > Freshwater > Lake | place: Lake Michigan, USA... | reverse complement strand
TTGATTTTAAGAGATCATAAAGGTGAAGACATTTCAGTTCGCGCTCAAATTTATGAACAAACACATTTATCTTGGTTTGAAAGCTGGTTGCCAATTTATCAAGATAAATATAAATTGATGGGCAATACTCAAATCATGGTTTTTAAAATCTTTTGGGATTGGGCAATTTATTGGTCTGTACCATGTTTGGTATTTACAAATCATGGTTTTACAGATTTAAAAGTTTTAAAAGACTTATTTGTTTCCGAAAAAAGTTTGGGTAGAAAGTTTGGTAAATTAAACAAAGCTGTTCAGGATTTATTTATAGATTGGTTGCCCTTCGAAAAAGCGATGTTTGAAAACCGTTATATTGATCCTTTAGATTTAAACTATTTAAAGAGCTTTCAGCAAGGCATTGATGAAATGCACGGAACTAATGCCATTGTGCCTAAAGTAGCCGGAAACATGCTTATTCTTGAAAAAGTAGCCGCAGAGCTTTTTCGTTTAATTAGCCATCAAGTAAATAATACGCCAGTGGATATTGTTGTTGATCCATATCTTATTAGTTTAAAAACGCCATACAATAGTGCCGAGCACTGCAATGGTTTATTGGTAGATGAAGCCATAAAAACAGATGTAGTTAAGATGTGGTTTTATGAAGAAGTGGTAATCGCTTAAGCAATAAATACAATTTTTTTTCGTTTACAGTAAGACTAACTTTTCTTTATGCTTCCAGCGCTATGGCATCGCTATATATTTTTATTTGGACTTATTGGCCTAGCTGCCGGGATGTTATTTGGCACTGTACCTACAAGTATTCCTCAAATTATTTTGCTTGCCAATTGGTTGTTAGAAAAGAATTTTGAGAGGAAGTGGCAACAATTAAAATCTAATCCAATATTTTGGATTTTGATTTCCTTGTTTTTTCTTCATGTTTTTGGTATGCTTTATACAGAAAACATACAACGTGGTTTAGATGATTTACGAAACAAGTTACCGCTGCTTTTATTGCCACTTGTTTTGTTTTCCACAAAACCTTTAAGCAAGCAAGAGTTTAGATTATTATTTGGTTTTTTCTTTGTAAGTGTATTTGTAAGTTCTATATGTTGCTACTTGGTCTATTTGGGATACACAAAAAAGATAATTGTAGATATTCGTAAAGCATCTATATTCATGTCACATATTAGATTTTCACTTTATATTTCATTTGCAATAATTGGATTACTTTATTCAAGCGTAAAAGAAAAAACTCTCCTCATTAAAACAACTTGCGTTATAATAACATTTTGGTTATTATTTTTTATGTTTAAGTTCGAAATGGCAACAGGATTTTTGTGTTTAACTATTGTTGGAAGTTTTTTATTAGTTGTTTTTAGTTTTAAATGGCTTCCAAAAATGGTGTCATTAATTTTAATCATCATTCTGTCAGTTACATCTGTTTTTATTGTAAACAAAGCCGCGTATAGTTTGAAAATGTTTGATAAATCCCCTGACAAGTTTTCAAATGTTATTTTAACAACAACAAAAAACGGTAGACTTTATTTACAGGACACGGTTTTTGGAATGGCAGAAAACGGCACGTTAATTACAATTAACATTAATAATGTAGAGTTACAAAAAGAATGGAATAAAAGAAGTTCCTTTGATTTTAATGGCCCTGATAAAAAAGGTAACAACCTTCGTTTTACTATATTGCGATATTTAGCAAGTAAAGAGTTTACAAAAGATTCTGTTGGGGTTAATTCCTTAAAAAATGAAGAAATCAATCTTATTGAAAACGGAAACACTAATTTTAAATACACTATTAATAGTGGGTTAACTGGTAAATGGAGAGAATTAGTTTACGAATATTATAGCTATAAACGTGGAGAAAATCCTTCAGGACACTCGTTAACTATGCGTTTGGAGTTTTGGAAAAATGCTAGTTATGTTATTTACCAAAACGCTTTTTTTGGAGTAGGAACGGGTGATATTCTAAATTCATTTAATGTTATGTATAATGAAACTAACTCCAAACTAGATCCTGTTTGGCGGTTACGTTGCCATAATCAATATTTAGCTATAGGAGTTGCATTTGGTTTTTTGGGATTATTCATTTTCTTGATTTATTTATTTTATCCTGCATTTGAATTAAGAAAGAAATTGCACTATTTATATTGGCCGTTTTTTTTAATTGCCTTATTGTCCTTTATAACAGAAGACACACTTGAAACACAATCGGGTGTTACTTTTTTTATATTCTTTCAAGCCTTGTTTTTGTGGTTAGCTTCTTTTAAAGAAACTAGTTTAATAAAAAATCCCACAGAATAATTTCTGTAGGATTTTTACTTTTATTACTTAAATTGTTACTAGTCATTCAACTTCAAAACCGCCATAAAGGCACTTTGCGGAATCTCTACATTACCAACTGACTTCATTCTTTTTTTACCTTCTTTTTGTTTTTCTAATAATTTACGTTTACGGCTAATATCACCACCATAACATTTAGCAGTAACATCTTTTCGCATAGCGCTAATGGTTTCGCGCGAAATAATTTTAGCGCCAATAGCAGCCTGAATAGGAATTTCGAATTGTTGTTTAGGAATTAACTCTTTTAACTTTTCACAAATCTTTTTTCCAAAATGGTATGAATTACTTCTGTGTATTAAACAAGATAAAGCATCTACTATTTCTCCTTTTAATAAAATATCTAATTTTACTAAATCTGCTTCTCTCATACCTATTGGATGGTAATCAAACGATGCGTAACCTTTTGATATTGATTTTAATCTATCAAAAAAGTCAAATACAACTTCTCCTAATGGCATTTCAAAAACTAACTCTACTCTATCTGCTGTTAAATAATTTTGTGTTACAATTTGTCCTCTTTTTTCAATACACAAACTCATTACGGGACCAATAAATTCTGATTTGGTTATAATATTAGCTTTAATGTATGGTTCTTCAATATAATTAATTCTTCCTGGATCAGGTAAATCAGTTGGGTTATTAACCTTCACAACTTCTCCGTTAGTTTGATAAGCAATATACGAAACGTTAGGAACAGTTGTGATAACAGTCATTTTAAATTCACGCTCTAATCGCTCCTGAACAATTTCCATGTGCAACATTCCTAAAAATCCGCAACGGAATCCAAAACCTAACGCTAAAGATGATTCTGGTTCCCAAGTTAAAGATGCATCGTTTAACTGAAGCTTCTCCATACTATAACGTAATTCTTCGTAATCTTCAGTATCTACTGGATAAATCCCTGCAAACACCATTGGTTTAACTTCTTCAAAACCGTGTATACCTTCTATACAAGGATTAGCAACGCTTGTTAAAGTGTCCCCAACTTTTACTTCTTTTGCTTCTTTAATCCCCGAAATGATATAACCTACATCCCCTGTTTTTACAACATCGCGCGCTTCTGGTTTTAATCTCAATACACCAATTTCATCGGCATTATATTCCATCCCCGTGTTAAAGAATTTTACCTTTTCTCCTTTTTTAATACTTCCGTTATAAATACGGAAATAAGCAATAATTCCTCTGAACGAATTAAATACAGAATCAAAAATCAAAGCTTGTAATGGTGCATTCTCATCTCCGCTTGGTGATGGAATACGGTTTACAATTTCTTCTAAAATTTCATAAACGCCAGTTCCTGTTTTACCAGAAGCCGTCATAATTTCATCTCTATCACATCCTAATAAATCTACTATTTGATCCTTCACCATTTCTGGCTCTGCACTTGGTAAATCAATTTTATTTAAAATAGGAATGATTTTTAGGTTGTGCTCAAGAGCTAAATATAAATTAGAAATTGTTTGTGCTTGGATGCCTTGCGCCGCATCTACAATTAACAAAGCGCCTTCACACGCTGCAATAGAACGAGAAACCTCATAACTAAAATCTACGTGACCTGGTGTATCTATAAGGTTTAAAATCCATTTTTCACCTTTGTACTCATAGTCCATTTGAATGGCATGACTTTTAATAGTAATGCCCCGCTCTTTTTCCAAATCCATATCATCCAATACCTGCGCCTGCATATCTCTTTTAGAGACTGTATTAGTATATTCCAATAACCTATCTGCTAAAGTAGATTTACCGTGATCAATATGGGCAATAATGCAAAAATTACGTATGTTTTTCATTTATAATAATAGTAAGATTGTAAAGATACGTTATTGAAAGCAATAATTAAAAAAGGCTTAAAAATTTGATTAAATTTCTTTTCTCATTCGCGCAACAGGAATATCTAATTGTTCGCGGTATTTTGCAACTGTTCGGCGGGCAATATTGTATTTTTTTTCTTTCAAAATTTCGCAAAGAGCATCATCAGTTAACGGTTTCTTCTTATCTTCATTAGAAATACACTCTTGTAATATTTTTTTTACTTCTCGTGTACTTACTTCCTCCCCACCCTCGGTACTTAATGATTCTGAAAAAAATGTTTTCAATAAAAAAGTACCATATGGCGTTTGAACATATTTGCTATTTGCAACCCTAGAAACGGTTGAAATATCTAAATTAACCTTATCTGCAATGTCTTTTAATATCATCGGTTTTAGTTTAGACTCATCACCGCTTGCAAAATAATCGTGTTGATATTCCATAATACAATGCATAGAAACCAACATGGTTTGATGACGTTGTTGCAAAGCATCAATAAACCATTGAGCAGATTCTATTTTACCTTTTACAAAAGAGCTAGCTTCTTTTATTGATTTTTCTTTTGCACGAGAATACTCTTTTAGCATTTCAATATAATCCTTACTGATTTTTAGTTCAGGCAAGTTTCGTTGATTAATACTTAATTCAGGAATGCCATCATTAACACTGATATTAAAATCAGGAACAACTTCCGACATTTGTCCTTTATTATCACCCTCAGATCCTCCCGGACGAGGATTTAAATGGGTTATTTCAGAAATTATATCTTTTAAATCCTCTTCTTCAATGTTTAATTTTCGAATAATTTTTTCATAATGTTTTTTAGAAAATTCATCCATCATTGTTTTTACAACTTCAATAGCCAAGTGAGTTTCCTTTGCTTTAATTGGTTTTCGTTCAAGCTGAATTAACAAACACTCTTGCAATGATCTTGCGCCAACACCTGCGGGATCAAACTCTTGAATGGTTTTTAAAACAAATTCTAATTCTTCTTTGGTGGTTTGTGTGTTTTGAGAAAAAGCTAAATCATCAACTATTAAATCCAAATCTCTTCTAATATAGCCATCTTCATCTATACAGCCAATCAAATATAATCCTGTAGCAAATTGTATTTCGGTTAAATTCTTTAGGCCCAGTTGTTCTTCTAATTGAGAATGAAAATCTGGTCCCTCAACAACTACAGATTGAAAAATTTCATCATCAGCGCTTCTGTTAGAAATTTCGTATTTATAGGCGTCCAAATCACCGGCATCCATATAATCTTCTAACTCATAGCCATCGTCAATTTTATCAACTTCTTTTTCTTCAAAATCATTTGCCTCTTCGCCATCCGAATTATCAACCTCATCATATTCATTTTCAATATCATCGTTTTCTGAATCATTATCATCCTCTTCAAGCGCTGGGTTTATTTCCAACTCTTCTTTTATTCGTTGTTCTAATGCAACAGTAGGTAGTTGCAACAACTTCATTAACTGAATTTGTTGAGGCGAAAGTTTCTGTAATAACTTTAAATGTTGCGATTGTTTTAATGCCATAATACTTTAACAAATATACAAAAGCGACCCGAATAATTTTTGAGTGAAAAAATAATTACAATAAAATAATTTTTAATAATTGTAATATGGCGCAATCATTGTGTATACAACCACTCCTGTAACCGTTACATATAACCAGATTGGATAACTAAAACGAGTTATTTTTTTGTGTTTTACTCTATCATCTTTTAATGCATAATAAAAAGATAATAAAATCATTGGTAAAACAATAACAGCTAAAAAAATATGGCTTAATAAAATAACTAAATAAATTGGTCTGATTACAGAAACAGCCGCTAATTCAGTTTGTTCAAGTACCTCATTGTGATTAATGTCTCCAAATTTAGTGTCTGGAATAAAATAATGAGCAGTAACATATGAAATTAAAAACAACGACGATAATAAAAACGCCGTTAGATTAAGTTTTTTATGCAACTCAATATTTCTTTTTTTAATAGCCCATAAAGATGCTATTAATAATAAACTGCATGAGCCATTTAATAAGGCATTTAACATTGGTAATTTATAAATAACTTTAGGAAATGTATCAGGAACTGGAATTAGTTTTTGATTTAAAACAACAACAACAACACAAATTAATGCGCTGACTGCTAATACTAATTTAAATACTGTTTTATCGTTTTGTTTATTTAATAATGCTTGCGTTTTCATATAAATTTATACTTGTTTTTTATTAGTTAAATAGTGTTAGATTATTTAGTGTTTAAGTTTTAAATTTCTGTTTTGTTGTTTCTGTTTTCAACAAATGTTCCTTTAAATTTTGTAAAGATAGTGTTTTCAAAAAAAAGTTTTGCATCCACTATAAATTCATTTTCAATTTCTTGATAGATTAATTCTATGTTTACTATTAAATTTTGAGTAGGAATAATCATTCCAGTAAACTTTATATTCTTTCCGCAATTTAAAATTAAGTCCTTGGCAAGCGTTTCCTGCAAAAGTTCTTTTATTATTTGTGTTTGACAAACACCAGGCACAACAGGCATCTGTTCAAAATGGCCTTTAAATATCGCGTGCGCTTCATTTAGTTTTACTTTAGCAAGTAAGGTGCTGGGCTCTTGTTTTTCCAATGATTCTATAGTATAGAAATCATTTAATAAAAAAGTGTTTGTCATTGTACTATTTGTGGTTCGTTGAGTTCAAAATAAAATTTTATCAAACCATATTGTTTGCATTTTATTTGCGAATATGTTTTAGTTATAGCATTATATGAATAGTTGATTTTTGTGGTTTTTTTTTGCTTATGAAATGTTTCCTGGGTTGTTAATCCTGCAGTTTTTGAAACAATAAAACAGTGTTTGGTTTTATTTCTTTTTGATGTATATATTATCTCATTTGTGGTTTCGTATTTACAATCATTATTTCCAAAACCAGATAACATAAACATATCGCTAAAATTACGTTTTAAAGCATCAACCATTTTTGGTTTATTTAAGGGCTCAAAAATATAGGCTGTGTTTATCTGGTTATTTTTTACTTCAAAATCAAACATTTTCATTCCTAATTCGGTAACAAAAACAAGGTGTTTAGTAATTGAATCGGTTTGTTTAACAATTAACAAACCTGTTAAATGATTTTTTAGAACGTCAACAGATGCGTTGTATTTTAAAACACTACTGTAGTTAATAACTGGTTCAATAAAAGTTTCATTTAAAACTATCTTGTCGCAATTATGGTGATTGTACTTTGAGATACTACAACCGGAAAAGACAAAAATGCTACTTAATAATAAATATATTTTCAACAACCGGCGCATTTATTTTTTTATTTGTAAAATCAAGCAACGTTAAATCTTCATTTCCTTCAATCATTTCAATTTTAGTTACCGAAGTTACGGTTTTATCAAAATACAAGTTGATTTTTTTAAAAGTTTCTTTCATGTTTTTTACTTGCGGCAATAACTCTAATTTATAATATCTTTCGTTTTCAAAATAATTCGTTTTAAACTTATTAGATTTAAATATTGTTCCTTGCACACACGACAACATTATATCATTAATTTCTTTAAAAATCTTATTGCTATTCATGTCATATTTTGTTGTTTTTTTTTCATCTTTAATTACCACCTTTTCCTTATTAATAACAATTAAATATTTTGATGGCGAATTATATTCCCATCTAAGTAAGTTTTCTTTTTTAAACACAAAATGTCCTTTACTAATTATTTTTTCGGACAACATACTTAGGTTTTTTTCCTGAGTAAAATCAGATTCAATAGAGATTGTAGATTTACTCATACTTTCTATTTTTTGCTTTAAAAGAAGCGTGTCTTTTACGGTTTTATAGCTTTGAGAAAAACTAATAAATGGGATTAATAAAAAAATAATTATTTTAAACATGTATCAAAAATATAAATAATTTATTGAGAGAAGTTGTGTTTTATGTTAAGAAAATCTAAGAATTTACAATCCATTTCGTTTTCCACTCTTCCATAAAAGACGGCATTGTGATGCGCAACTCTTTTGTTTCAGGAACCATAAAAACCTGAGTGCTTCTTCCTGTACAAGCAAGATAACCATGATTAGCGCTTATAATTTTATACTCAAAAATAATTTTTGCAGCGGGCGAATTAATAAATGTGGTTTCAATTATGGCGGAATCTCCATATTCTAAAATTCGCTTAAAATTAACTTGCAAATCAACTAAAGGAACAGCTAAGCCATGCTTATACATATCTAAGTATCCTAAACCGTATTGTTTACCAAAAGCCTCGCGACCATCTTCAAAATACCTCACATAATTACCGTGCCAAACAACCCTTAATGAATCAACTTCACTAAACTTAATAAGCATCTCTGTTGTGTTTTTTAACATAAACGTAAAGGTAAAATAGTTTTTGTATAAAGGTTAAAACCATTAATGTTAGGATATGTTTATTTTTTAGTTTAAATTCGTTTAAATTTAAATAATACATCATTATGAAAACAATTCTAATAACTTCTGCCCTATTTCTTGCTTTAGGCGCAAACTCACAAAACAAATCTTTAATTAACGCAGTTCCATCAGAGCCTGTTCATTCTTTCAAAAACGTTAATGTATCGGCTTTCAAAAAAACAAACCCTCTTTTATCTCATAAAACAGTAAATAGTAATGGCAGTGCTTGGTTTAATCAATTAGATTTTCTTGAACTAATTCAACCATCAGTAGCTACATTTAATGCTATGCATGTATTTCCTGACTCTGCAATTGTTTTAGGATATGATGCTACTGGAGCTCCCGTAAATACATGGATTCACAAAGCGGCTAATTATATGGATCCATCATTTATGGCACAACAAACTATCATTACCGATAAATTTGCAACCTATACTCTTGACTCTGTTTCAGTTGGTTATTTATATGAAAGAAACACTGGGTTAGCAGATAATACGGCAGATTCTTTAATTATTCAGGTAATTGCCGAAAAAACAACAAATAATTACGACTTAGGTACTTTTTCATATCAAGATATTACTTATAATTATTTGAATGATAAAGTTACAATGACAATCTTAAAAAGAATAGCTGTTCCGTTAACCTATGCTGATACTTGTTCGGGAGCCATATACAAACAGATAATTGTTGCAACCTCTGGAATTGCACCTCAAACAAATTCTAAAAAAATTGGAACTGTAATTTCTTTCAAGCCGGGTTATACTTACACTACAACAGACGTCTTAATTGGTGATGCCACAAATACTGCAACTAAAAACTTATTCATGCTTCTTTCTGCTGAACAAAATGGAGATGGAACCGACCCCACATATTTTGGAACTCTTGCTGATTATACTTCTGATATGAATATGTCTTTTATTCTTCCAACCGATGTTAAATACAATATTAATGCGAATGGTTGGAATGGTTATTTCTTACCTACTTACGCTTATACTACTCCGTTTGCATACGAAAGTCATGATATAGGGTACAAGTTAACTGTGAATATTACTGGGATAAAAGAATTAGAATCTAACGGGTTTGCTTTAGGTCAAAATTCTCCAAACCCATTTAACGGTGAAAGTTCAGTAAGCTACGAATTATTAAACAATGCTAACTCTGCGCTTTTTACAGTTACTGATGTTATGGGACGCATAGTTTCTGAAAAGAAAATTGATGGTTTGAAAGGTGTTCATTCTATTAAATTAGATGGTTATTCTGCCGGTGTATATTATTATTCATTAAATGTAGATGGTAAGATCACTACTAAAAAAATGATTGTAGATTAATGTTGGTTTAAAATTTATAAAACCGCCTCTAAAAAAGAGGCGGTTTTTTTGTGTAATAATTTTTTTTTAGTAATTTTGTTAGTATTGCATTAACTTAACTAAAAACAAAAACATGAAAAAAATTTATTCATTGATAACAGCTGTTTTAATCACATCTGTTTCTTTTGGGCAGGCTCCTGCACAAGGAGGTTTGAGTTACCCAAACAAAAAACATACAACAGTTCGGTCAATCGACAGAAGCACTTTAAAGGCGGCTAAAAACAATAAAGTTGCTAAAACTTCGGTTGTTGGAAATTCTGGCTGGTTTAATTACGCAACTGCTATTGAATCGCTTACAGGCTCAACAAGCGATTTAAATTCAAATTATTTGTTTCCTGATTCAGTTGGCTACGGTGATTTTGGAGGAACCATTTCTTCAATGTGGGTTCATCATTTAGCTGAATTAGTTGACTTTAAATCTGCGCCTACGGCGTCATTTAAAATTGACTCTATGTCTATCGTTTATGCTTATGTAAGAAATCATCCAGATCCAACCATTGTTGATACATTATTAGTTACTGTTTACAATAACAACACGGCTTCAAATTTATCAGGTGCTTATTTTACCGGCGCAACAGCTGCTAACTATGGAACAGATACTCTATCCATAAAATTAGTAAAATATACACAGCCTACTAATGTCATAAATGCTGTTAGTAAATATGTATTTAAAGTTCCATTAACAATTGCCGATACAGCTGTTACTTCATATAGCGAAAAAGCTTTTAAACTACCTGTTCCATTTACTAATCTTGGAACTAAATTAGTAGTTGGTAGCGTGATGTTTAAACCAGGTTATACTTATACATTAACACAAAATGTTGATGCTACAGCAAATACTTTTCTTTTTACTTCATATGAAGAACAAGGCGCAGGTTTGTTCCCAACGTTTTTTGACTGTAATGCTAACTCTATAGCTTGTGATTTTTCTACATCTTATGTTTTACCTCAAGATGTTCGCTACAGTGTGGCCGGAGGCTGGAACAATAACTTCGTTCCTTCTTATGCATACACAGCACCCTACGGATTTGAGCATCACTTGATTTCTTTTCACTTAACTGATGATATGACTACAGGTATAAATAACTTAGCTCAAAATACTTTTGGTTTAACTCAAAATATGCCAAACCCTTTTACAAAAGAATCTATTGTAAGATTTAACTTAGAAAAAGAAGTTAATACTGCATTATTTACTGTTACTGATGTAATGGGCCGCATAGTTACTTCTGAAAAAGTAGCTACAACAACTGGTTCTCATACAGTAAAATTAGGTTCTTATGCTGCTGGTGTTTATTACTACTCTTTAAACATTGACGGTAACATTACGACTAAAAAAATGATTGTAGAATAATCTATTTTTCATAAAACTAAAAAACCGCTTCATTTATGTGAAGCGGTTTTTTAATGTTTTAATTGTTCTCAACTTCGCTCGAACTGACAGGTTTGACAATTAAGCCTGTTATTTTTTCGAATACAATAATTGCCTCGTCTACGCTTTTAATGTTTTCGATAGTAAGCCACAATTTACTGTTTTGCTCCTTTAAATTAGTTTGTTTAGGTGTTTTTTGCGCATAAGAAAGAACAGCTTTAAACATGGGTGAATTGTAATATTCACTGTCTTGCTTACTTAAAAAATACGCTAACATTTTATTATTTTTCAATGTAATTTTTTCGAAGCCTAATTTCATGGCTGCCCAACGCATGCGAACTACATTAATTAATTCTGATACTTCAATTGGTAAAGGGCCAAAACGATCTCTTAAATTATTTTCAAACGTGAGTAGTTCTTCTGTTTTTGTAAAATTATCTAATTCTCTGTACAACAATAAGCGCTCTGTTAAATTACTCACATATGTATCAGGAATCAATAATTGCAAATCGGTATCAACTATCGTATCCTTTACAAACTGCCGAGAGAAAACCGATTTATCAGCACTTGCACCTTCTCCTTCATTAACAACATCTTTATACCAATCTTCTTGTTTTAATTCTTCAATGGCTTCGTTTAATATTTTCATATAAGTATCAAAACCCATATCGTTTATAAAACCACTTTGCTCTCCACCTAATAAATTTCCGGCTCCACGAATATCTAAATCGCGCATGGCAATTTGAAAACCACTTCCTAAATCACTAAACTCAACAATAGCCGTTAATCGTTTTCTCGCTTCTGTAGTTAAACTTACAAACGGTGGTGTTAATAAATAACAAAATGCTTTTTTATTGCTGCGCCCTACCCTACCACGCATTTGGTGTAAATCACTTAATCCAAAATTTTGTGAATCATTAATGATAATTGTATTGGCATTACTTATATCTAAGCCCGATTCGATAATTGTTGTGGCTACTAAAACATCAAATTCTCCTTCAATAAAACTCAACATTACATCTTCTAATTTATCGCCTTCCATTTGCCCATGTCCTACAACTACTCTCGCATTTGGCACTAAACGCTGAATAATACCAGCAACATCTTGAATGTTTTGTACTTTGTTGTGCACAAAATATACTTGTCCGCCGCGACTTAACTCATAAGAAATTGCATCTCTGATAGCTTCCTCACTAAACGAAATTAATTCGGTTTGGACCGGATAACGATTTGCGGGAGGTGTTGATATAACAGATAAATCGCGCGCGCCCATTAAACTAAATTGTAACGTTCTGGGGATTGGCGTTGCGGTTAATGTTAAGGTATCAACTGTAGTTTTAAATGTTTTTAATTTATCTTTTATGCCTACTCCAAATTTTTGTTCTTCATCAATAATCAGTAAGCCTAAATCTTTAAACTTAACATCTTTTCCAACTATTTTATGAGTGCCAATTAAAATATCAATTTTACCTTGACTCGTATTTGCGATAATTTCCTTAACGTCTTTAGCGCTTCTAAAGCGATTAATGTAACTAATATTACAAGGCAAATCTTTCATTCGCTCCTTAAAGGTTTTATAATGCTGGTATGCTAAAATGGTTGTTGGAACTAAAATTGCCACTTGCTTACTGTCGCATACTGCTTTAAATGCCGCACGAATTGCTATCTCTGTTTTACCAAAACCTACATCGCCACACACTAACCTATCCATAGGATGCGGGCGTTCCATATCGCGCTTTACATCAGCGGTTACTTTTATTTGATCGGGCGTATCTTCATAAATAAAAGACGCCTCCAACTCATGTTGCAAATAATTATCTAAAGGAAAACGATGGCCCGGCTGTGCTTTACGCTTCGCATATAGTTTTATTAAATCATAAGCAACCTCTTTAACGTTTTTCTTGGTTTTTTGTTTTAAAGTGCTCCAGGTTGTAGAACCAATTTTATCAATACGGGGAACATTTCCTTCTTTTCCGGTATACTTGCTAATGCGGTGTAAGCTATGAATACTCACATACAAAAAGTCGTTATCTTTATAAACTAACTTAACAGCTTCTTGTAATTTACCGTTAGCATTAATTTTTACTAAACCTCCAAAACGCCCAATACCATGATCGATGTGAGTTACAAAATCACCGGGATTAAGTGATAAAATTTCTTTTAAGGTTAATGATTCTGCTGTTTTATAACGCGTTTCTTTTAAATGAAAACGATGGTAACGTTCAAAAATCTGATGATCGGTATAACAAGCAATTTTTAAATCATGATCAATAAATCCTTCATGAATATTAATATTAACATGTTCAATTAAACTATCGGCTGTGCGGTGCTCTTTAGATAACAAGTCATTAAATATCGTGTGTAATCGCTCGGCTTGTTTTGTATTATCCGTTGTTAAATAATTTTTATATCCTCTTGCTTTATTGGCT
>Ga0209134_10000262_pt1 | contig 13771 bp, 12 predicted proteins | sample LauGreSp1BDMLBSN_2_FD_187566 | JGI IMG/M metagenome (GOLD analysis project Ga0209134, IMG submission 187566) | Freshwater lake microbial communities from Lake Michigan, USA - Sp13.BD.MLB.SN (SPAdes) (version 2) | ecosystem: Environmental > Aquatic > Freshwater > Lake | place: Lake Michigan, USA... | reverse complement strand
TGCTCGAACTCATCGTGCAGGCGCGCAAGAACAGCCCCGACCTCGTCATCGCCCGCGCGCGTCAGCGTGAAGCGATTGCCTTACTTGCCTCCGCTAATGCTGGCAACCAGCCCGCCGTTTCCGTCGTCGCCGGCCTTGAATCTTCCCGCATCTCCCTCGAGACCGGTCGCGTGCCGCTCGGCGTCGGCATCCCGCGTCGCACCGACGTCGGCGCTGCCGGCATAAAAGCCTCCTGGGAACTCGACCTCTGGGGCCGCGAGGCCGCCAAGTCCAAGGCCGCCGAGTCCGATTTGCGCGCGGCCAAGTTCACCGTCGAACAGGCGGACCTTGCGCTCTCGGCTGAGGTTGCTCGTCTGTGGTTCGCCGTTCGCGGCGCCCGCGAACAGCTCGCTTTCCTGGAAGCCGAATTCGCCACGCGCCTGCGTGAGATGGAGATCATCGAGCAGACCGTTGGCGCGGGCTTGCTCGACTCCGATCCGCTTTCCTCCGCGCGCCTCGCCGCCGCCCAAGCCAAAGTCGACGAAGGTCTCGGCCGCCGCCGTCTCGCTGCCGTCGAGAATGCGCTCCGCGCTCTGATCGGTTCTGCCCCGGGCGTCCAACTTCCTGTAGCGAAGGGCGTAGCCGCGATGCCTGCCTTCGGCGCGGGCGTGCCGTCCGAGCTCTTGCTTCGTCGACCTGATCTCGCTGCAGCTGCCGAGCGGATCGACGCCGCGCTCGCGCGCGAAGGCGCAGCCATCGCCGACTTTTATCCTTCCGTCACGCTCAATGGCCAAGCTGGCTGGCAGGCTGATCCCGCTTCACGCGTCGGCCGGGGCTCGTCGAGTTTCTGGTCACTAACGCCTTCGGTCGATCTACCGGTTTTCGACGCCGGTCGGCGCGAAGCCAACCTTGAGGTTGCCCGCGCGCGCATTGACGGCTCCGGCGCCGAATGGACGAAGGCCGTGCTCGGCGCCTTCCGCGAAGTCGAGGACGCGCTCGCTGATCTGCGCGAGCTCGCCACGCAGGAAGAACTGACGGCTCGGGTGCTCACCGCCGTGCGCGTCCGGCTCACCAACGCCGAGGCTCGCCGTAAGGCTGGCCTCGCGAACGAGAACGAGATCCAGATTGCGCGGCGTGACGAAGCCACGGCGGCGCGCACGCTCTCGATGGTTGTCTGGGAGCGCCGGCAGGTCGCGGTGCGTCTCGCCGCCGCCACCGGCGGCGGTTGGTCCGCGAAGTAACACGCCAAAGAAAAAGGGCGTCCTTGCGGACGCCCTTTCTGTTTCCGTCAAGGCGCTTAGGCCTTGATCTGCGGGCGCTTGGGATCCGGCCAGTCGATGTGGAAGAACTCGCCGCGGGGCTTGTCCTTGCGCTCGTAGGTGTGGGCGCCGAAGTAGTCGCGCTGACCCTGGAGCAGGTTCTGCGGGAGGTTCTCGGTGCGGTACGAGTCGAAGTACGAGAGCGCCGAGCCGAGGGTCGGCACGGGGATGCCGTGCTTCACCGCGAGGGCGATGACCTTGCGCCAGTTCTTCTGCGCCTTCTTGACCGTCTTCTTGAAGTATGGGTCGAGGAGAAGGTTATCCAGCGAGCGCTTCTTGGCGAAGGCTTCGGTGATCTTCTGGAGGAAGCTCGCGCGGATGATGCAACCACCGCGCCAGATTTGGGCGATTTCGCCGAAGTTAAGCTTCCACTTGTACTCGTTCTGGGCCTCGCGCATGAGCTGGAAGCCCTGGGCGTAGGAGCAAATCTTGGAGCAGTAGAGGGCGTCGCGAATCTGCTCGATGATCTTGGCGCGATCCGGATTAGTCATCGCGCGCTTCGGGCCACGGAGGACCTTGGCGGCTTTGACGCGCTCATCCTTTACGGCGGAGAGGCAGCGGGCGAAGACGGCTTCGGCGATGGTCGGAGCGGCGACACCCATGTCGAGGGCGTTGGCGCTCGTCCACTTGCCCGTGCCCTTCTGGCCGGCGGTGTCGAGGATGACGTCGACCAGCGGGACGCCGGTTTCCGGATCCTTCTGCTTGAGCACCTTGGCGGTGATCTCGATGAGGAAGGAGTTCAGGTCGCCCTTGTTCCATTCTTCGAAGGTGGTGCCGATCTCGTCGGGGGTCATGCCGAGGAGGCCGCGCATGAGGTCGTAGGCTTCGCAGATCATCTGCATGTCGCCGTACTCGATGCCGTTGTGGACCATCTTGACGTAGTGGCCGGCGCCGTCGGGTCCGATGTGGGCCACGCAGGGGACGCCGCCCTTGATGGGCTTGCCCGGGGTCGCGCCGGTGAGTTCGACGCCGGTGATGGCATCGACCTTGGAGGCGACGGCTTCCCAGATGGGCTTGAGTTCGGCCCAGGCAGCGGCATCGCCACCGGGCATGAGGGACGGCCCGAAACGGGCGCCTTCTTCGCCGCCGGACACGCCGGATCCGATGAAGCGGAGGCCCTTGGCCTTAAGTTCCTTCTCGCGGCGAATGGTGTCCGTCCAGAGGGCGTTGCCGCCGTCGATGATGATGTCGCCCGGCTCGAAGGCCGCGGCGAGTTCGTTAATCACGGCGTCGGTCGGTGCGCCGGCCTTGACGAGGATGACGGCCTTGCGGGGCTTCTTGAGGGAGGCCGCGAAGTCCTTGATGGTCGGGCAGCCGGTCAGCTTGCCCGGGGTCTTCGGGTTTTCTTTCACGAACTCGTCGGTCTTGGCGGTCGTGCGGTTGTACACCGAGATCGCGAAGCCGTGGTCGGCGATGTTGAGGGCGAGGTTCTGACCCATGACGGCCAGACCAATGAGACCAATGTCGGATTGCATAAGAGGAGCCAATGCGAACCCCCGTCGGCTGGCATGGCAAACAAGAAAAGGGGCAGGTTTCGCCCGAAAGCTCTTGTTTTCGGCACGGTCGCCCGCCTTTCCCCTCGCCTCATCAGGGCGGGTTGGCATCGTGGGGCGCTGTTATGTCCCAGCTCGTAGGCAAGCGCATTACCCTCGGAATCACCGGTTCCATCGCCGCCTACAAGGCCGCGGACCTGACCTCCCAGCTGGTCAAGTACGGCGCCGAGGTCCAAGTGGTCATGACCAAGGGGGCAACCCAGTTCATCACCCCGATGACGCTTCAAGTGCTTTCCCGCCGGCCGGTGGCGTTTGACCTCTGGGCCGAAGGCGCCAACTCCATCCCGGGCCATATCGAGATCGCCGATTCGTCGGACCTCCTGCTGGTCGCCCCGCTGACCGCCCACGTGATGGCCGAGTTCGCCCACGGCCTCGCCCCCGACCTCCTGACCAGCGTCTACCTCGCGACGCGTGGACCAGTCCTTCTTTGTCCGGCGATGAACGGTAAGATGTATGAGCACGCCGCTACGCAGGCTAACCTGAAGACGCTCCGTTCCCGTGGTCATGCCATCGTCGAGCCGGCCGAAGGCATGCTGGCCTGCGGCTATGAGGGTAACGGCAAGCTCGCGCCGGTCGACGAGATCGTGAGCCGCGTGCTCTCGATCTTAGGCTGAGTCCGATGGACCCGCGCGCCCTCCGCCAGCGACTCGAGGCTTCGGCGAAGGCGCTGGGCTTCGACGCATTCGGCGTCGCGCCGGTCGAGGTCGACGTCCGCGCCGACTATTTCAAGAAGTGGATCGCCGACGGCATGCACGGCGACATGGCCTGGCTGGCCCGTAATCCCGACCGCCGCACCGATGCCCGCCAGGTGATGCCGGAGGCCCGTAGCCTCGTGGTCGTCGGACTTAACTATTATCAGCCGCATCCACCGGCCGGCTACCGCATCGCCAAATATGCGCTCGGCGCTGATTACCACGACGTGATTCTCGCCCGCCTCCAGCAGCTTTGCGAAGCGATGCAGGCGCTCGGGGGGGAACAGAAGCCCTACGTCGACACCGGTCCCGTGCTCGAAAAGCCCGTCGCCGCGGCCGCCGGCCTTGGCTGGCAGGGCAAGAGTACGATCCTCATCCACCGCGGGGCAGGGACCTGGCTCTTCCTTGGCGTCATCCTGACGACCCTCGAACTCGAAGTTTCCGCGGCGAAGGAGCCGGACCGTTGCGGTTCATGCACCCGCTGCATCGACGCTTGTCCGACGGCCGCGATCATCGCCCCTTATAAATTAGACGCCCGCAAGTGCCTGGCTTACCTCACCATTGAGCATAAGGGCGCCATCCCCGTCGAATACCGCGAAGCCCTCGGCGATCGGGTCTTCGGCTGCGACGATTGTCTCGATGTCTGCCCATGGAATAAGTGGGCCGTGGCCACCCGCGAAGCCCATTTCGCCCCGCGGCCGCATCCGCCACTTCGTGAGACTCTGGCCTGGACGGATGAGCAGTTCCTTACGCACTTCAAGGGCACGCCGGTCGAACGGCTCGGCCTCGCCCGTTGGCATCGTAATGCGCTCACGGTCTTGGGTAATGTCGGCGAGCGTGCCGACCTACCGGCCGCCGAGGCGCTCCTCGGCTCGGGCGATCCAATGGTCGCGGAGCACGCGGCTTGGTCCGTCGCTCGTCTGCGCGCCCGTTGAACCTACGGGTTGCCTCGGGCGTCGGGGTCGTCCTAATGGACGGCGTGACTCTCGCCCAAGCCTACTACGCGCTCGCCGCTTTCCTGCTCTTGGCTGGCTGGCTCATCATCACCGACGCGCCGGTCCTCCGCACCTTCCGTCGTTCTAAAAGCGCCACCGCCTTGCTCGCCCTCGTCGCCATCGCCTGGTTCGCTTGGTGGCTGATGAATATCCCGGAAGCCGATCTCGCGGGCTTGCCGCGCATGCCGGTGATCGTCGGCTTCATCGGCTTCAGCTTGCTGACGTTCATCTATATGCCGGACTTCCTGTCCGTGCGCGCCCTCGGGGTGATCATGCTTTTCCTCGCGCGACATGCCTTGGATGCCGGCTACCGCCAGCTTCCTTATAGCCTGCTCGATGCGTCGATAAGCTACGGCGTGCTCGTGCTCTTCGGCTTCTGGTGGGCCTGTTCGCCGCCGGTGTTCTGCCGCCAGTGCGATTGGGTCCTCGCCACGGACGGTCGCCGTAAACTCTTCGGCGGGCTGAGCATCCTCCTGGCCATCGCTTGCGTCGCCCAGTCCTTCCGCCTCGCGTGAGCCGCGCCCTGCTCATCGTCGTCTCGGGCCCCGCCGGCAGCGGTAAGACCACGCTCTGCTCCCGGCTGACCGACGCCTACCCGCAGGCCATCCGTCGCGTGATCACCTGCACGACACGTGCGCCCCGCGCCGGCGAGGCCGACGGCGTTGATTACCATTTCCTGACGCGTAGCAGCTTCGAGCAACAGGTCGGCGCGGGCGTCTTCCTCGAGCACGCCACCGTCCACGGCAACTTCTACGGCCCACGCGCGGCCGATGTCGCCACGCACCTCGGCGCAGGCTTCGATGCGCTCCTCAACGTCGACGTCCAGGGCGCCGCCACGATCCGCGCCAAGGGCGCCGCCGACCCTCGCCTCGCCGCCTCGCTCGTCACGGTCTTCATCCGCGTGAGCGACCACACCGAGCTCCGCCGCCGGCTCACGGGTCGTGGCACCGATCCGACCGATGAGATCGATCGCCGCGTCGCCGCCGCCGAAGAGGAGATCCGCCACGCGGGATCCTATCAGCACGTGATCGAAAGCGGTAGCCGCGAAGCCGACTTCGCCGCCCTGCAAAGCATCTACCTCGCCGAGAAGGCCCGCCGCCCATGATGGAGAAGAATGACATCGCGGGCGTCCTCGACGAGATCGCCACCTTCATGGAGTTGACCGGGGAGAATCCGTTCAAGATCCGCGCCTACTCCGCCGGCGCTCGCATCCTCGAGAATATGACCGAGGACCTTGGTGAGCTCATCGACGGAGGTAAGCTCGCCGATATCCCCGGACTGGGCGAAGCGCTCGTCGACAAGATCACGACGCTCCGTCGCGACGGCGTCTTACCTTTCCATCAGAAGCTCAAGGCTTCGATTCCCGCCGGCCTCCTCGAGGTCATGCAGATTCCTGGCCTCGGCCCAAAGAAGGTCCGCGCGCTCTGGACGCAGCTCGCCGTCGAAGATCTCGCGAAATTGAAGGAGGTCTGCGAATCCGGCGCCGTCGCCGAGCTCAAGGGCTTCGGCGCCAAGACGCAGGATAAGATCCTCGAAGGCATCAAGAATCGTATCGCCTACGGCAAGCGCCACCGCTGGTACGAAGCGGCCGCCATCGCCGAGCCGATCCTCGCCGGCCTGCGCGCGCTGCCGCAGGTCTCGCACGCCGAGTCCGCGGGCTCGCTCCGTCGCGCCCGTGAGACGGTGGGCGACCTCGACTTCCTCGTGGCCTCATCGGAACCCAAGCCGATCATGGATTGGTTCGTCGCCTATCCTGGGGTCAAGGAGGTCACCGCGCATGGCGAGACGAAGTCCAGCGTGCGCTTCGAGAACGGCCTGCAGGCCGATCTGCGTGTCGTGCCGGCCGAGCAGTTCTATTTCGCTCTCCATCACTTCACGGGCTCGAAGGAACATAACGTGGCCATGCGCCACCGCGCGCTCGGCCGCGGGCTCAGCATGAGCGAGTGGGGCTTTAAGTCCGTCGACGACAAGACCGTCGCTCCAGGCGCTAAGAACGAGGAAGAGGTCTTCCAGGCGCTCGGCCTGCCCTGGATTCCGCCCGAACTCCGCGAGGGTAATGGCGAGATCGACGCCGCCGAAGCCGGCCAGCTGCCGAAGCTCGTCCAGCTCTCCGACCTGCGTGGCGTCTTTCATAACCACACCACGGAATCCGACGGCGACCACACGCTCGACCAGATGGCGGCTGCGGCCGAAGCCCACGGTTGGGAATACCTCGGGATCTCCGACCATTCGAAATCCAGTTTCCAGGCCGGCGGCCTCGACGAGGCTCGTCTCGCGAAGCAGCTCGAGGACATCGCGCAGTTGAACGCCTCGAAGAAGTATCGCGTGCGCGTGCTCTCCGGCAGCGAGGTCGACATCCTTAAGGATGGCACGCTCGACTTCTCCGACGACGTCCTCGCTCGCCTGGACTTCGTCGTGGCCTCGGTGCACAACCTTTTCACCTTGGATCGCGAGGCGCAGACGGCCCGCATCATCAAGGCCATCGAGAATGAACACGTGGACATGGTGGGCCATCTCACCGGACGCCTGCTCAACAAGCGCGAGCCGTATGACGTCGATATCGCCAAGGTCATCGATGCCGCCGCCGCCAATGACACGATCATCGAGCTCAACGCGAACCCGTGGCGTCTCGACCTCGACTGGCGCTGGTGGCGCCGCGCGGCCGAGAAGGGCGTGCTGTGCTCGATCAACCCGGACGCCCACGATGTCGACCAGCTGGCCTTCGCCGCCCACGGCGTGCGCATCGCCCGCAAGGGTTGGCTGACGCCGGAGCAGGTGCTCAACACGCGTTCGTTGCCGGAAGTGCTGTCCTGGCTCGGTCGCTGAACGCTCCTTACGGCTCGCCCTGAGGGCGCGGCCCGTCCTATCCTGCCGCATGCTGCACGATAAGCGCCGTCTGCTCCTCATCGCCGGACCTTGCTCCCTCGAATCGGAGTCCAACTGCCGGACCGTTGCCACGGAGCTCAAGGCCCTGGCCGCCCGCCATCCGGAGCTGAACATCATCTTCAAGGGCTCTTACGACAAAGCCAACCGCACCTCCCTCGGTGGCGACCGCGGTCCCGGGATGCAGGCCGGCCTCGATCTCCTCGCGATGGTGAAGAAGGACTACGGCTTCAATGTCCTTACCGACATCCACGGCCCGGAGCAGTGCGAAGCCGTCGGCAAGGTCGTCGACGTGCTGCAGATCCCTGCGTTCATGTGCCGCCAGACCGACCTCCTCGTCGCGGCCGCGAAGACCGGCAAGGTCGTCAACGTGAAGAAGGGCCAGTTCCTCTCTCCGTTTGAGATGCGTTTCGTCGTCGATAAGCTCGAAGGCGCCAAGGCCGCTGAGATCTGGCAGACCGACCGCGGCACGACCTTCGGGTACCAGAACCTCGTCGTCGACATGCGCTCCTTCCCGATCATGGCTGGCTTCGGCCACCCGACGATCATGGACGCCACGCATGCCGTGCAGCTCCCTGGTGCGGCCGGTGGCTCTTCCGGTGGCCAGCGCGAATACGTCCCGGTCCTCGCCAAGGCGGCCCTCGCCGCGGGCGCCGACGGTCTCTTCATGGAGACGCATCCGGATCCGAAGAAGGCCATCTCCGACGGACCGTCGCAGGTGCCCCTTTCGGAGTTCCCGGCGCTCGTTGAATCCTGCCTGCGCGTTTGGAAAGCCGTCCGCGCCTAAGCGGTCAGTTTCGCGATGGCTTCCCGGTCCGGCTTGCCGCTGGCGTTCGTCGGCATGCTCGGGACGAACACGTAACGCCGTGGACGTGCGGCCGGCTCGAGCGCTTCGCAGGTCAGCCTTAACGCCGCCTCGGCGGTCGCTGGTCCGATGACGCAGGCCGTCACGACTTCACCCCAGGTCGCGTCGACCATGCCGAGCACGACCGCTTCCTTGATGAGGCCGGACGAGAGCAGGGCTTGCTCGACGCGTGCAGGGTCGACCTTTTCGCCGCCAGTGATGATCACGCGGTCGGCGCGGCCGGAAATCTTGACGCTCCCGTCCGCGGCGACGTCACCCCGGTCACCGCTCTCCCATGGGCTGCCGAGCGGGGCGTCCGGCCACACGCCGATACCTAGCGCGGAAGTGGCGATGGTGACGACGCCGTCGGCGTTCGCCGCGAACACCACACCAGGCAGAGGAGCCCCGCGTACGGATTCGCCCGACCAGATATTTTCCGGCGGACAAAGTGCGCAAGCCGCGGCGGTCTCGGTCGAGCCGTAAGTAAGGAAGACGGGCAGGCGGCGCGTACGAATCTCGGCGAGTAATAGTGACGGCACGGACGATCCGCCGAGCAGGATGACGTCAAAGGCGCGCAACCAGGCATCGCCATCGGCAAGCGCCAGCAGTCGCGATAATTGCGCCGGGACGATGGAGATAACTTTCGTGCCCACGGCAGGGAACGTGACGGCGGGCAGGGCGGTGCTTTCGGCGAAGCGGCCATCGATGACGAGATGGCGGCCACCGGTGGCGCTTGCCCGGATCGCTGGCATGAAGCCGCTGACATGCCAAGGAGGCGTACAGGTGACGCCGTGCAGGATCGGCGAGAGCCCGCGGGCGACGAGCGCATCACGCAGGCTAAGCGCTGCGGCCTGGAGGGTTTCCGTTGAATGGATGACGAACTTTACTCTGCCCCCGGTGCCGCCGGTCGGGATCATCACGCGGCCGCGCCAGTTCTTCGGCCAATCACACGTGCCTAGTCCGCGCGGATCGGGGGCGTGCCCTTTGACGATCGTGCCGCGGGGAATCTGGCGGGCGGCTTCCGCGAGATCATGTCCGGACCAGCGGGGGTTGCCTAAGAAAACGGGCAGGCCCGCATCATGCGCTTGCAGGGCTTCCTGCAGGTGCGCCGCATGCTCCGCGTGGAAGACCGCGACGGCGCTCATGTCAGGTCGTGCCAGAAGCCCGCCCAATCATAGCTCGGCAGGCCGCCCGCCGACGGTCCGTGCGCGTGACGATCACGTCCGTCGTTTTCGAAGCGACCTAAGGTGTCGAATCCTACCGTCCCGGCCGCCGCGTCCTGCGCCGCGAGCCACAGGGCGCCTTGCCGGCCGATGGCAGTCTCGAAGCAGGAAGAATAGACGACGTTGCCCTCATGCGTAGCGCGCCATGCCAAGAGGTCGTCCCAATCTCCGGCGAGCAAAGGCTTCACGACGATCGTCCCGCTCCAATCGATCCCGCCCGGCGTGAGGAAAGATTCGTCGAGCGCGATCTTATCCGGTCCGAGCGAGGCGTAGCCCGGATGACCGACAGGCAGCGGTTGTTCAAGGAACTCGACCTGTGCCTGCGCGCGCGCGAACTCGGCCCAGCGCCGCGCTGTCTGTAGATCCAGAGAGCCGTTGGCATCTAGGCGTAGGCGGCCCGGGAATCGGCTCAGCACACCGTGGATGGATTCTTCCGATGTTTCCGGCGAAATCTTGACCTTCAATGTCTGGAAGCCCGCGGCCACCTTCGCCTCGGTCTCCATCACCGAAAGCGTCATGAGTCCGGCGCAAGGCAGGCTGCCGCCGTAGCCGGCGATCCTCGCCCAATGGCGGCAACTGGAGAGCGCCGATGAGAGACAAGGGAGCGGTGCGGGCGAAGCGTCGACGGCCGCGATCAAGTGAGGAAGGTTGCCCTGGGCCGAGCGGAGGAATTCCAAGGCCTGCTCGACCGACTCGGTGGGAAAGCCCGGCCACGGGGCGATCTCGCCATACCCGGTGCCTTGGTCGGATTGGGTGCGCAGGATGATGCGATCCACGCTGTCTACGGCGCCAGCGCCCGTCGTCAGCGGAGCACGCAGTCGTCGGTGGACACGTTTGAAGTCAAAAAAACCGCCGGTCATGGGTCGAATAGACCTCAATCCGGACAAACTCGCAAAATCAATTTGCCACCCCTCCGGGGGGTGCCTAACACCCTTTGGGGAAACCGACCACTCATGGCCTCCTCGAAATCCAAGGGCCGCGTTTCCCTAGACGAACGCTTTTACCTGTCCGCGGACGAATTCTTCCCCGCCAACGCCGGCCTCGGCCTGACGTATGACGACGTCTCCCTGGCGACCCGCTACTCCGAGGTCCTCCCCCGGATGACCCGCCTCGATTCGTCCCTCTCGGACTCCCTGGCGCTATCCCTCCCGATCGTCTCGTCCGACATGGACACGGTCACCGAGCACCGCATGGCCATCGCGATGGCGCTCAACGGCGGCCTTGGCCTCCTTCACTATAATATGCCGGAAGCCGACCAGGTCTCCGAAGTCCGTCGAGTGAAGAACCACATCCACGGTATGATCGGCGACCCCGCGGTCGTCTCGGCCGATGACACCATCGGTCAGGTCCTCGCCCGCATCGAACGGGACGGCCTGGCCTTCAGCACCTTCCCGGTCACGTCCTCCGACGGGACCCTCCTCGGCCTCCTGCCCGGCAGCACGGTCAAGGAACGCCACGGCCAGCGTAAGGTCGTCGCGGTCATGATCCCGCGCGACAAGGTCTTCACCGTCGCGGAGAAGGATCTCGGCAAGGACCCCATCGCTACCGCCGACCGTAAGTTCTCCGAGCACGTCGGCCAGAACAAGCTCCTCGTGGTCGACGCCAAGAACAAGCTGCGCGGCCTCTTCACCCTCAGCGATATCGAGCGCATCTCCGAAGAATCCCGCGCCCACGTCCGTCCGACCCGCGACGCCGATTTCCGTCTCCGCGTCGGCGTCGCCATTTCGGTGCCTCGTACCGCCGACGGCGAAATCGACCGCGCCCGCCTGCTCGCGCACGTCAGCGCCCTCGTCGACGAAGGCGCGGACGCCCTCGCGATCTCCACCGCCCACGGCCATACCAAGGGTGTCGGCGACGCGCTGCGCATGCTCCGCAAGGCGCATAAGGATATCACGCTCATCGCCGGCAACGTCACCAGTGGCGAAGGCGTCGAGTTCCTCGCCGCGGCCGGCGCTGACACCGTCAAGATCGGCCAGGGCCCCGGCTCGATCTGCACGACCCGCATCGTCGCCGGCGTCGGCATCCCGCAGCTCACCGCTCTCTATGTCGCCTCCCGCGCCGCCGCCAAGAAGGGCGTGCGCATCCTCGCCGACGGCGGCATCACGAAGAGCGGCGACATCGTCAAGGCGCTCACGCTCGCTGACGCGGTCATCCTCGGCGGCCTCCTCGCCGGCAGCCGCGAAGCCCCGGGCAAGCTGATGGAGATCAACGGCAAGACTTATAAGGAATACCGCGGCATGGGTTCGCACGAAGCCATGCGCAAGGGTTCCGCCGCTCGCTACGGGCATTCTGCCAGCGGCAAGTTCAGCAAGGTCGCCGCTGAAGGCATCGAAGCGCTTAAGGAAGTTTCCGGCACGGTCGACCAGGTGCTCGGCACCCTCGCCGGCGGCGTCCAGAGCGGCCTCGGCTACCTCGGCGCAGCGAACCTCGCCGAACATCGTAAGCGCGCCCGCTACATCCGCGTCACTCCCGCCGGTCAGCGCGAAGCGGCCCCGCACGACGTCATCGAAATCAAGGCGGGCTCCTGAACCGCTCATGCGTGAAACACCACCCGAGCGCGAAACCACTTCCATGGCAGCGTTTTTCCGAGGTCTCCTCCTCTTCCTCTTTGGTGCCATCGTCGGTGCCGGCGGCATCCTCTTCTTCACGCCGAGCTTCAACGTCGTCGTCAGCCGGAGCGAGTCCGTCGCCAAGCCGATTGAAATCGCGGTCGCTTCGGCCCCCGCGGCCATCCCGGCCGTACCCGCGGCGCCCGTCGCCGTCGCTGCTTCGCCTGCCGTTCCGGCCAAGCCAGTCATGGTCGCAGAAGTCAAACCCGCCGCGCCCACGGCCCCGGTCGCTCCCGCCGCCGTCGAGCCGGCCATCGACTTCAAGTCCATCTCGGAATACCTCATTCTCTGGCCGAACGCGGTGACGGTGAAGGCCGCGACCACCGTGCCAGTCATGGTCGATGGGAAAAAAGTCCAGGATTTGCCGCTCGAAGTAGGCACGATCCTGCAGGTTTCCAAGGTCCTCGCCGATGGCTCGCTTGAGGTACGTGCCAAGGGCGCCAAGTTTGAGATCAAGAGCACGCTCACCGATTTTTCCGTCGAACTCGGCAAGCGTGTCTCCGAGCTCGTCGCTAAGGGTGTGAAGGTCGATGCGCCTTTCGTCGCTAGCTCGCCCGCGATGACTCCAGTCGCTCCGGCGGTCACGACTCCGACCCCGGTGCCGGTGGCTCCGGTAGTAGCTGCCGTTGTCCCGAAGGGGCCGCTCACCCTCGCACAGCGCGTGGATGTCCTTTTCGGAATCAAGCCAGACGATGTTATCCCGGCCGCGATCGTTCCTGCGCCGACTCCTGCGCCAGCGGCCGTTGCTCCGGTCGCGCCAGTCGTGGAGGTTGTTCCCGTGGCTCCCGCGGCTGATTCGAAGGGCGTCGAGAAGGGTAAGGATCTCGACCGTAAGATGAACCAGCTTTTCAAGTGATCCGTCCGTGAGTCTCGTGAAGATCTATTCCTGGAACGTCAACGGCGTCCGTTCGGCCCTCGGTAAAGGGCTTGCCGATTTCATCGCGTCGGCCGACCCAGATGTGCTCTGCCTGCAGGAGACGAAGTGTGAGAACGCCGTCGCTTCCACGCTTGGCCTGGCCTACCCGCACCAGTTCTGGCACGAAGCCGAGAAGAAGGGCTACTCCGGCACCGCGGTACTCTCGAAGACCGCGCCGCTTTCCGTCGCCACCGACTTCCCGGGCGACCATCCGCCCGAAGGCCGCGTGGTCACGGCGGAGTTCAACGGGCTCTTCGTCGTCAGCGCCTACGTCCCGAATTCTCAGCGCGAACTCGAGCGCCTCGACTATCGCCTGCAGTGGGATGCCGACTTCCGTAAATATCTCGCCCGCCTCGCGAAGAAGAAGCCGGTCGTGGTCTGCGGTGACCTCAATGTCGCGCACGCCGAGATCGACCTCGCCAATCCTTCCACGAACCGCCGCAACGCGGGCTTCACTGACGAGGAGCGCGAGTCTTTCAGCCAGCTGCTCGACGGCCATGGCTTCACGGACACCTTCCGCGCCCAGCACCCATCACTCGCGCAGCGCTACAGTTGGTGGTCCTATCGCCCCGGTATCCGCGCCCGCAATATCGGCTGGCGCCTGGATTACTGCCTCACTTCGGACGGCCTTAAGTATTCGCAGGCGGACATCCACGACAAGGTCACCGGCTCGGATCACTGCCCGGTGTCCGTGCGCGTGCAGGCCGAGCTCTGATCCAGCGACTTGTGTTCGCCGGTCAGTCGGCGCACCCAAGGTA
>Ga0209134_10000259_pt1 | contig 13824 bp, 6 predicted proteins | sample LauGreSp1BDMLBSN_2_FD_187566 | JGI IMG/M metagenome (GOLD analysis project Ga0209134, IMG submission 187566) | Freshwater lake microbial communities from Lake Michigan, USA - Sp13.BD.MLB.SN (SPAdes) (version 2) | ecosystem: Environmental > Aquatic > Freshwater > Lake | place: Lake Michigan, USA... | reverse complement strand
TGTAGGTAATGAAATAAACGGGCAAACTTCTAAAGAATTAGGAATTAAAGAAACCCAAGGATATTATATTTCTAAGGTGTTGAAAAATTCTGGAGCCGAAAAATCTGGCTTGCAAAAGGGAGATGTGATTATTAAATTGGATAATCAATTAATTACAACTTACCCGGAATTGACAGGATATATCAGCACCAAAAGACCAAACGACAAAATAAATGTTACGGTTATTCGAGATGGAAGAAATCAAGTAATCCCAGTTTCTTTAGTGAAAAATGACATTATTAATACCGATTTTAAAGGATTGGAATTGGAAAATATTGATGTATCCGATAAGAAAAGATTCAAAATTGATTATGGGGTAAAAATTAAAGAAGTAAATAACGACCGATTGAAACCTTATGAAAATGAACTTAACGGAAGTATTATCCTAACCATTGATGGCGTCAAAGCATCAGATGTGGAAACCGTTTCCAAACTTGCAAATGACAAAGGGGAAAATCAAGGAGTGAGCATTCAAATGATTAACAAAATGGGGCAAATAATACGAATCATCATTTAATATAATTTTTAATTTAGGTTACTAACCATCAACTTTATTGTTGGTGGTTTTTTTATGCAAAAAAAATGCTAAATAATTTTACGAAAACGTTATAGTTGTGTACTTTTGTGCCAAATTTTAGAATAAACACACACAACATAACTACATACCTCCTCATGAACAAAAACACTTTGTACGAAAAAGAATTATCGCTGCAAGCAGACCGACGTAAAGCCGGGGTCGCATTCATCAAAATTATTAACGATTTATGGTACGACAAATCCATTGAATTGATTTTCTTTAGAAACCAATTAATTGACACTACAGTTAGTGACATCATGAACTTGCACGAATATGCAGGGGAATTTGTTCAAAAGCCAATTAATGTATTTGATACTGTAGAAATTGCGCGTGCTATTTTAAATTTAGATTTACCACCATCTCGAATTGATATTGGCAAATTAACTTACGAATACCATTTGGAAGACAATAAATACCACGATGCCCGTGCTTTTGTAATTGACAAATTAAAAGGAGCTAAAAACTCGGAAGAAATAACTCCGAAGGATGTTGTGCTTTATGGTTTTGGAAGAATTGGCCGTCTTTTGGCTCGTGAAATGATGAGCAAAATTGGAAAAGGACAACAACTTCGATTGCGCGCGATTGTTACTCGCGATAGAAATGATGCACAATCTTTAGAAAAAAGAGCGTCTTTATTACGATACGATTCGGTTCATGGTGATTTTCAAGGTTCGGTTTCGGCTGATATTGAAAATAATGCCTTAATCATCAACGGAACTACCGTTCATGTGATTACAGCAAATTCTCCTGAAGAAATTGATTATACCCAATACGGAATTGAAAATGCCTTAGTTATTGATAACACTGGAGTCTTTACTACCGAAGAAGCATTGCAACGCCATTTAGTTTCTAAAGGGGTGGACAAAGTATTATTGACTGCGCCAGGAAAAGGGGTGCCAAATATAGTTTATGGTGTGAATCATAACGAATTCAATCCAGATGAAGTTTCCATTTTCTCGGCAGCATCTTGTACTACTAATGCTATAACTCCTATTTTGAAAGCGGTAGAAGACACACTTTGTGTGGTGAAAGGGCATCTAGAAACTATTCATGCATATACTAATGACCAAAATTTGGTAGATAATATGCACAAAAAATACCGTCGTGGTAGAGCAGCTGCGTTAAATATGGTAATTACCGAAACAGGTGCCGGAAGTGCCGTTGCTAAAGCGTTGCCAAGTTTAGCTGGAAAATTAACCTCCAATGCTATTCGGGTTCCAGTTCCAAATGGTTCTTTGGTAGTATTGAATTTAGAAGTTGGAAAAGCTACTTCTATTGAAGAGGTTAATAATATCATGAAACACTATGCGTTGGAAGGCGAATTGGTGGAACAAATAAAATATTCCTTAAACAACGAATTGGTTTCTTCGGATATTGTTGGTACATCGGCACCCTCTATATTTGATAGCAATGCAACTATTGTTTCTATTGACGGGAAAAACATTGTACTTTATGTTTGGTACGATAACGAATACGGCTATAGCCACCAAGTAATTCGATTGGCCAAATATATAGCTAAGGTTAGACGATTCACTTATTACTAGTAGATTAAATATAATTGTTAATTCAGCCCTTTCGGAGTTATTACTTTGGAAGGGTTTTTATTTGGACCATATTTTTTATAAACTATTAAGGTATTAAGATTTATTAAGTAAATAATATAGTTTGAATTAACTAAACTACTACAGAATCAGAGTCTATGGATTTGATTTGCAGACAAAAAATCTGCAAGGTTAAATTGCTAATCGCTAAAAATAGCCACAGATTCACAGATTAAAAATGATTAAAAATCTGTGAATCTGTGGCAAAAAAAATTAGAAACTTAAGAGAGATGCACTGAAAGTGCATGGTTTTATAATCTATTTTGAATCCTATAAATCACAAAAAAAACTCCCAAGTTTCCTTGGGAGTTCCTATTTGCAAAAATATAGTACTAACTAATTAAGCATTACCTGCAGCAGCAATTAGGTTTAATGCAGATCCAGCTTTAAACCAACCAATTTGACTATCGTTATAAGTATGGTTAGCCAAAATAGATTCTTTAGAACCATCGGCATGCGTAATTTCAATAGTTAAAGGTTTTCCAGCAGCAAAACTTGTTAAGTCAACAAAATCGAAGGTATCGTTTTCTTGAATTTTATCATAATCTGCTTCGTTAGCAAAAGTCAATGCTAACATACCTTGTTTTTTCAAATTTGTTTCGTGAATACGAGCAAACGATTTTACTAAAACTGCTTTCACTCCAAGGAAACGAGGCTCCATAGCAGCGTGTTCACGAGAAGATCCTTCACCGTAGTTTTGATCTCCTACAACCATCGTAGCAACACCAGCAGCTTTATAAGCTCTTGCAACCGCAGGAACTGCACCGTATTCACCAGTTAATTGGTTTTTCACTTTGTTAGCCTCTTGGTTAAAAGCATTTACAGCACCAATTAACATGTTGTTAGAAATATTATCTAAATGTCCGCGGAAGCGTAACCATGGTCCAGCCATAGAGATATGGTCAGTAGTACATTTTCCGAAAGCTTTGATTAGCAATTTAACGCCAGTATAATTTTTACCATCCCAAGCATCAAATGGTGCCAATAATTGTAATCTATCTGAAGTTTCGCTTACTAAAATTTGAACCCCAGATCCATCAGCAGCTGGTGCTTGAAAACCTGCGTCTTCTACAGCAAAACCTTTAGTTGGTAATTCGTCTCCAGTTGGCGGATTGAATTTTACTGCTTCTCCTTTATCATTCAATAAAGTATCCGTTAACGGATTAAACGATAAATCTCCTGAAATTGCTAATGCAGCAACCATTTCTGGTGAAGTTACAAAAGCGTGTGTATTTGGATTTCCATCGGCACGTTTAGAAAAGTTTCTGTTAAACGAATGCACGATAGTATTTTTTTCTCCTTTGTCTGCACCTTCTCTATCCCATTGTCCGATACAAGGTCCACAAGCATTAGTAAATACTTTAGTTCCCATTTTCTCGAAAGTAGCAATAATTCCGTCTCTTTCAATAGTGTAACGTACTTGTTCTGAACCTGGATTGATCCCGAATTCTGCTTTAGGAGTAATTCCGTGAGCCACTGCTTGCTCTACAATAGAAGCTGCACGAGCCATATCTTCGTAAGAAGAGTTGGTACAAGAACCAATTAATCCCCATTCCACTTTAAGAGGCCAACCATTTTTAGCAGCTTCTTCTTTCATTTTAGAAACTGGAGTTCCTCTATCTGGTGTAAAAGGTCCATTGATATAAGGCTCTAATTCGGATAAATTAATTTCAATAACTTGATCAAAATAAGTTTCTGGATTAGCATAAACTTCGTCATCTCCAGTTAAGTAAGATGCTACTTTATCGGCAGCATCCACAACATCCTGACGACCTGTAGAAGCTAAATATCTTCTCATAGAATCATCGTAACCAAAAGTAGAAGTAGTTGCACCAATTTCGGCACCCATATTACAAATAGTTCCTTTACCAGTACAAGACATATTGATTGCACCTTCACCAAAGTATTCAACAATTGCACCAGTTCCACCTTTTACAGTAAGAATATCGGCAACTCTAAGAATTACATCTTTAGGAGCAGTCCAACCATTTAATTTTCCAGTTAATTTTACTCCGATTAATTTTGGAAATTTTAATTCCCAAGCCATACCCGACATAACGTCAACGGCATCAGCACCACCAACACCAATAGCTAGCATACCTAATCCACCTGCATTTACAGTATGCGAATCGGTTCCAATCATCATTCCACCTGGGAAAGCATAATTTTCTAAAACTACTTGGTGAATAATTCCAGCTCCTGGTTTCCAGAAACCAATTCCGTATTTATTTGAAACTGATGATAAGAAATCAAAAACTTCTTTCGATTGGGAAGTTGCAACAGCTAAATCAGTTTTAGCACCAACTTTGGCTTGTATAAGGTGGTCACAGTGCACAGTTGTAGGAACCGCAACTGTTTTTTTACCAGCATGCATAAATTGCAATAATGCCATTTGAGCAGTTGCATCTTGGCAAGCTACTCTATCTGGAGCGAAATCTACATAATCGGTTCCTCTTTTAAAAACAGTGTTTGGAGTACCGTCCCAAAGGTGGTTGTATAAAATTTTCTCAGTTAAAGTAAGCGGACGACCAACTAATTCCCTTGCTTTATCCACACGGGCAGCCATAGACGCATATACTTTTTCAATCATTTGAATATCAAAAGCCATAATATAATAGGTTTATTTGTTTGCAGAGCAAATTTACGAAATCGATGTACTATTAAAAAATTTTTAGTCAAATATGTTCTTTGTTTTGAATAATTTACGAAATAGCAATTTTAGGCGTATAATTTTTATTAAAATGACATTTTATTGCCCATTAATTGATTATTGTTAATTTTATGCTGCTTAATTACTAAATATACAAAAAAAATACTGCAAAAAAGCCTAACCAATTTTAGAAAATGGTTAGGCTTATATTTAGTTAACTAATAAGTTACATCAACTTATCAATAATCATTTCTTCGGTGATACCTTCGGCATCTGCCTTGTAGTTCTTAATGATTCTGTGACGAAGTATCCCAACAGCTACTGCTTTTACATCTTCAATATCTGGAGAAAATTTTCCGTTGAAAGCTGCGTTAGCTTTGGCTGCTAAAATTAAATTTTGCGAAGCTCTCGGTCCTGCACCCCAGTCTAAATAATTTTTCACAAACTCATTAGAAAGTGCATTGTCTGGTCGTGTTTTACTAACCAAAGTTACTGCGTATTCAATTACATTATCGGCAACTGGAATTCGGCGAATTAAGTGTTGGAAATCGATAATTTCTTGTGCAGTAAACAATGGATTTATAATTTGTTTCGCATCGGAAGTAGTACTTTTAACCACTTCTACTTCTTCTGCAAAAGAAGGATAATCTAATTTAATAGCAAACATAAAACGGTCTAACTGGGCTTCTGGCAAAGGATAAGTTCCTTCTTGCTCAATTGGATTTTGGGTTGCTAATACAAAATAGGGTAAATCTAATTTATAATTTTGTCCAGCAATAGTTACCGAACGTTCCTGCATAGCTTCTAATAAAGCTGCTTGGGTTTTTGGTGGGGTTCTATTTATCTCATCGGCAAGGATAATATTTGAAAAAATTGGTCCTTTAATGAATTTAAATTGACGATTTTCGTCTAGAATTTCACTTCCTAAAATATCGGATGGCATTAAATCGGGGGTAAATTGAATTCGTTTAAAACCCAAACCTAAAGCTTGTGAAATGGTATTTACCATTAGGGTTTTAGCCAAACCAGGAACTCCAACTAAAAGCGCATGACCTCCAGAAAAAATACTCAACAACACTTGGTCAACCACAGCGTCTTGCCCAATAATTATTTTGGCGATTTCCTTTTTAAGTTCTAATCTTTTTTGAACTAGATTTTGAATTGCAGCTACGTCAGACATACTATTTGAGTTTGAAATTGGGAGTTTGTAGTTGGGGTTAGCAAAATCTGCGAACTATCAACTACTGACTACTGACTATTTTTTAAGCCAATTATTAGTGAATTTACAATCTTTGTATTCTCCGTTAATCTTGATATAAGTTTCTTTAATTTTATTTTCAGACCACTTAGCAATGGCATCAATTTGTTTTTCTTTAAGTGCTAAATCCTTAATTTTAGTGTAATCTTTACTGAAATCAGCAATGTGTTGCTCTGTTTTATTAGTAACCATAATAATTTTATAACGTTTTCCTGCTTTAGCGTCTTCATCTAAAATAACAGGTGAAATTTCACCACTGCTCATATTAGAAACTTGGCTATAAAATTCTGGATCAGTTTTAGTAAGTTCAAAATGGGTGTCTTGCGTTTTTGGATTGATCAAAGTTCCACCATTGGCACGGGTTTCTTTCTCATCCGACATAGTCCTAGCAGCATCTGCAAATGTTATTTCTTTATCTTGGATACGTTTTTTAATCAGTTCTATTTTATCTTTTGCTTCTTTTAAAGCATCTGGAGTAATTTTGGCCGCCATTAAAATATGACGCAATTCCAAATCTTGTCCTTTAACTTTCTCTAAATAGATAATATGAAAACCAAATTCGGTTTCAAAAGGCTCAGAAATTTCACCTTCTTGTAACGAATAAGCAACGTCTTTAAATTCTTTAACAAAAGGAGTTTTTTTGTTTATTTTATAGAAACCACCACTAGATCTGGAACCTGGATCTTCTGTATACAATACCGCTTTAGTTGTAAAACTTGCACCTGCCAATACTTCTTTTTTAATCTCTTTTAGTCTATCAATCACTGCTTGCTTTTCGATAGCAGAAACCTTTGGTGCAATTACTATTTGAGCCATTTCAAATTCGGCACCCAAAAGAGGTCTTTCGGATTCTGGAATTTTCTTAAAGAAATTTCTAGTTTCTTCTGGTGTAATTTGGATTGGATCGATGATCTTTTTTTGCATTTCAGCAGCCAATTTTTGTTGCTTCAAAATTTCAAAAAGATCTGTTTTAAACTCATCCTCACTATTTTTTTTGAAATATTTTACAACATTTTCCATAGACTTAAGTTGTTCAACCATATAGTCTAATTGTTGGTTCATTTTTTCTTTCACTTCTTCGTCCTTCACTATGATAGAATCTTGAATTGCTTGGTGCGCATACAATTTGTCTTCAAGAATTTTACCAAGCATTTGACAACGAGTAATATCTTTGATAGAATTTCCAGAGCTTTCAATTTCTAAAAATGCTTTATCCAAATCGGAATCCAAAACAATATAATCACCTACGGTAGCAATAATGCCATCTATTTTTTGGTGTTTTTGAGTAGAAACCGGTTTTTTTTCCGGTTCTTTTTCTTTGATAATTTCTTGAGCATTTGCGTAAAAACCAATTAAAAAAAGGAAAACACCTAGTACTCGCTTACAATTCAATACATTCATCATTACTCTATTTTATTTTTTAATTTGCATTTTAACTTTTTCAAAAGTATCTTGATTAACTTTTACCAAGAACTCTTTTTTGAGTTCACCTACCCAATTTTGTTCTAAATATTGTTGGTAATCGTTAATTAACTTGCCTTTACATTCCTCTAGGGTTTTGGGAGCTGCAGGAAGTATTTTTATTATGTTAGTAATAAAATGATAATCGCCCTTAGTGGTAATTTCAGAAAGCCCTAACTCCATTTTAGTTTCTTTTGGCAAAGCATCTGCACCTTCTTCATAAACACCTTCATAATACATGATAGCCACATTTTCTTTGGTGTTGAATTTATCTTTTACTTCTTTAACCGTTTGATTTTTCTTCAACATAGTTAAAACTTTTTTCATTTTCTCCAAGTCGGTAGAAGAATAGATCTCAGCATTAACTCTAGTTTTCCATAGGTGTTTGTCTTTTTGCATTTCATAAAAAGCTTTTAAACCTGTAGTATCCGATTTTGAACGTTGCCAAATTTCTTTGTCCATTAAATCAAACAATAATAATCCGTCACGATATTCTTCCATCACGGCTGAAAATTCAGGAAATTCATTTTCTAAATTATCGTTATTGTATTGGTTTAGTTGCGCATCAACAAAACTCCCGAATAAGTTTTCTGTTAATTTTTCAATAGGTTTTAAGCTAGATCCTGCTTTTTGACTGGAATAAACATAATCTAAAAAGTCGGTTCCAGTGAAATTTTTGGTTCCAATAGTAAATAATATTTTAGAATATTTTTTAGTATCGGTAGGAAGCACCCATTTGTTATCATAGAAATCGTTAGTCACTAATTTTGATAAAGAACTATATAATTTGGCATCTCTTTTTATTGGATACTTAACTCTTAGTTTTTCAGTTAACGAATTGGTAATTAATCGAGAACGATCGTCCTTACTTATTTTATTTTCTAATTCAACTTTAGAATCCTCATAGGATTTCACAGGAAATCTATCTATAAATTTCACAATGTGCCAACCAAATTGGGTTTCAAATGGTTTTGAAGTTGGATTTTCTTTAGACAATGAAAACGCTTGGGTTTCAAATTCTTCAGAACTCAATTGTCCAGAAGCAAAACGATTTAATACGCCACCTTTAGAAGCAGAAGATTTATCTTCGGAAAATTGTTTTGCTAATTCTTCAAATTTTTCTCCTTGTTGTAATTTTTTATAGATGTCTTCAATGGTACTTTTAGCTTTAGAATCTGCTTCCCCATCTTTAGGTTTTAATATCATGATGTGAGCAACAGCAACCTCTCCTCTATTCTCTCTAACACTATTAACTTTAATTAAATGGTAACCGAATCGAGTTCTAACAGGATTAGAAACGGAACCTAATGGCGTATTGAACGCACCATTTTCAAATGCATATACCATTTTGAAACTTGTGAAAAACCCTAAATTTCCTTTATTTTCTTTAGCAGAAGGATCTTGAGACACTTCTTGTGCAAGGGAACCAAAATCTTCTCCTTTAGTTACTCTATCGCGAATTCCCAAAATTTTATTATAAGCTGCTAAAGTGTCTGCAGGAGTAGCATTTTCATCTACTAAAATTAAAATATGAGAAGCATTTACTTCTTTTAAAAGTCTTTTATACCCTTCATCTACAAGTTCTTTAGTAACTTTAGAATCAGTAGTGTAATTTTTAGACAACTGGGTTCTGTAACTATTAAGTTCCGTTTGGTATTGTGTATTATTCTGCAAACCCAATTTATTTGCTTTAGAAACTTTAAGTTTATATCCTACAAACAACTCAAGGTATTGATTTAAATCTTTTTGGGATTCATCTTTAACTAAATCTAAATTTTTATTATAAACTCTAATAAACTCATCTGTAAAAAAAGGTTTATCATTAATAGTAAATAAAACCTCTTTGGAGTTCGTTTGTGCTTTTGCTATTACAACAAAACCCATTAACAACCCTAAAAAAATGTACTTTAACTTCATTATCGATTCTATTAAATTAAGTTATTTAAAAATTACACGAATTTACCTTGTTGATAAATCCAAAGTTACAATCAACAAAAGTAACAAATCGGCTGTATTAAACAAGTATAGCTCCTAGTATTAACAAAAATTTATTAACAGAAATTGCAGTTATCTATTTGAAAAGTAAAGTTGCATTAGTTATTTATTTAATAAATAGTATTTTTGCAATCCATTACTAGAACTATGAGTTTTTTAAAAGAAATATTACGTCGCAGAACTTTCGGAATTATATCGCATCCCGATGCTGGAAAAACTACTTTAACGGAGAAATTATTGCTTTTTGGTGGCGCCATTCAAGAGGCTGGCGCGGTTAAAAACAATAAGATAAAAAAAGGAGCAACTAGTGACTTTATGGAAATTGAACGCCAAAGAGGAATATCTGTGGCTACTTCGGTTTTGGCTTTTAATTATAAAAACAAAAAGATAAATATTCTAGACACTCCTGGTCACAAGGATTTTGCCGAAGATACTTTTAGAACCTTAACGGCTGTTGATAGCGTAATTGTTGTAATTGACGTTGCTAAAGGTGTTGAGGAACAAACGGAGAAATTAGTATCGGTTTGTAGAATGCGTAAAATTCCAATAATTGTTTTTATAAACAAATTAGATAGAGAAGGAAAAGATGCTTTTGATTTAATGGATGAAGTAGAAAAGAAACTTGGACTTCATGTAACTCCGCTAAGTTTTCCTATCGGAATGGGATATGATTTTCAGGGAATTTATAATATTTGGGAAAAGAACATTAATCTTTTTAGTGGCGATAGCCGAAAAAACATTGAAGATACTATAGCCATATCGGATTTAATGAGTCCTGAATTAGCAAAACTAATTGGCGAAAAACCAGCAACAAAACTTAGAGAAGAATTAGAATTGATTGCGGAAGTTTATCCTCCATTTAGCAAAGAAGAATATTTAGAAGGAAATTTACAACCCGTATTTTTTGGTTCTGCATTAAATAATTTTGGAGTTCGCGAACTATTAGATTGTTTTGTAGAGATAGCTCCAACGCCAAGACCTAAAGAATCTGATACTAGATTAGTAATGCCTGAAGAAGAAAAACTTTCGGGATTTGTATTTAAGATCCATGCAAATATGGATCCGAAACACCGCGACCGTCTTGCTTTTATCAAAATTGTTTCTGGTACATTTGAACGTAACAAACCATACATGCACGTTCGATTGAATAAGAGTTTGAAATTTTCTAGTCCGAATGCTTTTTTTGCAGAAAAGAAAGAAATAGTTGACATCTCCTATCCTGGGGATATTGTAGGATTACACGATACTGGAAATTTTAAAATTGGAGACACTTTAACGGAGGGTGAAACAATGAATTTTAGAGGAATCCCTAGTTTCTCTCCAGAACATTTTAGATACATCAATAATGCCGACCCAATGAAAGCCAAACAATTGGAAAAAGGAGTCGATCAATTAATGGATGAAGGGGTTGCACAATTATTTACTTTGGAAATGAACAACCGAAAAGTAATTGGAACGGTTGGTGCACTGCAATATGAAGTTATTCAATACCGTTTAGAACATGAATATGGCGCCAAATGTACCTATGAAAATTTCCCTGTACATAAGGCTTGTTGGGTGAAACCGGATGATGCCAAAAATGAAGAATTTAGAGAATTTAAACGAGTGAAGCAAAAATTCTTGGCTCACGACAAATACAATCAATTGGTGTTTTTAGCCGATTCGGATTTTACAATTCAAATGACGCAAAGTAAATATCCAAGTGTAAAATTGTTTTTCACCTCCGAATTTGAATAACTTACAATAGATATTTAAACATCAAATTTAGTATTAATAAAAAGAGAGAGCCTTCAAAAGATGGCTCTCTCTTTTTATTTTCTTTACTATTTTTTTTTAATTCAATAGTAATTGTTTTCAAATCCAATTTTAAAAAACATATTGTTATTACTTAACTTCATTACAATATCCTTTCTAATAGAAACATCGTCATAACAATAAAATTTACATCAAAAAAAAAGAGCCATCTTTCGATGGCTCTTTTCTATTTAAAATATAAAACTAGTTTTTAATTACTTTAACTGTTTTAGATACTTCATTTGAAGTTACTTCTAAGAAGTAAGTCCCTGAAGCAAGTTTAGACATATCCACTTGAGTAGTTGTTGCGTTAACTTTTCTTTCGCTTACTTGTTGTCCTAGCATATTAAATACTTTAACTTGAGTAATTTCATCCGAATAAGTAACATTTACAAAATCATTCGTTGGATTTGGATAGTAAGAGAATTTTGCTAAATCAAATCCTTCATTACCTAAACATGGTCCTGAAGCTACAACTAATAATCTTGGACTTTCACAACCATTTACAGTTTGAGATACATAGTAAAATGTATTTACTACTGCAGTAGTTGTTGTAGGAATTGCAACTGTTGAAGTACTAGTTGCATACCAGGTAAATACTGCACCTGAATCACCAGTAACAATAAAGTCAGCAATTGTTCCTGAACATGAATCTTGAACAGCTGCTCCAGTAGGAGTTGCCACTGAATTAACAGTAACTGCAACTTGAAGTCGAGATCCTTCACAACCATTTAATGTTTGTGAAACAAAATAATTCCCAGTTGACAATGTAGTAGATGCTGCTAATGCAGTTCCACCTGTTGCAACACTGTACCATTTTATAGCGGTACCTGAAGCAACTAAACTTGCAACAGTAACCGGTCCACAAAATGTTTGTGCGGATGCTGTTGGAGCTGCTGTAACATTAACAGTTACTGCAACTGCTGTTCTAGGTCCTTCACAAGTAGTACTTGTTTGAGAAACATAATAGGTTCCAGTTGCTAAAGCAGTTGTAGAAGATAATTCCGTACCAGCTGTAGCTACATCATACCATTTTAATGTTGAACCAGTTGGCGCTAAATCTGCAACAGTAGCACTTCCACAGAAAGTTTGTGCAACTGCATTTGGAGCAGAAGGAATTGCATTAATGGTAACAGTTACAGCCAAACGATCTACACTTTCACAACCATTTACGGTTTGAGAAGCATAATAGGTTGTAGCATTTACTAGACCAACTATAGGCCATAATGAAGCTGGATACTCAGTACCTGCTGTTGCAGCATTGTACCATTTTACATTACTTCCTGTTACAGTTAATTGAGATAAATTAGCAGAACCACAGAACGCTTGTGCAGCAGTACCTGTTGGTGTAGTAGTTACATTTATTGTCACTACTACTGGCATGATTTTCTCACAACCTGTTGTGTTATTTGTTAATTTAATGTAATACGTTCCAGAAGTAGTTACTACAGCAGGTGCCACTAAAGCAACAGTTGCAGAAGCATCAGAATAATAAGACATTGTAAATCCAACTGAATCTGAACCTGTAGTTACTGCAGGTAAGGTCAAGTCAACTGTTGTTGGGAAACATACAGTTGCAGGATTTGTAATTGAAAGAACCGGTAAAGGATTAACCGTAACCGTAACTGGAGTTACTACAGAACATCCATTTGCATTAGTCCCTTTAATATAATAAGTCCCAGAAGTTGTAACAGCACTTGCAGTTGTTAAAGCTGTAGTTGCTGAAGCATTTGTCCAATAAGTATAAACCAATCCTGTATCAGAACCAGCTGTAACCGCTGAAGCTGTAAGATTAACTGTACTTGGAAAACAAACTGCCGCTGGATTTACAGTAGCCACAGTTGGTAATGCATTTACTACAACATCAACTGTTGCAGTTCTAGTACATCCTGTTGCAGCAGTTGCAGTAACAGTATAAGTTACTGTTCCAGCAGTTGCTGACTTCACATAAACTATAGGTGCATTGGCAAAAGCAGTAAGTGGAATAGTAGCAGCTGCATCACTATATAAATTAGTTAATGGAGACCAAAAGATATCAGTAGCTTCAAGAGTTGAAATTCTTAAATTTGGTCTGTTTGTTGAAGATGAGGGTGCAGTTGCATTAGAACAAACATCTACAGTACTATCTTGAGAACGATATAAATTTAATCCAGAAGCAACTGTTGAGGATTGAATAGAAATGGAATTAGAAGAAGACCCACCACCATTATTATTATTAAAACAAGTTTCCACTAATAAATTGGAAACACCATCCCATAATAAAGGAGTAGACAATGCAAAATCTAAATTTCCAGTTCCTGTTGTAGGTGTATAATTAACCGGAGCTAATACTACATTAGAAGCGCCAGAAACAAAAGCAGAACCTAAGGTTGTACTTGAAACAAAACCTGCACTAATAGTGAATGAATTTAACACTAAAGGAGTACCCGAAAGCGCTACATAACCAATA
>Ga0209134_10000258_pt1 | contig 13844 bp, 16 predicted proteins | sample LauGreSp1BDMLBSN_2_FD_187566 | JGI IMG/M metagenome (GOLD analysis project Ga0209134, IMG submission 187566) | Freshwater lake microbial communities from Lake Michigan, USA - Sp13.BD.MLB.SN (SPAdes) (version 2) | ecosystem: Environmental > Aquatic > Freshwater > Lake | place: Lake Michigan, USA... | reverse complement strand
GCTCGACACGCGGTATTCTGCGGGGCTGACGACGCATAATGGACAGACGATTCCGTGCTATACGACCGACACGCTGAATGCACTGACTTCGAGTTTCCTCCAGCTGTACCGCGTCATCATCATTGACGAGGCCCAGTTTTTCGATGGTCTGTATGATTTCGTCAAGTGGGCTGTCGAGCACGGAAAGACGGTGTTTGTCGTGGGTCTGGATGGAGATCATGAACGCAAACCGTTTGGAGAGATCTTGAAGTGTATTCCACTCGCAGACAAGGTCACCAAGCTGACTGCATTCTGCAATGGGTGCCGTGATGGAACTCCCGCTCCCTTCACCAAGCGAATCAACGGGAACGTTGATCAGATTGCTGTGGGTGGTGCGGATATGTATCAGGCAGTGTGCAGGTCTTGCTACCGGTGACGACGCGTGCCACGTCGCTTGCGGTTCTTCCGGGTCTTCTTGCGCCGCCCTCCCTTCTTGGCGGCCAACACGGCATGAACACGAGCCAGCTGCTCGGGTGTCATGGGTTTCACCGTGGGGCTCTTCTTGCCACCGCCTATCGGTTTCTTTAATGCGGAAAGAAGAAATGGATCTGTGGCTCCAAGCGGTTCAAATTTCACAGCTTTGCCAAACATTTCAGGAATTTTGACTTGAAGGAACAGCCATAATTTCACCAACGAGTCGCTCACTGAATTCGTCTTTGGATTGCGAGCAATAAACTGGTCTACGTTGTCGATGAATCCGAGTGTCCTGTTCTTGTCCAAAAGGTTGTGGGCCACCATACTGCCCACAATGGAATAGACGTCCCATATCATCATCATGTGTACGTTTCCAACCTGTCTCTCTTCAGGAGTTCCATCTTTGGGATACATTGTCTCCAGATAGTTGAGGACAAAGACGTTCTGGGCAAACCCTTTCGAATACTTTCGTTCATCGGGAGTCTGCTCCAGATACTGGTTAATCCGGTATTCGACTCCAGCGAGATCAACAATTGCACGCCCAAAGTCATGCAACACAAGCCGTGCGTCTGTGCCGCGAATCATCCACGAAATGTTGTTAAAGTGCGCATCGCTGTGAACGAATCCACGTGCGTTGACATTGATGATGGCGAGCATAAGACGTTCGAGTTGCGGGAGAAACACATCATCAGGGATAATGCCGCCGATTGTGTCGACCAAGTCCTTGCCTTGTATCAGCGTGATGAGATTATCGAGGTCATCCTTGTTTTCAATAATCTCTTCCACCTCGCAGTCGGCAAAGTCGTCCGTGGGAACAAAGTTCGGAGTACAGCTATCGACCGCAATGTTGAAATACAGTGAAATATTGGGATTTCCCTTTTTTTCAAGATTCAACAATATCTTCGCAAGTTCATGCTGCTTTTCCAATTCTTGGCTCTTTGAAGCAACAACGCGCGATACTTTGTTTGCAGGGTCAAAGACCTTTCCGGGTTCTTTGCACCCTACCGGCGGGTGAAAGACGCATGTATCTGCGCCTTCTGCGAGTAACGATCCGGCCTTCATTGTACTTACAGATGAAAATGTGTCTTGTCCAGTCCGCACTGGGCAATAATGTCGGGTTTGTTGGTGGATCCGGCAATCGTTTGCTCGTCAGGCGACTCGATGGAAATAGGCAACATCAATGCGTCTCGCTTGCATCCCAAGACGGGATCGAACAAGACCCAGTCCGTGACAAAATGGTTCTTGTATGGAATCGAGACATCGTCCACTGAAAAGGTATCGACCCACTTTTGCGCATAGGCACGTGTCAGCAAGTAGCACTGTGCTCCCCACGGATTGGAAACGCCCACGTTCGGAACCAGATAGTGGCCTCCCACCACAATGCACTCTCCATTGGGACGGTTGACGTATCCCAAGGAAATCACATTGGACTCACCGTTTTCCAAACGAGGTTTGACGGCATTCACCACCTCCCAAAACAGCACGTGGAACCGAACGTCATCCTCGATAATAATACCGAGATCGCCGCCGTCCTCCAGGAATCTTTGCATGCATCGCAAGTGGCCGATGGTTGCAGCAAAGCCGGTCGGATAGGATGTGTCCCTTTCGAAACACGTCTTGCCGCGTCGGACAACCTCGGGGTCGTCGCGCAGGGGGGACGGAACAAGTACAATATCCATCTTCAGAGGTGCCGCGGCAGACAAGAGACGTTCGCCGCGCCCCTTGTCACAGTTCACCGCATAGATGCGCATTGTTTTAGTCGCCTTGTTTTGCGAAGACTCTTTCGTCCGCATTTATTTTTCTTGCTATGTATCATACCAATCAAACATGGGTGGCGGTCTTCTTCAGCTTGTCAGCTATGGTGCGCAGGACATCTACATCTCGGGCAACCCCCAGATCACCTTCTGGAAGGTGCTCTTCAAGCGCCACACGAACTTCGCCATGGAGTCCATTGAGGTCACCTTCAACGGCCAGGCGGACTTCAACAAGCGCGTGACGGCCATCATCAACCGTAACGCCGATCTGATGTACCGCACGTACGTCCAGGTGGTTCTGCCGACGGTTGACCTCTCGGGCTCGAGCAACGGCACGATCTACCGTTTCCGCTGGCTGAACTACATCGGCCACCGCCTGATCAAGACGGTTGAGCTCGAGATTGGCGGCCAGCGCATCGACCGCCAGTACGGCGACTGGATGCAGATCTGGACCCAGCTGTCCCAGGATGCGGGCACGGTCAAGGGCCTCGATGACATGGTGGGCAACACGCACGACCTGGTGCTGATGAAGGACCGCAAGGGCTATGCGCTGGACCAGTCGTGCGCGGGTGCCGAGCTGACCAACACGTGCGCGCCCCGCTCGGGCACGCCGGCCAAGACGCTGTACATCCCGCTGCAGTTCTGGTTCTGCCGCAACCCGGGTCTGGCGATCCCGCTGATCGCGCTCCAGTACCACGAGGTGCGCATCAACGTGGAGTTCGAGCAGTGGATCAACTGCTGCTACTACGAGGGCACCTCGGCTGCCACGGCCATCCAGTCGCTGACGGCCGCCTCGCTGTACATCGACTACATCTACCTGGACACGGAGGAGCGTCGCCGCTTTGCCCAGCAGTCGCACGAGTACCTCATCGAGCAGCTGCAGTTCACGGGTGCCGAGTCGATCACGTCGAGCTCGAACAAGATCCAGCTGAACTTCAACCACCCGGTCAAGGAGCTCGTGTGGGTCGTCCAGCGCGACTCGTTCGTCGACTGCTCGGGCCCGGGTTCGCAGTCGTCCTTCATCCAGGAGGTCAACGGCTGCCAGCCGTTCAACTACTCCGACGACTTCTCCACGGAGGGTGTCATCATGGACGTGCTCGCCCGCGGCTCGCTGGGCGGCGGTGCCTCGACCCTCAACGTGCCGACGACGGCGGATGGTCCCTCGGGCCCCTACCTCCCGGGTGTGGGCATCCAGGTTGGCCCCTCGCTCAACGGCGCCTCGTGGCTCGACACGAACTTCACGGCTTCGGGCAACGACCAGGCGTACCTCTTCGAGGACACGACGAACTACCTGCTCGCCAAGGTGGTTCTCGACTCGGGCATCCGCTGCACGGGCAAGAACCCGGTGGAGGTTGCCAAGCTGCAGCTCAACGGCCAGGACCGCTTCACGGAGCGCGAGGGCCGCTACTTCAGCGTGGTGCAGCCGTTCCAGCACCACACTCGCACGCCGGCCCCGGGCATCAACGTGTACTCCTTCGCGCTCAAGCCGGAGGAGCACCAGCCCAGCGGCACGTGCAACTTCTCGCGTATCGACAAGGCCACGCTGCAGCTCACGGTGTCCGTCAACACGGTCCGCTCGGGCCGCACGGCGCAGGTGCGCGTGTATGCCGTCAACTACAACGTGCTGCGCGTGATGAGCGGCATGGGTGGCCTGGCGTACAGCAACTAAACACCAAAACATACACCACTGCAAAAACCAACACACAAAAAACAAAATGAGAGTACAAACGTATTCTGATGGATGTTTTTGTAATTCATATGCCTCACCGAAAAGATCGCATGGACGCACTGAAGCGCATGCACAAGCTCTATCCGTGTCTAAACCTTCATGTGGTACATGGTATACAACATGAACGTGGACTTACCGGATGTCTTTTGTCTCATCAGATGATTGTGCGCAATGCAAAAGAAAAAGGGCAGCCATATGTGATTGTCCTGGAAGATGACTGTGATTTCCTCTTGAAGAATGGCGAGCTTTCAAAGATGTTTCATGCCATCTTTGAGTTTCTAAAGAATCATCCGGAAATCCAAGTTGTGAATGGGTGCGGAAATATGGATCCCCTTGTGCGTGGAATTACATCGTTCGAAAAATCAGGCCCTCTTACGATTGTTCGCTCACCCAGCATATCTACAACCCATTGCATTCTCTATACGCAAGCGGGATACGATGCGTTTCTTGCATTCAAGGAAGACTGCATAATTGACTACGAGATGAACAGCCTCAACATGGTCTATACCTATCCATTCTTGGCAAAACAACTTCCATGCTACTCGGACATTGAGAAGAAGATTGTCAATTACGATAACATTCTTGCGTCAGAAGCCTACGTCAAATCATTAGTTTCTTAAGTAAATGAGATCTCTCGTTTATTACACTGTCGGTAAGTCGCGCAAATACATTGACATATTGGTCTTGTCTCTTGCGTCCCTTCGCGCATATTCTACCGTAGACATCCTCGTCATTTGCGACGAATCCTTTTTAGACGAATGCAAGGAACGCTGTGGAAACGTATCCTTTATGACCTGTCCTGATTCAAAGACACCGGAAGAGGCATCCATGAACAAGTTGAAGATCTTTTCGTATTCTCGTATTCACGAGTATGACCGTGTTTTATTTCTGGATTCAGACATCCTTGTTCATACGCACATGGAACCATACTTTTCCAAAACAACTGTGCCTGGGATCTTGTACGTCTACACGGAAACCAAGAAGATCCAGGATCACATCTGCAATATGTGGTCACTCGTTGGCGCATATACTGCGCAGGACCTGATGCGGTTTCGCACCGAGTCAATCCATGTCTTCAATGCAGGATGCTTCAGTTTTGTTCGTTCCGACGAAATGAAGAATCACTTTGCCAATATCCAGTCAATGATTGCTTCGTACAAGGGTCCCTTCTTTTACGAGCAATCGTTCATGAATGTGTATTTTAACAAGAACAACAAGACAGACCGCAGCTTGTTTACCGACAACACGTATACTTTCCCACCCAAGGGCACACGGTCGTATGAAGGAACGTTGGTTCACTTTGCAGGTTCTCCGGGAAATGGCGAGTCGAAATATGCTTGGATGAAATCGTATTTACTTGATCACCTGAATACCAAATGAAACACAACCATCCATCGCCTTTGCAGTAATGACTTGGCGGTACTTTTGGCAAAATTCGTCCACTGCCTGCTTGACACCAAAATGGTAGTACGTCCGTGCCTTTGCCATGTTCATCTCGTAATCGTGGCCAAAGATCCATCCATTGTGCTTGACCTTCCGAATAGACGCCTCTAGATCTGCACGCGTCCCTTCGTAAGAATGATCGCCGTCAATATAGACCATGTCGAGAAAGTTGTCCGGAAATGAGTTGAGTGCATCTACGCTTCTGCTCTTGACAATTCGCAAGTTCCGACGGTTTCGCGCATATTCCAGCAGCGTCGCGTAACACTGGTCGAGATTTCGCTTTACGACATTGTTGCCATCTTGGTCACCGGAATCACACTGCCCTGTAAACAGGTCAATCATGTAAAACTCGGAAGGGTTCAATTCTTCAATCTTTTTCGAAAAGTTACCGTCAAACACTCCGATTTCTGCACAGATTGAACTGGGTTCGATTAGTACTTTCAGCATATCTTCACGTGTAGGGAACTCGAACATTTAAAAAAGTCGCGAGGGTTTATCTTCCATAATAATACGAATCAAAAGGTCGATTTGAATCTTGTTTGCAGGCTCTGAATACGGACGAATGGAATGGCAGTCGACATACATTTCATTGCGCAAGTCTTCGATATTGCATCTCCATTCATTGCGATCAAGACGACTGTCCGATGGAAGGCGCGGTATCATACGAAAGATGCTCTTGTCTGCAATACCGTTTATCTTCTTGGTTGCATAAACCTCATCCCACCCCCACTTGGTCATGGGGTCATCCACACCGGGGATTGAATGACCGTCGCCATGAACAGCTGCAGCTTCAAGAACCCGGATCGAATCTTCCCACTTGTCGGGAAGATCAAGCACCTTCTTAAACAGACTACCCTTTGCAATGTGATAGCAGCTCGGGAAGGTGCTTGCCGGATTCAAATGAACATACACGTCATCCGGAAACGATAGAATGCGTGACAGAAAGTATCGCTTTGAAATCGGAAACATATCAATGTCGGACAGAATGCTAATCTTGTTGGGATATTGCGACGGAATCCAGTATCGGACCCATAAACACTGCAAGTACTTGGGGATATCCGGAATAGGTTTCATCTTGATGACAATCCCATACGTCTCGTCAATCGGGATATCGTGGTTGTCGTCAATGTACACGAGCAGCGGTGTGATACCAAACTTGAGTTTCCAGATTCTTGAAACAAGGGGCCAGAAATCCAGATAATAAGGATTCGAGTCGGAACTGTGAATCGCAAGATCGGGTTTCATTATATATCACTAGAAAGAACTATGTCAACCACTTTGCCGCGTCAAACTGGGCGGTTCCCTCCACTACGAAATACGGATCCTTCCAGTCGTTGACAATACATACAGGCATTTGCTTATAGAGTGCATCCAGGGAGCTGTGCAACACAACAGGCGTTGCACCACACCAGAGCGCCTCGTACAACCTGTGCGTGTCGATACCTGTTCCTTCTGGGCACACGACAAACTTGCTGTTGAGCAAGTCCCGATAATACTGATCTCGGTCATTGGGTTCCTTGCGCACAACGCGGGGATCGTCAGCCAGTGCATCCAAACATGCTTGCCTGGCTGCAATGTTTGTTCCAACAGAAAAGTTGGAATAAATCTCAATGGTGCGCTCACGCGGTGTCCGGTCCACCAACGGAAGAACCCGCAGAGCCGAATCGGGAAATCCAATCGGAATCGTCTTGAGCATCGGGTGAGCAACAGATGTATTGATGGAATAGATTCTGATTGCGAGAGGTGCCAACAAGGACAAACGGGCACCATCCATTGTCCTGTCGGAGTTGTGCAGCACAAACCGAAACTTCTTCCGCATAATCTTGGGAAATTTCTCGACAAACTCCTCTAAATAATCCGCATTCATAAACACCCAATCGCCTGTCCGTGTAGCAAAGTACTTGAAGGAACGTTCCGAGTATCGGTCATCGACAATCCATTGGCAACAATCCGCAAACGCTTTCCCGGATATCATTATAATGGTGAACGTTTTTTCATTTTGCCTTTATGGTCCGCAACATCACCGGTATTACCCCGCACCCATGACGGAGAACATTCAGCTCATCCACAAACATTTCCCGGCATGGTTCATCTTCATCTATCTGGGCGCAGATGTCGATCCGAGATACGTGGATATTTTACGCACGGCTCCCCGGGTCATCTTGAGATTCACCGGAAAAACCGGTGCAGCCAATATGATTGACAGGTTCCTTGCCATTGACGAACCGAACGTGGATCTCATGATGGTCCGTGATGCCGACAGCCGCGTCCACTGGAAGGACCGGTGGGCCATCAAGAGTTTCCTCAAGAGTCCGTTTCGGGCTCATACAATCCGCGACAATCCTGGACACACAACTGCCATCATGGGTGGACTCTGGGGAATACGCAAGGAAGCAGGATTGGTCATAAAGGACGAATATGCTAGCTTCCTGAAGAATCCCATAGACATGGGCGTTGGACATGATCAGTCGTTTCTGTCGGTGCAGATCTATCCGAAAATCAGGAACACATTGCTCGTTCATTATAGCAACGACTTGTCAGGAGACGATGTCCATGCGACCGAGTTTCCGTTCCCGTATAGCAATGAGATTTACTGCGGTCGCATTGAAGAACCAACGTTCAAGGATTCGGAAGAACCCAGATCAACACTTGGATTCCTGCCGCCTTCTTTCCTAAAAATATCATCCTAGTATAAATGTCTCATCACACAGTTCGTGCAGTTGGTTCTCGTCGCAAGGTTTGGAATGGTAGTGCGAACCACACTCCCGGTGGTCTCACCAAGGCGGACCTCAAGATGAACAAGTGGGGCCGCATCGTGTCCCGCAAGAAGTCTGCGAGGGCGCACAGTGGCCGCGCATTCACCCGTCGCCACAAGTAAATCTAGGTAAACAACAATGCACATTGTCTCTCTCTTGTCCGCTGCCACATGGGTGGACCTGATTTTTCTTCTCGTTTCCAAATTCGCAGTCAAGATGACTACGTCCTTGGACACGTGGTACTTGCAGTTTGGTGTCGTTGGAGCAACAACGGACATCCTGGTTCTCGTCCTCGGTGTTTTGCTGGCACGCATGCTGTTTAACGTGTCGGGCGCCTGGCTGGTTGCTGCCGCAGTCCTGGTCCAGCTGTTCCACGACATTCTGTTTGGATACATTCTTGCTGCCCTGCCGTCGGGCCAGAACTCGATTGTGGATTTGTTCAAGCAATACTCGGAGGAGGGCAGATGGAAGATATTGGTTGCCGATGCGGCCATGATTGCCTCCACCGTGGTTCTCGCGTACGCACTGGACTCGTTTGCGCCTCGCTACGTCTTGTTCTCGTGGCTGCTCGCAGTCTATGCCGTGATTTACTCCGTGTATACAATTCCCTCCATGCATAGAATATAATGGGTGGTGGACTCTTTGGAACACAGCTGACGCTCAACCCGAAGTGCCTGGTCTTTTCCGCGTTTGTCCTGTTTGTGTATTGGATGCCGCACTTCAAGCCGTTTGAGCACCGCGTCCTCATGGCATTCTTGCTGGCCTGTACCGCATACGTTTTGCTCGCCTGGTACGACGTGATCTTTGACTGCAATGACCGTCTCCGCCCCACCTTTTTAGGCTGGATGTGGAAATGGGCAAAACCTGCAGAATATGGCAAGGCCTACGATGAGCTGCCCTTGAAGGAGAAGAAGTTGGTGCGCACTGTGGATATTGTCGTCTTGGTCGGACTGCTCGCATTGCTGGTTATTCCGTATATCCGCCGTTGATGAACTCGCGCACCCGGGGATCTGACACCTTACACACCGCATGACCGATGCCCTTCAGGACACGCGCAATTGACCGGTACTTGACCACCATCTCCTTCGTGACGTCGTACCCGCTCTCCCAATCAGTAATGGTCTCCATTTGCTCGACGGTAATGCCCTTTTCAACAGCATAGTTGTACGCATAGGTCGAAAACCACATTTCCTCCAGGCAGTACCAGATGTTGTCGGAAATAAACCAACGGTCCTCTGCAATCTGTTCCGCAACTTCGTAGGGAAAGATCTGGCCCGAGAACTGCGATCCACGCGTCCACTGGAATTTACGATTCCGCATCATAATGTGAACCTCGTGGTCCGAGTCAAATCCACGTTGATACTGCCAGCCAGAAGACCCTTGTGTTTCCAAGTACTTGGCGCCATATCCCAGATGGTCGATCGAAATAGGCGACGTGTGCAACAGACGGCAATTGTTCAGCAGCTGCTCCGGAGCCGACAGCGCAACCTTGGGATAAGACGGAGGCACAAAGTCGCGGTAAAACATACTTCCCAAGCTGAAGGTCATCAAATTCAGAAACGTAAAGTGCTTGACAGCAAAATCGATACACGCTGCGACTGCCATGCCAATGCTCTTGGTTCCGTGCTGGGTCTTGATGTCCTTGCGAACAAGCCAGACGAACGGCGGCAACGTGTTTTCATCTAGGAACTGGTCGTTGTTGTAGTGAAGAACAAGCACAACCTTTCCCTTGACGTACTTTTCAACATTCTGCACCAAGGAAGAGACCGACTCGACTCCCTGGTGAACAGGAGCAACAATCACAAGATCAACCGGTGCCTTTCCATCGGTTGTCTGGCGAAAGATCCTACGCATTGTGTGAGAAACAATCCATTCCTCTAAATAATGAAGGACATACTCGACATCTTCATCAAGTCTGTCGATTGGAAGGTGGGACGCTTCAACACATTGCCCATTGTGTTTGGCGTTTCGATGGCGCTGTTGGACATCTTCATGATGGCAATGGCAAAGGAAGTTAGCTTGAAGACTGTACCCTATGCTGTAGGGTTAAGTGGAGCAACCCTAGTGTATGCGTTTCAACCCTACCTGTTTGTCAAGGCACTGACGTTTGAAAACATGACGGTCGTGAACCTGATTTGGAACCTGTCAAGCGACATCATCGTGACTCTGATGGGTGTCTTGTACTATGGAGAATCGATTGCGGGTCTCCGTTGGTTGGCACTGTGCATGAGTTTGTTTTCGATCGGACTGTTTGCCTATACCGATTAAATCCTTCCAACTAAACAATGATTGGCATTGGCGAAACACTTCTTGCCATGAACATTCTCGGAGTGAGTGCCGCTGGCCTCTTCTGGCAGAACCCTGAACAAGTTCGAAAAGAAGTAGCTGCAAAGGCTCCCGCTATGGCAGCTGCGCCCGCTGTGCCTGCTCCAGTTCCCGCTGCTGTCCCGCCTGCTGCTGCCGCTGTTCCTTCTGAACCCACTGTTGAGCCGTCGGTTGGACCGGCTGTTCCGCCGCCTGCCAAAGATCAAAATCCGGTTTTTCAACCCGATGAAGCCGGCGAACCGACACCCATGCCGTACTCGGATCAGAAGGCGTGTACCGAAGAACTTGCAAAGTATGGAATCTTTAGTCACAAGGATTTCCTCACGTGGTCAAAGAAGAATCATCCGGACAAGGGTGGAGATCCCCGGGTGTATGCGCATGTTTCCGAATGCGATCGGAATCGCATGTATGCTGAAAAGGAGGTGTGCACGGAACTCCCAAAGAATACACCGTTGATTACGGTTCGCGGAGATGGACTCTGCTTCTTTCGCACGCTGGTCAGAGATGAGAATCCGGATTTGAAGGACAAGGAGGAGGAAACTGCAGCAGCCAAAGCACTGGCACGCCGTATCGTCGACGAGCTGAAGAGCAAACCCGAGTACCGCGAGGGCGCCTTTTCCAATGACGGCAAGCTCAATGTACAGACTCCCGATGGACCGAAGGACATGACGTTTGACGAGTATGTTGACATCCTCCCTGATGGGGACGAAACCGGTATCTATGCTGAATTAGAAATCGTTGGACTTGCTGCTTCGCGTGTGATTGAGAAGAACATTGCAGTCTACGTCAAGTTGAAGGACCGGTACAATTGCGTCATGCATTATCCGGTGAAGCCCGAGTTTGAGACGACTGTCTCGATTGTCCGTGACGGCGCCCATTTCAACCTCCTGGAACCACCCAAGGAGCCGGAGCAGGAAACACCTATCGTCCCGTACGAGCAAATACCTACTCCGCCATCACCGATTGTCCCGTATGCTGCCAATGCAATCCCTGCTCCTCCTGCAGCTGCGGCTACGCCTGAAATACCGTCTGCTGCGTCATCGCCCACGGTCATGCCTGCGGAAACGCCGTTTAGCGAATCCACTGCACCGCCTGCCCCTGCCCCTGCTCCGCTTGCCAACATCCGAATCCCGGGAGCTCCTCCGGAAACGCCGCTGTCAGCAGTTCCCGAAGAAAGTGGTGCGGAATCAACGGGTCCCGCAAACTCGGATGTGTCTCGCTTAAGCGACAGGGGACGCAATGTGCGTGACAAGATCCGCCGTATCATCCAAAAGGAAAACATCACAGGCGCAATCAACAAACTCCTCGATTTTAAGAAGGTCGTTACAGGTCTTGCCACGCCTCCGGTTCTCCCGCTGCTTTCTCGTCGCGGGCGTGGTGGTGTCCGCAGTAGCGTGCCGAGTGTTGTCATGGGACTCAGTCAGCTGGATGCCGCTGAACGCAGAGTCGTGTACAATGAGCTCAAGGAAGAGATCAAGCAAAAGTATGATTTGACGGATGGCAATTACGAAGAAGAGTTTGTGAAACCGCTGGAAGACTCTGTCGAGACCTTTACGGGATCCAGCAGCGCATCCCGACCGGGCATGTTGAGTCCGAATCGCATGAGCCGTATAAATGAGGAACTCCAGCGTTCGCGCAGGGAGGCAGGTCTCATGACACCCTCGGTGCTGACAAACCCGCTCGTCCAGCAAGAGCAAACTGCAGAGACGCTGGAACGTGCTGCTCCGTTCGAACAGGTGAATCCGATGACCCCTGTTGCTGCTCCGGCTCCGGCTCCTGCCCCGGTCCCGGCCGCCGCGCCGCCGACAACATCGACGGTTTCTTCGCTGCGGAGTCAGCTGTTTCCTACGGCGACAGCTACAGCAGCAAAGACAGTTGCTCCGGCTATTGCGACACTGGGATCTGACCAGAATCCCGTGAATGCCCAGCAGAGAATGTACTTGGGTTTGCCGCCGCTGACAAAGGAGCAGAAGCTGTATGCTCGCAAGATCCTCGGCATGAAGGCAGGCACTCGTCGCCATCGCGGAAAGAGTCGCACATCTACTTTCAGAAGAAAGCGCAAGACAGACAAATGACGGAAGAGTATCTGGTGATTGCCAAGACTGTGCAGACTGCCCCCATTCGCATCCTCGCCGAGGGTTTGAAGTCCATGCTGGTGGAGATGAGCCTGGTCTTTGACAAGGACGGAATCCGCATGATTGCCATGGACAATACGCGCACGGTGCTCACTCACATGCGTCTCCACGCAAACAAGTTCGAGCATTTCGAGTACAATCACACGGCTCCCAAGCTGGACGTGGGTCTCAACACGGATCACTTTTACCGCATTGTCAAGACGGTGACGAACGACGACACGATCACCTTCTCGGTCTCAAAGAGCGAGTCGAATCACATTACCATCACGCTGGAGAATGGCGAGAAGAAGCGCCGTATCCGCAACCGCCTCAACCTGCTGGACCGCGATGAGTCGGACATCAACATGCCGGAGACGGAGTTTGCTACGCGCATCACGATGCCGTCGATGGATTTCCAGAAGATTTGCCGTGATATGACCCTGCTCTCCGCAAAGACGGTCGATATCAAGAATGTGGGTTCTACGCTCACGTTCACGTGCAAGGGCCCGTTCGCCTCGCAGACGGTGACCATGGGCGATTCCACGAGCGATATTTCAATTGCCCGCAAGGAGACGGATGAGATTGTCAGTGGAACCTTTTCGCTGCCGCACCTTGTTCTGTTTACCAAGTGCTCGAACCTGTCCAACAACCTGGAGATCCACATGAAGAATGACTGGTTTCTGATGATCCGCTACGTGATTGCAAATCTGGGCGACATCAAGCTGTGCCTGATGCCGTGCTCCACTTAAAAAATTGGTTGTTGAGAAGATCTTGCTAGACGTTCACTTGGGACGGAGGTTGTGCGCCTTGTACGCAATGTCGTCTCCCTGCTTCATCTTGAGTGTTGAATTGAAGAGCTTGCGGTCGTGTACCGCAATCGTGTTGTTCCAGACCTTGATGATGTGGAAGTTGCCCTTGGGGCTGACCGTGACGCCGACGATCGACTCGTTACTTGACTTGAGAAGCGTCTCTGCGACGCAATGAACCATACAATCCACAAAGACCGTATGCATCTCCTGTGCATCGACCTTCTTGGACCAGGCACCGCCCTTGTCGTTCTCGGGCGCGTCCCACAGGGGAGGCACGCCGTCCTTCATAAAGAAGAACATGCCGGCCTCCCACACATCCTTGGGAATTCCGTCCACGAGGGACCAGAACTCATCGACTGTTGAAACATCGTGCACCTTGACGTAGCTGGCGAGGGAATAGTCACTGTTGTTGGGATCGTGATAGTAGAGAGTCCACATCTTGCTCACTGGTCCCTGTTTTC
>Ga0209134_10000257_pt1 | contig 13866 bp, 17 predicted proteins | sample LauGreSp1BDMLBSN_2_FD_187566 | JGI IMG/M metagenome (GOLD analysis project Ga0209134, IMG submission 187566) | Freshwater lake microbial communities from Lake Michigan, USA - Sp13.BD.MLB.SN (SPAdes) (version 2) | ecosystem: Environmental > Aquatic > Freshwater > Lake | place: Lake Michigan, USA... | reverse complement strand
ATAGGTATTGCCGTAGAGCCAGCATAACCACAATCGCTGTTCATCGTTATGCTCATACCGCTTATTCAAATAATTCGTCGCCCACACCGCTGGGTCGCAATCATTATACTGAAGCGACCATGCGTACCAACGGATGAAAGACTCTCTTGGATTTTCTCTATGATTCATAATACTATTATACTATGATATGTCTTGTAGATCAAATTTTTGTTTTGTTGAGATGTCAAAGATTTCAACGCAACCACCCTTACCTTTCTTATGAATTGCGTTGTTGATTATGTGATCATGATAATCGTAGTCACCACTAGCAAAGGTATCTCCATCAATACGAAAGATTGACAACTGACACCCGCTCTTTTGCTTACCCCAAAATTTGAAACCAATCTTTTCATAGAATCCAACGGCACTAACCTCCGAGGACACCCTGAAGTATTCCGCTCTATGTCTATTCACATGACGCAATGAATGTTCACATAGAAGTTTAGCGGCACCCTGACCCCTGTGTTTAACAAAGGTATGAAGCAGTTGAAGATTAGCCACAACGGGTTTACGCTTGGACATGGTAGTGATAATGGCTGCCATTAACTCACCGTTACCATTAAACTGTCCCCAGCAATCTCTCCACAGGTCTTGCATGTCTGCTTTGGCCACAAAGGTGCGCGCAAAGTTATCACCCTTATCAGAGGATATTGCGGCAATAAAATCATCTCGATAACACTTAGACAGGTTCAACATAAGTCCTCACCTTTTCTCCACGACCTTCTGGATGCTTTGTAGTTTCCCAACCCTTGAATTGAGGTAAACTCCAGATCATCGGAGGGAAGGTATAATTGTTTTCTGAAATCAGATCTTCCACACTTGACCCGTTATTAAGGGCTGCGTCTAGGAAGTCCTGAACGAATCGAAAGCATGACTCAACTTCATTACGCTTCAATGTACCACGGAACAATCGAAACTCAATTGTATCAATATGCTTTAACGCATACATGTTAATTGCGAACCTAAAGGGACGACCCATGGATACGCCATCTTTTCCGGCAGCATGCATTTTAATAAACGAATTAAAATCAGTTGATAGGTTGATAATATTATCCGTCATGTAATCTGGGATAGGTCGACCACCGTCAAACTTGAGATACATCTTAGCACCCTTGGCACCCCTCATCTCTGGATGATCATAGAACCCGTAGACGTAATCAATGGCCTTGGTTTGATTTGCTTTAATGTACTTAGTCAAACGTTTCAACGCATCAATATCATCCCGAAGCCCAGGAACCCGACAATGTATGTGAGTATGTGTGGTGGCGCAAACTGTTGGTGGTGTGCCATTATCTTCAAAGAGTTTCTGTAATTCAAAATACCTATCTACCTGTTCCACCCAAGTTCTAGTGGGCTTGGTGTTAATCTCACCACCAACTGGGGGAGTTTGTCCAAGTGGATCCGCGCAAACGTATTGATGTGGATATCTTAGGTTAATGATATCACGCTCAGAATATTCCCATGTACCCAGATGATCCGGAATTGAAAAATAGCGGGGAACATCTCCCCACTCTATCTCCATGCCATATGTAAATTTATTAGATTCGTATTGTTTCATATTCAACCTGTTGTAAGTCTTTATTGTTTATATCTACCCGTTCAATGGTCATTACGTTTCTCTCATCTACCGTGAGATATGTGTTATACGGAACCTCAGCTGTATCAGACATACCCGCGCGAGAAGCGATATCCTCTGTAGAGGTAATTATAGTTCCTCCATTGATCAAAGTAAAATAAATTGGTCGCTTACCATTGCGATAAAATCTTATCGACTTGTTGGAATATAATTCACAAACAGCAAGGGATGAGTCAGCCCAATGTTCAAGTGGTGACTTTGAATCTTCCAATGATTTTAAAATCAACTCAGTATCATTCTTTGTTTCGCAATCATATCCGTACTTAGTTTTCCAGTTCTCGGGAAGTTCTTGAGTAATTACGCCATTGTGTACAATTGAGATTGAGTCGTTGTCGATAGGTTGATTATACTCAAGATCAGAGGTGCTGTACCTACAGTGACCAACTAGGTATAGATTACCATCCTCATTAACATACTCCATAAAATGAAAAGGGAATCTAGTTGCTGATATTGGTAGCTTATCGGTATAGATCATACCATTTTTCACATATGATAGTCCAGTGGCGTGCATTCCCCGAATACGTGATTCAATGAACACACGGTGAAGTAAGCCAGCATGATGTTCATTGAAGTCTTTAATTACAGCACCAATAACTGAACACATTAGAAAAAGTCCTCAAGCGATGTCGCTTTAATTGCTTCTGGGTGATACTTCTGCATCTCTTCAACACCGATTGCCTTGGCGCAATACTCATACCACTCTTCAGATTCCCACATACCAGCGCCAACGCCATTCCACAAAGCACGACCATCATGACCCTTGTGTTCTTTGTTTAGCCTGCGCTCTTCAACGAATTCATACCGAGTTTGCTCATATTCTTTACTTCCGAGTTCTAACATCTTTTCTCTAAAGTAAACAACTAGGCTAATACGCTCAGCTTCTTCATCGAGTAAAACAATAGGAGTATTGCCATGCATAACTTCATGGTTGTTAATGAGTAGTAGATCACCTGGTCTTACATTAACAGCAACCCTATATTCTGGAGCAATAAGATACCCGCCGGAATAGTTACCGTTGTTTGAAAGAACCAGTAGATTACTCAACCCAGTAGTCAAATCACCCGCATCGTAATGCGCGGCAGTTCTGAATGTTTTATTTACAGTGATAGTTGTAAATGGTGTTCCAGGAACTAAGAAAGAAGGATCTAATTTCTTTGATACGGTTTCTTGGTTATTATACCGCCAAGGCATTAAGTCCTTAAACCCACGAGCAAGCGATTGGAGGAATGGGTATGATAATTTAAACTTATCCAGTTTGTCGCGAGTGTAGGTAGTGGCGCGACCATAGGGAATTCTAGGATATCTATCGAACCAACCTGCAATACCAGAGTATACTTGATTGGCATATGAGGTGGTGCTAATGAAATCGGATAAAATATTTTCAGCTTCTTCCTTTGCAACTTCAGGAGGAAGTGATTTTACTTTTGTGACCCACTCATCAAAGTTGAACTTATTCTTTTCAACTGCTGCTGATAACCAAACCTGTCTACCTGTGATAGTAGAACGATCAATCTTATCAATCTCCTCAAGCCTATCACCCTCAAGTGACGCTGAGTGGTTGATAAAATAATCAAGAATGGCATCCTGATAATCCGTCAACCATTCACGGTTGTTAAGTTTACCCTCGCGTGGTCCGGCAGCTAATCCTCGGTTCTGTGACTGAACGGCAGCTTCACGCAATCCTAGGTATGCCTGCTCCTGTTCTTCCTTTGAGAAGAAGTTCTTCCGGAATTTCAAAATGACTTTACGTTCATCGGCTCCGGCATCACAGGAAGAACAATCCTTATCACATTCAGCCACCGTTGACAGATCACAGGTTGCCGGCATGTAGACGTCACAATCTTCTTCAATCAAATAATCGTAATGTGATTCATCTACAAATTTACCTAGCAAATGCGAACAGTCATATTTCTTTTCAGCAACAATAACTTTCATAGTATTCCTTAAAATTTTAATCCACCGTAATCGGTATTACCTTTCATTCGTTTACCAAACTTACTCTTATCAAACGCTGGTACATCTTCAGTCTGAGAGCCTTTATCTGATATATTATTTTGAGCAGACTCTTCTACATTATAAAGCATCATCTTAGATTTGTCAACTCCAATTACAAATCGTTTGAAATTATTGACATCAGAGTATCTGTTCTTCAATTGCTTGACCATGATCTGATTTAGTTCTTGAAGTTCTTCCGATGAAATCAAAGCAAACATCAAGTCAGCGGTAGCTGGAAGACCAAATGATTCAGAGGTATCTTCAAGTCCAATATCAGTATTGGTGTAACCGGAACGGGTGGTTTGTGTGGCCGTTAGGATTGGTAGATTATATTCTACTGCCAGTCCGCGGAGTTCCTCAGCAATAGATTTAATATAAGTGTAGGAGTTAACCGAAGCACCCATCTTCATTCTGGCAGAGGCACAGATATTTAGATAATCAATAAAAATGATATCTGGAATAAACTCTTTCTTCAACTTCAGTTCTTCAATCAACGCCCTAAAGTGGCCAGAGTGAGCCGTGGCGGTTGGGAATTCCTTTACGATTAAACGGCCAGGTGATTTGTTTTTAATCTTATCAATACGCTTACCGTAGATTTCTTTATCAACAACTTTCAACTCAGTCATTGATAGGTTCAATAGGTTTGCGTCAATACGTTCAGCGATACGTTCCTCAGCCATCTCCATGGTAATGTACAGAACATTTTTACCCTGAATCAAATGTGAGGCGGCAACATGACACATGAACAATGACTTACCCACGGCAGTGCCGGCAAGAATAACGTTCAGAGATTTCTTGGATAATCCACCACCAGTAATCTTATTGAACATGTCAAGATCAAAGGGAATCTTTTCTTCAACGCGATGGTAGAAGTCATACCGTGATTCCCAGTCCTCTAGGTAATCATGACCAATGTGATTATCAAAACAAACCGAAAGAGCCTCGGATAGTAAGGAAGGAATTGCGTCCTGAGAAACATCCTTCACCTTACCCTCGATCACCTTGATAGATTGCATGATGGCATTGTAGACTGCCCGTTGCTGACAAAACTTTTCAGTTTCATTCAAGAGCCACTCTTCATTGATAGGTTCAGCAACGTAAGAATCAACCGAAGCCTTTACATCCTTGTATTGATGTTCATTGAGGTCTCGGCGTTTGGCGATTTCAATGTGTAAAATTTCTTTTGTAATTGGCTTGTTATACTCAGAAAAAAACTTAGAAATAATATCAGAAACAATCCCTTCATTCGCACCGAAATAATCCTTCTTCAAAAATGGAATTACTTTCCTAGCATAAACTTCATTGTGAATCAGATTGCTTAGGATCGTCGCTTCGATTGTCATCAGTACCGCCCTTGTAAATTAAACTGTTATGAGCAACACCTTCATGAAGAAGTTCCTGAAGGAAGTCACCGAGGTATTCTTCTAACTCAGGCTTTTCGTAGCTTGACTCATTATCTCGATGAAGCTCATAATCAAAATGTAAATGTAACCGATCATTCGCAGTATCTTCCGTGAAAGATACTTCGTTGTATGATATAATTATACCCTTGAATGGATCTTCAAGCAACTCAAAGGCGAATACCTTTCTACCCTCAAGATTTTTCTCGAGGGTTTTGTGAGGTCTAACGACCCCAAACATTATTCGTCATCTCCAAGTTCTTCTTCAATGGCAGCAACAGCAGCCATCTCAGCGTCAATAGCATCATCAGACATAATCGCACCATTTGATACTTTGTAGTTATCACGTACCCAATCTCGGAAATGCTTGTCAAGTAAAATTGGCATCCAGAAATCTTTAGTATCGGTATCTTTGATACGGTATTTCTTTTCTTCAACTTCACCAGTGGTTACGTCAACCTTTGAATACCAACCGTTACTAGGCTTAATCACATTACCGGATAGCAAAGCCATTTCCAGAAGCCCAGACCAGCGTGAAACTCCACCCTCAAATTTTACACAAAGCGGGATCTTTGATTTCTCGCGAGTGTACCGTGACTTCTCAACGTTGATGATAAAGTTATAACCAATCACCTCTGTACCATCTTTCTCTTGCTGACGACCCATGACGTAGATATTATCCGCGGAGAGGTAAATGCCTGTACCACCGGAGATAATTGCTTTTGGATACAAACCCTGTTCCATGTAGATATGATTCACGGCAACCATTGGAATGTCAAGGCGATTCAGGTATGGAGTGATCATGCGGAAAATAGATTTCATTTGTTTTGCACGTGACATGTCAGATACAGACTTACCGTCTTTAGCATCTTCCATTTCTTTCTTTGACGCCATGTTACCGAGTGAGTCAATAACAAAAATAACTCGGTCACCACGAGATAGGTTTTCTAATTGTGCGATCACATCAAACTTAAACTCTTCCATGTTCATGATTGGAACGTGAAGAATTCGGCTTGTGTCCATGTCCAGTGATTTAAAGTAAGCCTCGGGTGTACCGAATTCACAATCGTAAAACACCACGACTGAATCTGGATACTTGTCCATGTACGCTTTTGCCTGAAGTAAGGCAATCATGCTCTTGAAGTGTTTACTTGGTCCGCACCAAAGGGTAAGTCCTGGAACAAAGCCACCATCCAATTCACCGGACAACGCAACATTCAAAGAGGGAATGCTCATTTGAATCATATCTTTTTTACTAAAGTATCTCGATGAAGATAGAATTGCTGAATCTTTAATCGTTGTTACTTTCTTAATCTTATCCATTAAACTCATGCGCGTTCCTCAATAAATGTTTTGAATTGTTCTTCGGTTGTTGGTGCTATTAGCCTACGCATCTCGATGTCATAGTCATCCAACATGATTAGAGTTGGTACGCACCGCACACCATACTCAAGTACTGCTGCTGTTCTAACGTCATAGTTGTAAGGTACAATCGGTGTCTTACAATTTACCTTCTCAATAATTTTATCAAACTCTTTACAAGGCTCGCAGTAGTCAGCGTAGAATTTTAAAATCTTCATAGGATTCCATAAAATAGGTTACTCATTTATTATACCGTACATGCTATATTCAATCAAATTTATTTCTTTGACATTGGAACGTCAAACACGAATGTAACACGAGTACCGTTTCCAAGGTTTACTGTACCATGAGATAATTTATTATTGAACCAAATAAGATCTCCTGGATTTACAATGATTGATTCATCACCAACAAAGTATTCATACTGCCCCTGAATGGCTAAATGATAGCGGTCTTTCGTGAGGTAATACGTTCCCTCATCGACATGCCGACCCACAATACCACCAACTGGAATTGATAAGAACCCGCAACGGTATACTTTCTTAAAGTGTCGGCGAACAAACCTAATGACTTCAGTGTGGCGTTTAATTGCTGCGGTCTCAATACAAATTTCTGTATCGCCCACGAAGTCATCCTTATGATGAACTCCGCCAACAATTAACTGAAGCACTCCAACGGGAATATCATCATAGCCTCGATCCAGTAAAGACTCAGCACCCTCGATCTTACGTTGAGATGCCCAGTCCTCTGGATATTGTTTTAGTTGGGTGACAATCTTTGAAATGTCAATCCCTGTTTTTATTACTTTAATATTGTTCAAAAGAAATCCTCTAGTGATGAACGTTCTTCGGCTGACCAATTGACGGCATCAAGAATAATTTGTAGCGGGTCAATAAATGATTTCTGAAACATCAGATCGTAATCTATGTATTGAGCCAAACCAAACTCTTCAGGCAATTCACCAACAAAGGCAATTACATCTTCCTGAAATACATTTGGCAATTTTAGATAAACAAATTTAATTCTATCACCCTCACGAATCTCTTCGTATTTCTTAGTCAACCCCAGTCGCTTTAAATGGTGGTTGTGTAGTAATGAACCTCTAACATGGATAGGTGTACCCTTCGCGTAGATGGGCGACCCAGTGTACTTCTTCAGGTTATTCACTCCACGTGGGAATGCGATATCCTGTGCCGGCATCTTCAAGAAAGTACCCTTGAATTTATCAACGAACGATCTAAGATCAACTTCTTCCTTATGAAGAATAACCTTTACCGAGTCGCGCAGTGACTGACGGATCACGGCTGGAGTTGAAGACTTAACCATCTCAAGTCCAGAGATTTTAATCTTTGGCTCCGCATACTGAACACCCTCTGAGTTATGAACATTCATAAGGTAACGCTTCTTCGCTGTCCAGATAGCCTTGTCCGCAAGCACCTCACGCTTCATGATCATCTTTTGCTCATAGGCGTTCATGTAATCCGCCAACTCTTGATAACCCTTATCAATGAACGGGATGAATGCTTCTTCACAAATCTTATCCATGTACTTAATTTTATCTTCAGTGCTCTTACCCTTACAGGTAGTCTCAACCAAAGTTTCAAGCGATAGATAAATCGAATCCGTATCAATGGCCACGACATAATCTTTGTCGATGGTCTTCATGATTTTATTCATGTACACGTTCAGCTTATTTGCCATCCAACGAATTGAAACCTGACCCGATGTGGTGATACCCTCGGCGATACGAATATCAAAGTATCTGAAGTAAGCATTACCGATCGCCCCGTATACTGAGTTCAAAGCAATTTTCATTGCCATCTGAAGGTTATTGAGGCGTGAGATATCTTTCAGCAATTCTTTATTCTTAGTCAACTCGTACTCTTGCTGAACCTTGATCATTTGCTTCTTGTACATAGAACGGTCTTTGTACATCTTGTCCATCAACTCAGGGATAAACCCATGCTCATCTCTACGATAACAAACGCCATTAGCGGTCATGGTAAGATTCATTTCTAAGAGTCTTGTTGTATCAATTTCCTGATACAATAACTTATCAACCGTACAATTATGATCCCTGAATGGAACCATTGTCTCTGGGCTAATATTATATTGCATGATCAAATGTGGATACAATGAGTTCAAGTCAAAGGAGGCCAACCATTTGTGCGCACCTAAGATTGGATCTTTAACGTATGCTCCGGCAAACTGTTCATCTTTATGTGAATTATTCTTAGCGGGAATTACAATATTACCCTCGCGGAGATGATTGTAAATTATCGCATCCCACATGCGAATTTGACTGAACACGTCTTCATAGTTTACCTTGGCGTTATAGGCCATGGTAACAATCAACTCGATCAGCTTCATCTTATCTTCTAGCTTATCCACTAGAACCGTATCATGTATGTTATAGTCTACGAATAGATCCCAGTGATCAGTGTAGAAGTCTTTAAATGAATCACCTGGATTTGCTTTCTTGTGATCACCCAATTCAACTTCAGCGATGTAGTCCAGCTTATATGATTCTTGTTTTGTATAGGTAAACTTTTTATACAGATCAAGATAATCAAGAATTGCCACACCAGCAATATTATACGAGATGTGTTGACGCCCCTGAATACCAACAACCTTTTCCTTGATGATATTCCATGGGGATAGTTTTGATGCTGACGTTTCTCCGATCACCTTTTCAATACGACGAACGAGATACGGAATATCAAATAGGTTTACATTCCAACCCGTAACAACGTCTGGATAATTATTTTGCCAGAAGATCATAAACTCTTTGAGCATGTGCGCTTCATCCACGCATCTAATATAGTTTACATCATCGCGAGTCTTACTCCAATCCTTCCATCCGAAGGTAGTGATAGCCTTACTTACTTTGTCTTGTAGGCTGATAAGAAGAACCTTTTCATTGGCTGTGACGATATCCGGAAATCCATTTTCCGTTTCCGTTTCAATATCCATGGACAAGGTTTTGATATGATCCATGTCACCAATGACTTCTTTACCAAGGTATTTGTCAGAGATATACTGAGCAATGAAATTGTCGTTGCCATGAATTGTAAACCCATGAACGTCTTTGTATTGCTCAACGAACTCTCGCGTTGCGTTGATACTTCCTGGCTTCACCTCAAATACTTTCTTACCGTATAGACTACGCCATGGAGTTTGTTGATCCTTGTCGCTCTCAACGTACATGGTTGGTTGAAAGTCAACCTTACTTAAATATGGAATTCCATTCTTAACACCTCGAACGAAAATCTTCTCGCCACGCAAAAAACAGTTTGTATAAAATTCTGACATAAAATCCTTGACTTGAAAAGTGTTAAGGTATAAATAATTATACCATACACTGGATTAAAAGTAAACTCAAATGATCACCCTAAAAGAATTCATCGAATTAAACGAGATCTCAAGAATAGGCGCAAAGACATTTACGGGTTCTGGTACATTGAGTAATTACGATGGTATGCTTTTCCCAAAGGCGAAGTGGTTACCTGGGAATGCTGGATTGATGTATGATATAACAATGAAATCCCATCCAATCATTCTACTAATTGATCCATATAAGAAAACTGGAAGTAAGGTGATTGGTGAGTTGACGCTGATACGCTGGGAACCATTTCCCATGAAGAATTCGTACAAGGTAGACACAATTACCGTGGATACAAAGTACAGAGGGAAGGGTATCGCAAAATCATTATATGGTATTGTGTTATCAATTCTTCATATCAATCTACTCTCTGGTATTTCACAAACACCAGGAGGGCGAATAAATTGGATCAGCCTGAATAGAATTCCAGGATGCGAAGTCAAGGGGTATATATCATTACCAGATAAATTATTTAATAGCAATACAACTCCACTAAAGGATGCGCTGGATTCAATCATGGATCTTGGTACTGATTACCTTGGAGCGAAATCGTATAAGGGTAATAAGACTCACTATTTCACATTCCCAGTTTCAGAGGCAGATAATGGGGAACTGTCCATGGAGTTGGAAACAAAAATCAAATTGTATTCCAACTTCCATGAAGAGCATGTGAAGACTGGCTTAGTGGCCAGTTGGGTCGGTTAGTTATTTTCCTCATATATGTTATTATAAAACTCGGCGGCATTCCTATTGTATATATCAAACCAAACTATGGCTTCTTCTCTGGTCTTTCCAAAGAAATCTTGAATAGTTTTGATAGTAATGTCATATTCATTCATTTATTTTTCTCCTAGACAGTTTTACCGTACAATAACATCATTGCATCGAGCGCGCAATCATGTAACGGATTATGTTTAATTACGTTATACGATTCAAACCCCTCAAAGTCAACGGCGCAATATCCGTTCTTCGATCCAGTCAGACAATCCACGGCAGTGCGAACATCACGGTATGTGTTGTATGGCATTAGGCGTTCCTTGCCTAATTGCTTACACAGATCATCAATACAGGTTTGATCCATGGAACCACGAGTCCAAATAATATTCTTTCGGGTTCGTTGTTTAACATAGTCCAACAATAAATCAACGCCATCCTCAACAAGCAAATCTGTATCCAGGGGTTTCATTGAGAAATCTCGAATAGATTTATGTTGCTTACTCCACCAATCCATTGTATCTCGTTCAACGTTGCGCTTGAGGCGCATGATCTGATCTTCGGCGTTAAACTTTACCACAAGGCCACTGTTCAACATGTCCTCAAAGGATGGTCTAGGGGTATCAATGTAAATAATCGCAGCCGATAAAATTACAGCATTGGAAGAAGTCGATAGCGTTTCAATATCAAATACAAACATATTATTCCTTATTTAATCAAGTCAGCTGTATCAGCGACATCTTTATCTTCACGGACTTCAATCAAGATAGGTAAGAACAAAGACTGCTCACCCTTACTATTTTTAATCCGCATGTTATATTTCACTGCCACAATTTTACCGATATAGAAACTCTCTGGTAATGATCGAGTAGCATCTGTGAATCCAGAACCAACGGATACCTTTAGAATACCATCAGCTGACTCGCACATCAATGAACCTAACATGGCTGGATTCTTTTTATGTGGAGTGGTTCCAACTACAAGCAGATCGCATTCCTCTTCACCCTTGAATTTGATCTGAGTCTTTGAACGCTTATCTTCCCAGACGCCACTCTTGTCTTTCAGAATAATACCCTCAAACCCATCATTCAAATAACTCTCAAAAATCTCTTGAGCTTCTTCAAGCGAATTCACAATGGTTGATTCAACAATGTGGAGTTTAGGTGGGATAGTCTTGTTCTGAAGTTTAGCAAAGCGTGACTCATAGCTGAATGGAGCATACCCGTCAGTAAACATGACATATGGAATTACATCCCACAACTGAGCATGAACCTGTTTAGCCTCTTTCTCTGTGATTGTACCCTTGTTTGCTTTATTCAAAATACCGTTACCCGTCTGACGATCAAGAATATAACCTTCATCGTCAGCCACAAGTAACTCACCATCGAACACGCTATCCGTTCCAGCAGCCAATTGGATAAACTCTTGCTCAAGGTTCCCCAGCAACTGAATCTCTTTACCGTTACGACTACGGAACTCACAAGAATTGCCACGGACAATTGCGTTGAAGCGCATGCCGTCTTCTTTCTTTTGGGCGATAGCGGGAAATTTGATTTTGTTTACCAGCTTGACATCAAACGGCGAACAAAGCATCACGGGATACTCAGCAATCAGAAACGGCCAAACCTTATTGGCGGTAGACGCACCGAAGCCAGCATGGAGGTCTTTCTTAATGATTCGTTCGATGACCTTGGCGTCAGCATCAGATAATCCTGAAAGAATTGATCGAAGATGATCAACTGCCGCATGACCCGTCAGCGTCCGCGATGACAATTCGAAAAGACGCTTCACGCCCTCATCTAACGTCAGTTGGGTTTCATTTGGCGATTGAGCGTACTGAGGAATTTTACGAATGTAGAATTGCGTAAATGGGTCAGTTGCTAGGCGGATAACCTCGCGCAACAATTCATTGTCTTTATTCTTTGTTAAGAATTCAACTTTGAAATTCTTTGAGGCGTTACCCGCGAGCGTGTTTAAAATTTCATCAATCATTTATTCACCTTATCAATAATCAAGTATACTTTATGTTTAAGGAAAGCTCAAATCTTTTTTATTGGCTTCAAGAGCCTCGGTTAATGCCAGATTGATTAAGTCGTTGAAGGTAATGTTCATCTCATGGGCAACCTTCATGTACTTCAGAAGATCTTCATCAGACATAGTCAACTCAAGGGTAACTCGGTCATCGTAATCTTCACCATTGATGATCGCATAGGTTTTCTCTAAGAAGTCGCTATTCAGATCAAGGTCAACATAATCCACATCATCCCATGCTTCTTGTGGATCAATACCTCGATCTTCACACTCATCTAGATAGTATTGTCTATAATCAGGGTTGATAATACGGTACGCTCGGTTACGAAGAAAATCATGAACCGACAATTCAAAAACTTCACCGCTGACAGGTTGATAGATAATATCAACGGAAAACTTTGACATCAGACAATCGTCTGAACTTGATATTGTAACCACACCATTACCGTAGCAATCCCAAAGGTATGGGTCAAGATTAGTGATATTGTAATTAACAACTTCAAGAATTTCTTTTACTGTAATCATAATTACCTCAGGTTAGTTAAATTGTTCAAGAAACATTAGAGTCAGGATACTTAGGTACATCCCGAAAATCACTCCAACGGATACCGCCCCAGCGGTAAAAAGAAAATCCTTTAGTCTAGTCATTTAGATTCCTTGGAAGTTGAACCCAAACAGTACCAGGATTGGGGAAGCCACCGTAACCTTCGTTGGGCGGTTCAATCTCAAACGCAATAGGTTCCACATTGTGGTTCTTTTTGCAGTAATCATAAATTTCTTGAATGGATACAGTTTCGCCATCATAGATCAGCGTCAGTGTGTTATCCCCATAGTTCTTGCTACCGTCAGTAATCATTCTTCGACTCCGAAATTTTGTTTAATCAAATTAGCTTGATCAATTGCCTTATGATCACGTGGTAAATTCCACTTACTGTTTTCTACAATTGTGGCACATTCCTGTATCAACAATTTAGCAAAATGTTCACAGAATTCTAACTCATCCAGATGTGCGGATCCAAGACAAGCCTTATCAAATATTTTTTTAATTTGTCCGTTCATTTCAGTTCCTTGGAAGTTGAACACAGACAGTACCAGGATTTGGGTAGCCACCGAAGCCTTCGTTGGGAGATTCAATTTCAAACGCAATAGGTTCCACATTGTGGTTCTTTTTGCAGTAATCATAAATTTCTTGGATAGATACAGTTTCACCATCATAGATCAGCGTCAAGGTATTATCCGAATAGTTTTTGCTACCGTCATTAATCATTCTTCAACCCACACTATGTATAGTTTATCGTTCATACCCT
>Ga0209134_10000256_pt1 | contig 13882 bp, 13 predicted proteins | sample LauGreSp1BDMLBSN_2_FD_187566 | JGI IMG/M metagenome (GOLD analysis project Ga0209134, IMG submission 187566) | Freshwater lake microbial communities from Lake Michigan, USA - Sp13.BD.MLB.SN (SPAdes) (version 2) | ecosystem: Environmental > Aquatic > Freshwater > Lake | place: Lake Michigan, USA... | reverse complement strand
GGTTTAGCAATTACCGATGACACCACTACAAATGCAACCCGTTATTTGGCCTTTACAAGCGCAACAACGGGTTCAATAACAGGCGCAAATGTATCGTCTACTAAACTTGCATTTAACCCTTCAACGGGTTATCTGACTGTTACTGGATTGACTAGCCCAATAATTAATAACCCAACCATTACCAACTACACCGAAAGCGTAGTGGCGATTGGTAACTCTGGCACATCACAAACTTTATCGCTGACTAACGGCACAGTTCAAACAGTCACCATGACGGGTAACTGCACCTTTACCATGCCGACAAATGTGGCTGGCAAATCGTTTATTTTGATTGTTAGCACGGGTGCTGGTTCATATACGGGAACATTTACAAGCGTTAAGTGGCCTAGCGGAACAGCGCCAACATTGACCACAACAGCAAGTCGGTGGGATATTCTTACCTTTGTTGCTGATGGTACAAACTGGTACGGCAATTCTGCACAGGCTTACCAATAATGTTTGCAAGTAAGGACATATTCCTAACAGCCCCTAGCGGTGGCTATACCATCGGCAAAAGTGTGCGGATTCGCTCTAGTGCAACCGCTTACTTTAGCAAAACATTAACAACTGCTACAAACAATAAAATATGGACATTTAGTAGTTGGGTAAAACGGGGAACGCTATCAACTTCTGGCGGTCAGACTTTGATGGAAGCCTATGGAGTAGGCGCAACAATTATTACAAGTTTGGCTTTTTCATCAAATGGCGCATTTGATAGATTAGAACTTCAATCGGGTATTGCTGGAATATCACAAGAGTTTTACCAACAAACATTAGCGGTTTATCGCGACCCAGCAAATTGGTATCACATCGTTGTAGCAGTAGACACAACGCAAACAACTGCATCTAATCGCGTAAAAATGTATGTCAATGGTTCGCAAGTTACAACTGCGGCATATGCAAGTTACAACCAATATCCATCACAAAATTATGTAATGGGTATTAACTCCGCAGTTTCTCATAAGATAGGTAGTGGGGCGGCGGCTGGTAACTTTGACGGCTACATGGCTGACACCTATTTTATTGATGGTCAGCAACTAACCCCTTCTTCATTTGGTTCAACCAATGGCGCAACTGGCGTATGGCAACCAATCAAATACACGGGAACATTTGGTACAAATGGTTTTTATTTAAATTACAGCGATAACAGCGCAGTTACAACATCATCTAATGTAGGTATTGGAAAAGATTTTAGTGGCAATGCAAACTATTGGACAAGCAACAATATTAGCGTGACTACTGGAACTACTTATGACAGTATGTTGGATGTACCTACTATAAGTGCAACAAGTAGCAACTATGCCGTGATGAACTTTTTAAATAAAGGCTCAAATGGCACAGGCCCAGCAGATGGTAACTTGTCATGGGGCGCTGGTGGACACGCAAGTTGTTTGTCAACAATAGGCGTTTCTTCTGGCAAGTGGTATGCGGAATTTACTTTAACCACTTCAAGTGCTGGCGGTTTTGGCATTACTAGCAATCAAGGGGCGCAGAACGCATATCTTGGTTCTATCGCTGGCTTGTGGTGGATTTACGATAACACGGGTTCTTTTAATATAAATAATGAAACCACAACTACTTTTTCTGGCGCATCAAGATTTACAACAAATCAAGTATGGCAAGTAGCGTTAGACATTACTAACGGCAAATGTTTTGTTGGAGTTGGAAATAGTTGGGTCGATTCTGGTGGTGGTTCAACTGGCAATCCATCTACGGGCGCAAACCCCACATTTACTTTTACTGCTGGAACGCAAATCTTCTATATGCTAGAGGTTGCTGGATGCGTTTGGGCGGCTAACTTTGGACAACGAGCATTTACAAATACACCGCCATCTGGCTATTTGTCAGTAAACACTTATAACTTACCAGACTCTACTATTAAAAATGGCGCGACTTACATGGCGGCTACGACTTATACGGGTGTTACTGGTGGCGGAAGTGTAGTAAACACAGTTAATGGAGTTTCTTTTCAGCCTGATTTTGTTTGGATGAAATGCCGTAGTGTTGGTAGAAACCATGAACTTGCTGATAGTGTTCGAGGAACTCCATACGGATTATTTTCTAATTTAACAAACGCTGAAGTATCCGATACCCGTGTTTCTGCATTCAATAGTAATGGTTTTAGTTATGGAACAAACTCTAACTCTGCCGTTACTGGCGATACCTATGTCGGCTGGCAATGGAGTGGTGGTGGTGGTACTCAACAAAACATTGCAGTAAACCAATACAGTTCTGGTGTTCCTTCTATTGCATCGGTTGCAAGTGTAAACACTACTTCTGGCTTTAGCGTGGTGACTTATACGGGTAACGGCTCAACTGCAACAGTAGGTCACGGTCTTGGCGTTGCGCCTAATTTTATTATTGTTAAAAGTAGAACATCATCGGCAGATAATTGGCAAGTTTATCACGCAAGTTTAGGAAATACACAAAGGGTAACTTTAAACACATTTAATGCCGCAGACTCACCATCGCCAGGTATGTGGAATAGCACATCACCAACTTCAACAGTATTTTCAGTAGGAAATCAAAGTGGTGTAAATAGTGCAACAACCTATGTAGCCTATTGTTTTTCCGCAGTAGAGGGCTATTCCCGTTTTGGAAGTTTTGTTGGAAATGGTAGTTCTGACGGAAGTTTTATCTATTTGGGTTTTCGTGCCAGATGGGTTTTAATAAAAGCATCTTCTACTGGTGGTACTGGATATGATTGGTCATTATTTGATACATCACGAAATTCTTACAATGTAGCGAATTTATATTTATTTCCAAATCTTGCAGACGGAGATACTGCTCAAAATACTGTTGACATAGTTTCTAATGGTTTTAAATTAAGAAGCACAAATCCAGCAGTTAATGGTAGTGGCGTGACATACATTTACGCTTGTTTTGCTGAAAACCCATTTAAGAACGCTTTAGCGAGGTAACCCATGTTTAAACACAACGACACAATAATTCCTTTAGATTTACCATTTGAAATCAATGGCACTTCATACCCCGCTAATTGGTTGCGCCTGACTTCTATTGAAGAAAAGAACGCAGTCGGCATTGTGGAAGTGGCAGAAGAAACCACAACATACGATGACCGTTTTTACTGGGGTGTAGACAATCCCAAGCAATTAGAAGATGCAACAGTAACGCCAGAAGGCGGTGGTAATTCCTATATCCAAAAAGGCATGAAATCTAACTGGACCGCCCAGGTTAAAGACACCGCAAACAAGCTGCTAGCCCAAACCGATTGGATGGTGATCCGAAAGGTGGAGCGCAGCGTAGACATTCCCGCAGCTGCAGAGACATTTCGCGCTGCAGTAATAACAGAATGCACCCGTTTGGCTGCAGCAATAGCAGCCAGCGCGGACGTTCCAGCATTTATTGCGGTTGTGACTACACAAAACTGGCCTAGCAATGACCGAATTTAATTGGAAAGTGTTGCAAACCACTTCCCTGGGTGACAACCTGGTAAGTGTTAACTACCTGGTAACTGCTATAGAAGGCAACAACCAGGTGCAAAGCCAAGGCCATGCGGATGTAGAAGGCAAGATCACCGTGCCTTATGCTGAAATCAGGGAAACGCACATAGTGGATTGTTTGCGAGAAATGTATTTGCAAGACGATCCAAAGTCCCTAAAATCAAGACTACAAGAACAACTAGACTATCTAAAAAGCGAAGCACACAACGATTTGCCCTGGAAAAACCAGATTTTTAGCGTCAAACTCTAAAAAAAGCCATGACTACACCCTACGACATAATTACCAGATCGTTAAAAGACATTGGCGCATTGGAAGCGGGGGAAAGTCCATCGGCGGACGCTGCTCAAGACGCATTCGATATGCTTAACGACTTGTGCGCCCAATGGTCCAACGAAAACATGATGGTTTTCTATAAGACCGAAATCATTTTCCAAACCGTCCAAAACACCGTGCAATACACCCTTGGACCAAGCGGATCGGTCGGGGCTACATTCACGGGGTCGATCTCAGGCACAACGCTAACCGTCCCAGCTAACGGCGTAACAGCTGGCGCTATCACTATGGGCATGACGTTAAGTGGCACAGGGATTACTGCTGGAACGACCATTGTGGGCTTTAATACGGGCGCTGGTGGCAACGTAAACGAAAGCGGCACATATTCCGTCAGCAAATCCCAAACAGCTGCTAGCACCACGATTACGGCCTATTACGAACGCCCATTGACAATCGAATCGGCCTTTGTGCGCGTGGCAACCCAGCAAGGCGGAACAAACATTGCTGGCGGCTACCTAGATTACCCCGTGGCAATTCTTAGCCTGGAAGAATACGAATCATTAGGCATTAAGCAGCTAAATGGACCGTGGGCCAAGATGGTCTACTACCAACCCAGCGAAACCCTGGGAACGTTGTATGTTTTTCCGAATCCTTCTAGCGGTGAGCTGCACTTGTTTACCAGCACAATTTTTCGCACTTTCGAGAATTATTACGAAACCATCACACTTCCCCAGGGCTTTAACATGGCTATGCGGTGGTGTTTGGCGGAACGTTTAATGCCAATGTATGGCAAGGCCAGCCCCACGCAAATCACAATGATTAATGCATTTGCTTCCCAATCCAAGGCCACAATCAAACGCACAAACATGAGGCCGCCACAAGTGTCCCGTTATCCTGACGCATTAATGGTCGGCAGAGCTAAAGACGCTGGCTTCATCATGGATGGGGGATTTAGATAATGCCTGATTTTGGATTTGTAGGAGCTTCTTACGAAGCGCCATCGATCTACCAGGATGCCCAGGAATGTATTAATTTCTTTCCCGAAGTTGATCCAACTAAGCCCCAAGGCGATCGTGGCGTGGTGGCTTTGTACCCAACGCCTGGCTTATCTTCCCTAGTTCTATTCCAAAACCAGCAAGAAGTCCGCGGGATGGTCACCTTATCTGGTGGCAGCGTTATGGTGGCGGTTTGCGGGCCTTACGTCTATGCCCTAACGTCTAATTTTATTGCAACGATGGTTGGGCAGCTCAACACATCCACAGGGCGCGTGGGCATCACGGACAACGGCATTAACGCCTATATTGTGGACGGTACTAACCGATATACCTGGTTTATCTCTAGCCCATCTTCCGCGGTGTTTACGGGGTCTATATCGGGTACAACCCTAACAGTCTCAGCAATTACTAACGGCACAATCGCAGCGGGGCAATCCCTTTTTGGGGTGGGCATTACTGCCGAAACCATCATTACAGCTTTGGGATCAGGTTCTGGTGGACTTGGGACTTACACAATTAACCTATCTCAAACCGTTGCCAGCGAACAAATGAACAGCACCGCGGTAGCTGCTAAAGTTATAGGGGCAATTTCTGGCACAACTTTAACGGTTGCAACAGTCACAAGCGGAACGCTATATGTCGGTCAAACCATCCAGGGAACTGGTGTCACGGCCTTAACCATCATTACCGCCCTGGGAACTGGATCGGGCGGAGCTGGGACTTATACGGTTAGCACAAGCCAGACCGTAGCAGCGTCCACAACTTTATATGGTTTAAATTTTTCGCAGCTGCCAACTTCTGACGGGGCATTTACGGGCGGAACAAACGTGGACATTGTGGATAACTACTTTGTTTACAACCGACCAGACACTCAACAATTTGGGTGTTCAAACGTTTTATCCCCTATTTCTGGCAGCACTAATTTTTCGAGTAAAGATGGCGCACCCGATGATTTAATGACGCTAATCGTGGATCACCGCGAAATCTATTTGCTGGGTGAAACATCCAGCGAAGTATGGGTGGACCAGGGAACAAGCCCATTTCCGTTTACCAGGATTCCAGGCACATCAACCCAGCACGGCATTGCTGCAGCCTTTAGCGTTTCCCGCCTGGGTAATTCGTTTGCTTACCTTTCCAGAAATAACCGTGGAACGGCCCAAATCGTCCAAATGAACGGTTATGTCCCACAAAGGATTTCAACCCACGCGGTAGAAAACACCTTAACAGGCAAAACGATTAGCGATGCGGTAGCCTGGACCTACCAGCTTGAAGGCCACGAAGTTTATGTAATTAGTTTCCCAACCCTTCAGCTAACCTGGTGCTATGACATTGCTACGAGTATGTGGCACAAATGGCTATACACCAATAACCTGGGCCAATATGAGCGCTGCCGCGGTAATTGTGCTGCGGTGTTCCAGGGTTACGTTTTGGTTGGGGATTACTCTAACGGCAAGATTTACCACTTAGACCGCAATGTTTACACCGATGACGGGCAAAACGTCAAACGGTTGCGCCGTGCGCCGCACTTGACCACGGACTTACAAAGACAATATTTTGAAGAGCTGCAGCTGCAGTTCCAACCTGGTGTTGGATTAAGCACAGGCCAGGGTGACGATCCCCAGGCTATGCTTCGTTGGTCCAGCGATGGCGGTTCTACCTGGTCCAGCGAACATTGGACAACCATAGGCAAAATTGGAAAATACACCAACCGCGCAATTTGGCGGCGGCTGGGAACGGCAAGGGATCGAATCTTTGAAGTTACGGTATCCGATCCCGTGAAAGCGGTGATCGTGTCGGCTAACCTAAAAATGGCAGCTGGGGAAAATTGATGGCACTTTTACCCAATCCGCAAACGCAGCCCTATCCGCAGTCCGAATTCCTGGATGGACAAACCAAACGCCCAACCCGCGCCTGGCAGCAGTTCTTTATTAACTTATTGAACTTTAGCAGCGCGACTACGGCAACTGCTGGATCAGGTACTTTGCCAGCTAATCCCGTTGGCTTTATCAACGTGACTGTAAATGGGGTGGCCTACAAAGTGCCTTATTACAACCAATGAACCTGGAACTGCTGACAAAACACGTTCCAACCCGCGAAGAAATTCTGCGGCTGCAAGATGAAATGGCTAAAATGCCACAAGCGGAATTGCAAACCGAACACTACTTTTCGCAAGGGATGTATTGTCGGAAAGTATTTAGAAAAGCTGGGACAATCATTGTTGGCAAGGTCCACAAAAAAGATCACTTTTTCATGTGTGCCCAGGGACAAATTATTGCCTGGTCCGAAAAAGGCATGGTCACTTTGAACGCTGGCGATGTGTTGTGCAGCAAGTCGGGAACAAAACGGGTGACTATGGCGGTCACGGATGCGATCGGTATTACGGTACACAAGACGAACAAAACGGATTTGGACAAGATCGAAAAAGAATTAATAGAACCAGACGAATTGGCTTTGTACGATTCTTCTAATAACATCAAGGTTAAAGCCTTGGAGGGTAAATAAATGACTTGGGTAACTGTTGCGGTTGTTGGTGGCGGCGCTACGCTGGCATCTGGATATATGCAAGGCCAAGCGGCTAAAGATGCAGCTAGCACGGTTGCGGGCGGGACTAGATATGCTGCGGACATTAACAAGCAAATGTTTGACATTACGAACGAAAACCTTCGTCCGTACCGTGAAGCTGGCACAACGACATTAAAAGACCTTTTGGCAAGAACCCCAGAGCTGACTAAGGCGTATACGGCAGAAGACTTTAACCAGGGTATTGATCCAGGTTATCAATTCCGCCTGGCACAAGGCCAAAAAGCTTACGAAAACCAAGCTAACCGCGCTGGCGGCCTGGTAAGCGGAAACGCCATGCAAGGGATGCAAGACTACACCCAAGGCCAAGCTTCCCAAGAATTTGCTAATGCTTTTGGTCGAAATGCGACAACGCAAACAAACATTTTTAATAGGTTAAAAAGCATTGCCGACATGGGTTTAGGGGCTGCTGGCACAACGGCTAACGCTGCAACCAGCGCGGGCGAATCTATGGGTTCAGCTGCTATTGCTGGATCACAAGCCCAGGGCGCTGGTCAAATAGGCCAAGCAAAAGCTTATGGCAATACCCTAACAGGCATGGCGAATTACGCCACGCTGCCATACTATATGCAGCCAGGACAAACTGGTGGCGCACCAGCTGCGGCAACTGATTACACATCTGGCGCAAATTATGGTCCGCCAGTAGCATTAAAATTTAATGCAAATTAAGGATTAGGCATGGCAACATATCAATATACCCCTATGCCAGCGGTTGAAGGACCGCAAACTATGTCTATTGGAGACATGATTAATACCGCCCGTTCTGGACAAGCTTATCAACAATCACAACAAATGAACCCTTTGGCGGTTCAGCAGCAGCAGCAAATAGTAGCCAAGGGTGGAATTGAATTAGGCCAACAACAACAAGCTGATCGGGAACGTAGAAATCTGCAAGAATTTTTTGCTAACCCTGACAACTTCCAAACTAACGGAAGAATTGACATTGACAAGATTAACAAGGTTGTGCCAACAATAGCGCCTTACACGGGATCGGAATACGTTTCTAAATATACAACTTTGGGAAAAGCTCAAACCGAAGCTATTGGCGCAAAGCAAAACCTGACGCAAGACCAGCGGGCCATGATCGCCCAAAGATTTAATATTCTTGGTCGCATAGGGGTTCAGCAAGTAGAACCCTACATCCAGGAAATGGAGCAAATGAAAAAGGAAAATCCAGATAATCCTGATTTACACAGGCTGCTGGATTCCTACAAAACAATTTGGCAAACAGAAATGAAGTCTGGTCCTGATCTACCAGGAAAAGCCATTGCTGGCGCACAAACATTGCTAACCCCAGCACAGCAGCAAACAACATTTGGACCAACCATTTCCACACAAGATGGAAGAACTGTTATTACAACACCTAGCGTTGGCGGTAAAGCACCAACTTCAGAAGTTGGCACAGCTGGCGGTTTGCAGCAAGGCGGTCCACAAGAATTACCAAAAGCTGGATCACAAATTGCCCCAGGAATGCGAATTCCTTATCCAGTTCGTTCTGCCGCCCAGCCATATATTCCAGAACCAACAGAAGCTGCCGACACCGAATCTGGCACAGCTTACCGTGACACATTGGTTAATCAACAGTCGGCGTTGTCCACTAGCCGCAGAAATGTGGAAGAAACAATCGGGCAAGCTCAAAAAATATACAGCGATTTATATTTTCCAAAAGGCGGTGTTGCTGGAAACATTGAGCAAAAAATTAAAACTGCTATTGCTAGTGAAGAATATAAAACGTTGGCTAAAAATTTGGCACAAATGCAGCTTTCAAATTTGAAAACTATGGGCCAAAGCGGAGGCACGGTTGCTGGCATAGATTTAAATAAAGTAGCTGGTGGAGATATAACCGTGCCGCCCGATGTGTTGATAAAAATTGCCCGCAGAGCGCAGTCAGATTTGACTAGCTTAGATATGCAAGCCCAAGGCGCACAGCAGTTCAAACAACGATTTGGCGACAACAACATGAAGGCCTATCAACAAGCCTGGAATGCTAACGCTGATAGCAAGATTTTCGAAGCTATGAATTTGACTAAGGAAATCACAGACCCAGCTCAATTAGAAAAAGAACTAAATAAGCTGTTTCCGTCAAAAGCCAGCCACGATGAATTTTTAAAGAAGTATAGAAACCTTAAAAGACTATCTGAAACAGGGACGCAATAATGGATGTTTTAGAACAATATCTAAGCGGCGGCAAAACAGCTGCTCCGTCCACGCCTGGGCGATCCGTTGTCACAGATCAATTGCTTGATAGCTTGAGAAAAGTTGAAAGCGATAAAGACCCGTTTGCCCTAAACAAACAATCCAAGGCAATGGGCGCTTACCAATTTATGCCAGAAACCGTGCAAATGCTGCACAAACAAGGTATTGAATTTAACCCATTTAATGAAAAGCAAGCCAGGGAAGCGGCGCGTACTTACTTGGGCCAATTGGTCGACCGCAACAATGGGGACGTAGATAAGGCCCTGGCGCAATATGGCGGGTTTATAACTAAAAACCCAGCTGAATACGTTGGCAAGGTAAAACAAGGCGCAGCCCAACCAGCTGCAGCCCAAACAACACAAACAACGCAGCCAGTATCTAGTGATCCGTTGGAAAACTATTTCTCAGGCAAAGCGCCCGTGGCAGCTCAACCGCCAGCCCAGCCCCCAGCCCAACCGCAAGCCCAAGTCGGTGCTGGCGGTGGTCGCGGTTCTTACGCTGGTTACAACCCACAAGAAGCGGTCCAAGGCGTTACAGGACAACCATCAAAAATTGCCGACATAGCATCTCAAACATTTAATAGGTATCAAGACGTAAAAAGAAACCTGGGCGAGCGAGCTGCTGGGGCTATCGATACCGCTTACGGCGCAATCGTGCCTACGGCCTACGGCGCGGTTATGCAAGCTATGGCTAGACCTGGCACTACGCCCCAAAGGGCAGAAGAAATAGGACAAGCTGCAGCTGCTTCTATCGATAAGCCATTAGGCAAAGCGATGGGCATCACGGGCAGCGAAGCCTATCAAAAGCCATTGGGCGGCATAACCGAACCTATTGCCCAGCAAGTCAATAAGATGTTTAACGTCTTGGGAATGACTCCAGAACAAATATCTGAGAAAACAGGCATACCGCCCCAAGACATTAGAAACATGGTGGTAATTGGTTCTGCAGCTATCCCCCAGGCGTTAAGGGAAGCCGCGCCAGTAGTTTCCCAGGTTGCTAAACCAATACGCGAAGCAGCTAAAGAACTGGAAATAGTTCGCCCTGGTCAGCTGACAAAAGAACAAATGCAAGCTCAGTTTGAAGCTGCACAAGGCAAAGTCCCAGCTGGCAGCGTGGGCGCAGCTGCAGCACAAAACAATCCGTACTTTGGAAAGATCACAGGCGAAGAAACCGTCCGCGGTCAATTCCCCCAGGTCAAGCTATCCAAGACCCCGACCGATGCGCCATTAAGCGAACAAATGACCCGTTCGCAGTTAATTCAAGAAATCATGCCAGGCGAAGGTGTTCGACCAGGCGTTGTTACTGGCAACGAAAACCTATTGCGAAACGAATACACAAAAGCAAAATTAGATACGCCAGAAGGCAGATTATTTAAAGAAAAAATTGCTAATGAACAAGCTGCATTATCAAGATATGCCGAAGAGCGAGTAAACGCTACAGGCGCGTCCCGCAGCCTAATCAATGACGAACAACGTGGACAAAGTATTAATGACGTAATTCATGGTGTATCGCCAGATGATGCAGCGCCGTCAAGCTTAATGGGTTATTTTAAAAATTCCAAAAAACAAATTTACGACTCAGCTTTTCAACGTGTTGGCAATAACCAAATTAAAACCACAAACTCAGATTCGTTTTTTAGCAATCCGCAGCAGCTAGCAACCGCTGAAAAAGAAGGAACACTTAATTTTTTAAACGGCGCAAAAAAAGAAATTGAATTGGCAAAAACTGTAGGTTACGAATTGCCCGATGGAAAAATAGCGCCAGCTGGTTCGGTGGCTGCACTTGATGCGGTAAGAAAAAGCAATAACGCTGCATGGACTCCAGAAAAAGCCAACACAATTAGAAAAATAAATGCAGCCATTGACAAGGATATTGCTGCAGTCGCCGACCCATCCCTTTACAAGCTTGGCGACAAAATTCACAAGCTAGAAAAAGAAATATTTGAATCTAGGGGCATAGACAAAATTTTTGGCGAAGTTGACAAAAATGGCGTGGTTACGTCAGCTACAGCATTGGAGAAAATACCATCCAAACTAAACAATATGCCAAAGGACCAATGGCGGCATATTAGGGATACGTTAAACGAGCTAGCAAGCGGAAGAATTAGAAACGCGCCAGAAGGAATGCCGCCCATACCGCCAGAATTGATGCAATCAGCAAAGGCCGCGGTTGCTGAAATTGATGGCGCATTGGCCCGCGAAGTCCAAAAAGCTGGCGCAGCCAAAATGGGCGAATGGAATCAGAATTCAACAAACAATGTTATGAATTCTATTGTTGGGCAAAAAATTATTGAAACATTTCCCCCTAGTGAAATACAAAAATTCCACACATTAAATTATGCTGGTCAATTAATGCCTGGCATACACGGCTACGAAGGCGCTGCATTACAAGCTAGAAGAGTTAACATAATTGAACGTAATCTCCCTGGAATTGGCGCTGCAGCTGGCGGTGCTATTGGCGGATTTGTTGCCGATGCACCAGGCGCAGCTGGTGGTGCATTTATAGGCCGTGAATTAGGCGCAAGAAGACAAGCCAAACAAGAATCTGCAGCCGAAAATAAAGCAGCCGAAAAAGCTCAAAAAGAAATGCAAGAAGCCGCTAAACTTGGCAGACAAACAGGCCAAAACAAAGCTAGCGATATGCTGAACAAGAAATAAGGATCAAACATGGCAGTAAATCTTTCGCCAGTAGGCAACGGTCAACAATTCTTTGATAACAACGGCGTTCCACTAAGTGGCGGTTTGTTGTATACCTATCAGGCTGGGTCTAGCACCCCGTTGGCGACTTACACCGATATTAACGGTACGATCGCAAACCCTAACCCTATCGTTTTAAACTCTAGCAGACTTCCGCAGCTGTAACCCTGGGCACTTACGATAACCTTTATGGAATTATTGGTGTAACTGTTACAAGTACGGGAACAACTATTCCTACGGGGGTTATTTCACTTTGGTATGGGTCAATCGGCAGCGTACCTACTGGCTGGTATTTGTGCGATGGGGCAAACGGAACACCTGATTTGCGCGACAAATTTGTGGTGGGAGCTGGATCGACTTATGCGGTGGCTGCTACGGGTGGAGCTACAACTGCAACACTAGTTACTAATAACTTACCAGCGCACACGCACACAGCAACTTCAACCGTTACCGATCCTGGTCACTCACACACGCTGGCGTTTAGTGCTGGCTCTACCATGACGGGTTTGGGAAGCACAGGCGCTTCTGGTTGGCAAGGTGCTAATACTGGCGTTAACTACATAACTGTAAGCGGAACTAATACCAATACAACGGGTATTAGCGTAGCTACCACAAACGCATCTACTGGCTCTGGTACATCGTTTAGCGTGTTGAATCCTTATTACGCCCTAGCCTACATTATGAAGTCCTAGACTCAATATGAAAATGATTAGCGAAACAGAAGCTAAATTGTTAACACACGAACAATTATGTGCAGAACGGTATAAGAACATAGAACAAGCTTTGTCCGTGGGCGAAAAGCGTATGACAAAAATTGAATATCTTCTTTATGCCGTAATGCTTTGTGTGCTGCTAGGCCCAGGCGTGGCTGCTACTTTTATCCAGAAGTTTTTTGGCCTATAGGATGTGTTCGATCCGCTAACCATTGGGGCGGCGTTTAAGGCCATGCAGCTGGCCTATGACGGAATCATGTATTGTTGCGATGCATTGAACCAGGGTAAGGTAGCGGTAAAAAAGGTAAAACAGGCAACCGAAGATGCAAAGACCATTGTTAACGAAGCCAGGTCAATCTGGGGATTTTTTAAGGGACTCTTTAGCCCAACCGAGCCACAACCAGAAGCCAAGCCTTTGGCAAAAAAGAAGGAAACCTATACAACCCATATCCCCAACGAAACCGAAATTGTCCAGCAGTTTATAGCGCACCTGGGGGCTTTTTTCCGTCACCACAAAGAACTGACCGAATATGTGGAGATCAAATACGAAGAGGTTTTCCGCAGCGTTGATCCCAATCCAGAAGACATATTAGAGTTAAGCGTATACAAAAACGAGCTGGACCAGGCTTATGTAAGGCTGTCGGGCATGATGCGCGGGGCTAGTGTGCCTTACCAGCTAGGACCGCTTTGGGACAACTACAACAACATATATTCCAAGGTCCAGGCAGAACAGCAGAAGCGGAAAGAACAAATTAGAATCCGAAGGCAAAAAGAAGCTTATCAACGCGAAAGGTTTAGGCAAGAAAAAGTGGAATTAGTCATTGGCGTGTCCGTGGTGCTAATCATTGTTTCTTGGCTTTATGCCCTATGGATAAATTCATTTACAGAGGGGTTCTAATCCTGGTTTGCATCATGTTAACCATTG
>Ga0209134_10000254_pt1 | contig 13913 bp, 27 predicted proteins | sample LauGreSp1BDMLBSN_2_FD_187566 | JGI IMG/M metagenome (GOLD analysis project Ga0209134, IMG submission 187566) | Freshwater lake microbial communities from Lake Michigan, USA - Sp13.BD.MLB.SN (SPAdes) (version 2) | ecosystem: Environmental > Aquatic > Freshwater > Lake | place: Lake Michigan, USA... | reverse complement strand
ATCTTGCCACACACCATCTACACGACATGTCTCCGAATTTTTATGTATTGTTGATGAATCGCGGAATGCATACCCATTTGGGTCACCTTTAATAGTTGTAACTTTTCCAATCACAATATCATTCTCCTTAATCTCAGTATGCATGATTGGAAGACCATTTTCCTGAACGCCATACTTTGAACCATTTTTGTATCCACGAGTCGTATCACGATTCGGTTTACTAAATCTTTCCTCTTTGCCTGATGTAATATTACGATGCTCCTCATCCTTATAAATCGTATAGTATAGGCAACGAAACAATCCACGTTCTACAGCACTTTTGTTTAGGATAACGGAATCTTCCTGATTATATCCTCCATATGTCGCAATTGCAACAATGATATTATCACCTGTAGGCATTTCATGCGATTTCAAAATGTTATGAATACGATTCTCTACAAACGGTCTCATTGGACTACATAGAATATAACCATTCTTATCAAGTCGCTTTGCATAATTTCTTGCAAAGATACCAACTGCTTGTTTACCCATAGCAGATTGATATGTATTACGAGGTGATTGATTGTGATCAGAGAATGGAATACTTGCTGCCATATGTCCCAAAATAAGTGTTGGGTGAATCTCACAATGAGTATGTCCTTTCGTAATCTCATCTGGAGTCATTGCAACACGAATTGTTTCAGATTGAAGAGGATCAATATACTCAACACATGTCTTAATCCATTCATTCCAATTAGATGATGCTGGAGGTGGCTTTACAATTGCTCCATTTTCTACACGGAACAACGGTCTTGCAAAACGTCCACCATCTGTCTCAACTGTTAAAGAGTTATCCAATGTATTCCAGCAGATACTTGTGTGTGGATGTAGATGGAATACCTTCTTTGCTTTTTGTAGACTGTCATGCAGAGAAACTGGGTCTGATGTATATGCAACAATAACACCATTCACTACAATGGATGTTCCACCATACACATCTGCCAATGTACGAATCCAATAAATATTATCAAGGTTCTCCAATATATTTAGTACCAGAACAGATGGAGTATGTTGAGTAATTGAGGTCATCATTGTAATCGTCTTCACAATACCAACTGAATGACCCTCAGGAGTCTCTACCGGACATACAAAGCCCCATGATGTTCCATGAAGTTTGCGAGGCGCAAGAAGCTTACCTGATTTCTCAATAGGTGTCTGAATACGACGCAAGTGACTGATTGTAGCAGAATAAGATAACCTATTCAGAACCTGCGAGACACCTACTTTAGTTGCATTTGAAAGTGATGCGGAACTTGATGTACCAAGTCCTTGAACTGTAAAGTTACCTGTCGCAAGTGCCTGTTTCAATTTTCCTTCAATTGTAGATACCTTCAGAATCTTATACAAATTGTTAATATTTAGAACATCAAGAGGTCTTGGCATGTCACCTCGCTTCCATGTATCATTGTTTACTTCCTGAACAAACTTGCCACGAATATCCTTTGATACTTTTTGGAATAGCTGACGGAATAGATGAGTAAGCAATGCACCAGTCGTAACAATTCGCTTGTTAGGATATGCATCACGGTCATCAATTGTAAGAATTCCACGATCTGTTAGAAGAAGACGTTTCACCATTGAAGCAATCAGAATACATTTGCGTACTTCAACAGTTGACTTGACAAACGTCTCTCCACCAAACTTTACATGTGGCAAACATTCTGTCTCCAAAAGTGTTCGTACGTATGCCTGTTTGTCTTCCAATGTTGTGCTATATTGCAAATGATTTGACAAGTACATTACCGCATCTTCACGAGTATAGATTTTTAGGTCTGAACATTCCTTGAACGATGCACCCAACATATCAATGTAAGGGCTATCTTTCTCCCAAATTAGATTTGCAATTCCTTCATCTGTATCCACACCAAGCGCTCGGAAGATTACCATAAGAGGAATATCTTCACGGAAACGAGGGATACAAATTGTTAGCGGATATCCAAGTCCATTAAACTTTGCTTGAATACGAACCTCAAGCTTCTTGGGAGGTGTTGTGAACGATTCATGAATTGATTTAATTTCAACAGAGTGAGTGAACTTAGAAGATGCCTTCTTGTTATAGAAGACCATCATACGGTTATCTGCTACCTTCTCCTGTGAAAGAATAGTTCTTTCAGTTCCATGAATAATGAAATAACCAAATGGGTCATAAGGGCATTCTCCTAACTCTTCTTTAGTAAGTGGAAAGTCCTTCATCAAACATAGAGATGAACCAAGCATAACTGGAATTCGACCAAATGAAACTCCCTCGAATACCTTTACGTCTTCATGAAAGTTTTCAGGAGCTGTATGTGTCCGAGCAATAAAACGAACATCACAAAACATCTGAGATGAATATGTGAAGTTACGAATACGAGCCTCGTGAGGAAACATAGGCTTAATGCGCCCAGATGCTTCTTGAATACGAGGCTTCATATATGTAATATTTTCAAAAGATAGACGGAATTCATATTTATATTTCTTCGTATCAGGATCCTGATCGTGCCATACAACAATGTGTGGAGTCGAAGAAATAATTAGAGGAATCTTATTCCGAATAAAATCTTCAAAAGATTCAATTTGGTGCTCAACGAGCTTAGCAATGCTGTGCTGGTCAAAGTAGGAATTAATAGAGTCCCAATCCATCCTATATATTTAAAATGCTTTCCCCGTAAATCTAATATTGATTCGTTTTTAATAGAGATGTCTGAAAAGTTTCTCATCACAAAGGCTGATTCTACTCCAAAGAGTGGTGGAAAAGTTACAACTCATAAAACTATCCCGAGAGGTATCCTAAAAACAGCAAAGGTCAGACCTGTTTCAGACCCAGCAAAGGCCCCCCCTATCAAAAAATCAATGAAGAAACATACAATTCGTTTACTTACCGAGAAAGGTTCCAAACGCCATAGGAAAACGTTGCGTCAAAAAATTCGTAAGATGTCAGATGAAAAAATAAAACAAATTGCAACAAAAGGTGGACTATTAAAGAATCCTGATACACCAGTTAGTATGCTTCGACAAATGGTAGAAGGCGGAGCTGTTGCTGGATTTCTTTCATTAGATTAAATAACAGATATGACATCTTATTGGGGTCCAATGGGATGGATGACATTGCATTCTATCTCATGTTTATATCCACAAAGTCCTACAGCAGATGATAAGCAAATTCTTGTTAAGTTTTTAACTGGATTTAGTGAAACAATTACATGCCCATCTTGTAGATCACATTTTGACTCAATGGTAACTATGTATAAAAAAAGGTATCCAAATTGGTTAGATAGCCAATTCAATTTTTTCTTGTTTGTATCACGAGCACATAATACAGTCAATAAGCGATTAGATAAACCACGTTTAACATCTATCGATGATTGTTTAAAAACATTTCAATCAAATACATTACTTGTATCACCAGCTGAATTTCGTCAAAGATATTTTACATACTTGGCACGAAATTGGTCACAGGAACAATCAGGTGAAGGTTATATGCGAATGGCAATTGTCAACCAATTGAAGAAAATAAACGAACAATATTGGGTTCCTCGTGAAATAAACATTCAGCAGTTTACAATTTCTCAAGAAGCGGATGTACTTGAACCTATTTTAAATGACCCAGCCAGAATTTCAGCATCTCCATCCATTCCTGTTTTTGCAAACAACCCAAATCTACACATTGGATTTAAAAACGGGAGACTGAAGTTTGGTCGTGGTTAGGCATCCAAGGAAGAGAAATACGAGGATCAACTTCCCAATCATGACGTTTCAACCAAGGAGAACGTGTTTCACTATATATTTCATCTTTGAATACTCGAAGTTTTTTTGCTACTCTCAATGATTTCGAAGGCAAAATAAATTGTAATTGTTGCGTAACAGTATAATTTAGTGTGTCAGGACTTACTTCTACACTTTCATCATATTTCAAAATATCCATAATTAAGGGTGCTTCAGCATATGGATAGTACCATGACCAATTTGTAGGCATTCCATTCACAAAATATGATAAAGTCCAGTGAAATGTTTTCCAATATGCATCAACTACAGGTTCCATATTCGAAACACCATCCAACACATGAAGCCCATACTTTTTCGAAAAGATAGCTGGTGTTTCGCTTAGCAATGATTTCTCTTCCGGTCTTCTTCGTTTACTTATCATATGTTTCAATACACCCATTTCTTGAGCTCCAGCATATTCTAAAAATGTGGAACGTCCTTCAAATGTAAGTAGATTCGGATAGCCAGCTGCTTCATAATATTCAAGTGCTCTATCATATCCGCCTTCACGCAATGAGAATATACCCAAATGAGGCATAAAATCATTACCAAAACACATAATTGAAAGAGCAATATATTGGTCAATATGAATCGGAATTTGAGTTAAAAGTTTTTGAACATCTAAATATGCGAATTCAGCTGATTTCAATTTGGGATCATTAAATTCATTACTTTCACGAAGCAATGACATCTTTGCAGATAATCCAGCATTCTTCAAACAAATTAAAATTAAATCTGCATCCAACCCATAAATACAAACAGTTTTGCGTTGATGTTCTGGAAGTTCCTTTAATGTTAAAAATAGTTTATGTTCACCTTCTCCAGGAGAAGCTGTTGTACTCATAATTGCATATGGAAATTTAGAACGAAGAGCTTCTTCCAGCTCTTTCATATAAGGAGTTCCAGGTGAAATTTGATTACGATCAAATAGCTCAACAGATTCCTTTACTCGCATACGACGATATCTCTGCTGTACAATCTTTGCATAAGGAACTAATCCATCTAATGCAATAACAACTTGGTTTGCTTTACAAACATGAGTTAATATATATTCAAATGATTCTATAACAGATTGAACTGGGTTCTCTTCTTTCAAATATCGATGAATTAAACAATTAAAGTCAACTCCCAAAACATCTACTTGAAGAGGAACTTCTTTTTTTATTGGTAAAACTATTCCGGCATGTGATTTAATAAGGCTGACAAAATAAAAAGGGATACCCATTTTATTATAATTTAATTATTTATGTTAAAACTTACTTTATCAAATCTGGCATACTTATATCAATTTGCTGATATTCTATACTTAAAGGATCTGGAAAATACTGAAGAACAAGATCATACCAATTATTAACTTCAATATTAGGAATAATTGTAATTCTAAAATGCTCAAGTCCAAATAGATCTGTCAATCTATACAATATATCAGTATATTGAAATATATTGTTTCTTGTACTTTTTATACCTTGCAAATAAGACAGTTCATATGTTCCATCATATCTATAAATTGATACCTTCAAATTATCTCGTGAATCAAAATTCATACATAGATGTTCAAGAGATGCCTTAATATCACGTTTGTCTAAAAGAGAAACAATACTATCAAATACTCGAATTGAGTATAGATTTGCAATACTACGACGCTTATCAGTCTCTCTTGTTTTCACAAGCACAGATAGGTGTTGAAGCTCCTCGCTTGAAAACATCTTGTATTTTGTTCTTCGTATTTGAAGATTAAAAATAATCCGTTTTCAGTTTAAATGTGGTACTTCTGGATTATCCCAATTCTAATTAGCATTGCAATCATGTACAACACTTTACCACCTATCAAAGTTGTTACACCAACAAAGGGATGTTCTTCATGTGCTAAAACACAAGAGTAGGGTGGCTGTGTGAAAAAAGACGTATATGTAGATAAATGGACATCATAGCAATCGTACTATCTATTCTTCTGTTTATTGCTTTTGTTCCCGGTGTTTTCTTCCATCTTCCCAAGGGTGGTTCGAAGGAAACAGTCATGCTCGTTCATGGAGTTCTATTCACCATAGTCACTCACTTTGTAATGCAGTATTACTGGACTTACAGAGAGAGTATGTCAAACTATGGCGGTGTATGTCCCAATGGTTACACTGTAGGCACATCAAAGACTGGAGCTGAAGATTGTGTGCCTACCGGTCATGCTACATATGGACCGGGTGCGCCGAAAGCAAAACTCGAGTAAAATGGATATCATATAACATAAATATTTTACCTTCACACAATCGGACAAAATGGCACACGGTCCTGACACAGAGGAACTCCTCAGACGAATGAATGACGCTGTAGACAAATTGGATGTTTCAGGATTAAACATTACATCGCTTCCTGAACTTCCCGCTAACCTTCGGTGCTTGTATTGTTATAATACGCAATTAACATCGCTTCCTGAACTGCCTATCGGTCTTCAACAATTGGATTGTAATGATACCCAAATAACATCGCTTCCTGAACTGCCTGTTGGTCTTCGTGATTTGGATTGTTATAATACGCAAATTACATCACTTCCTGAACTGTCTGCTGGTCTTCGTGATTTGTATTGTTATAATACGCAAATAACATCACTTCCTGAACTGCCTGCTGGTGTTGAGCGGTTGTGTTGCAATGATACGCAAATAACATCACTTCCAAATCTGCCTGCTAACCTTCAGTGGTTGTATTGTAATGATACCCAAATAACATCGCTTCCTGAACTGCCTGCGGGTCTTCAGACATTGTATTGTTATAATACGCAAATTACATCACTTCCTGATCTGCCTGATAGCATTCAGTTCTTGGATTGTTCTAATACACCTCTTATTCTTCAACGCGAAGAGCCTGAGAGCATTCCAGACTACAATCTCCGTTGGCGAGCGTGGAGGGAAGAAGAAGCATCCAAAAAGCGGACCCAAGAAAAGGCTCGTATATTAAAGGAGGAAATTGTTATGGAAGCATGGCATCCTGATCGAGTAGAGAAATGGCTGGATGCTGGTGTAGAAATAGAATGTATGTAAAATGGATTCTTTTGTATAAAAATTTATTTCAATAAAAAAATGGTGAACATCAAATTCTTTGTTTGGAGAAAGTCCATTAAGGATACGGTCATAGGTGTGTTTGACACATATGCAGATGCATTTGAATGCTTCCATAAGGAAGAGTCCAAGCGTATTAAGGCTGTTGAAGCAAGAGATAAGATGTATCGCAATTTTAGGGAAGGGTTTACGTTGCCACCAGATATTGAGAGAATTAATGTAGATGGGTATCTTACCATTATAATGGTAGAACTCGATAACGGTTATATTCTAACTGAAAGCGATACAGGACTTAAGGATAAAAGTTTTAATCATATAGTGATTAATCAAATTGAAGTAAAGATTGTCAATGAAGATAATAGATTACCAGCATGGACGTCGATTCAAATGATTCACTAAATATTAAAAACGTATTTTTTTTATCAGATATGATGGATGATATAAAAATGATGAATGCTGCATGGTATTACGATGAGGATGGCGATGTTGTTATGGGAGGAACTACAACTGTTGTTGTAGTTCCTAAAATATAAAGTAACTTAGCATTTTCAAGTATTTTTTGTGTTTCTTTTAAATCAGCAATTGCACTGTCCAGAGACTCTCTAACTAAAAAATTACAAGAGGCTCTGGTCAAGAATACGGGTGTCCGTTTTAAAGTACTGGAGGCTTCACTTACGAGCCTGGCAATACAAACTTTGTTCATGTATATCATTTAGAATAATTTTTACTGAAAACGGATAATTTAATATTATAGATTATTTATTGCAACTGATAATGAATAACGAAGAACGAGAAACGTATATCGTAAAATATCGGAAAATGGGTAAAATAGATTTATTGACAGAAATAACATTCATGAGCACATTTCTTCACAGAGAACATCCGTTACTGCGAAGAATGGTGTTTAATCATTTGGATTGGGAATATCGTGCAAATATTGAAGCACATGTAAAACTCATTAATGATGAATTGACTAGTAGAAGACAATAATTATTGTAATTGTTTAAGTGGTGCCTGACGAGTCAGGAACTTAACATTTTTTCTTGAAGGTCCGAATGATGAATTTACAATATCTTGTACAACATTCGCATCAAATGGCTTACAACTAAATACATCTAGATACATATCATTTGATTCCTCAACAAAATGTGCTGTAATATTTGAAGTCTCAATAAGCTGAACCAACGTATATCCCTTTTTGTTACCAGACCCAAACATTACAATTTGTGGTTCACCATAAGCAACCATATCAATTTTCTTCACAAGAGTTTTGGTAAATCGGTTAATATTTGCAGCACATCGGATACTTTCAGGAATACATCCAGCAGCATCAATTACAAGATGATATCCCCAGCTCATTTTCTTATAAAAGATTCTTAACCTTAAAACTATTTCACGGTTAAGAATAAAATGTGGAAAATGACAGTAGCTGCAGCAATTTTATTCTTTCTCTTAACTCCTGGTACAATACTATCTCTTCCTGCAGGTGGGTCGCGTACAACAGTTGCTCTAACCCATGCAACATTATTTGGTCTTGTTTGGCATTTTACCCATAAGATGATATGGAAGGCTCTTGGAGGTGTATAATCTTCACATTAGATAACTATATATTATAATGTTAAAAATGAGTCGTATTGATAAAATTATGAAGTGCTTTAAATTATATAAGAATGTACGTATGGAGCGTCATAAACAACTTTCTAAATCTTTGAAAAACTATATTTTAATTAAATATAATTATACATGTGCTGGAAATATTCCAGGACATCCATGCACATATAATATTCGGGAAGCACTTGAAGTAGACCACATTCTTCCTAGATCTATTGTTTGCGTTCATAAAAAATATAATCTACAAGTACTTTGTTCTAATTGTCATTCACTTAAAACAAGGTACTATGATGCAGAACTAATTCAAAAGTTTAAAGCAGGTACACTAAAAGATAGACATGTCAAGAAACATCTTGATAGATTTATGTAATTTTTAATATATATTTATATTGTTTAATATTTAATGGTTTATTTTTATAGTTATGTTCATGTACTCTTAAATTAAAAAAATTATCTTCTAAATGAAATAAATCAATATAGGAACCATCTCGTGAAAGTGTAATCCAATATTCAGGAGCATTATAAGTATAATGAACACAATATTGAGTTGATTGCTTTATATAGGATGATTTAGACCACCAAAAATTACCTGAATAATGTAGCATGATATAGTTTGATATATTAACACCAACAACATCATTGTCTTTTAAATAATATAAACAATTTTCATAACGGTCAATATTAAAATATGTCAAATATTCAACCCAATTTGTTATCATTGTTTCACTCTTATTATGAGATACACCTTTGCTATGAATATATAGTATATTGAATTCTTCTTCTTGACTATCATACCAAATTTTATTTATTGTACATGTTTCATATAATTTTAAATCAGATGACCAAAGAATATTTATATACTTTGCATCTCTAAATATTTCATTATTCAAACAATTTTTATCACCCAATAATGAATATCTTAGCTGATCAATTTTATCATATAAACCACTACTTTTAATTCTATTTAAAAGTCGCTTTACAATTGCTTCCCAATTACCAATTGCACAAATATGCAAGTAAATATAGGTCTTCATTTGTAGTAAAACGGATTTAAAAGACTACTAATTTATATAATACAAATAAAATGTCGTTATTTACGGAATCGGCCTGTTCAGGCTGTCGTGATAATCTAGGCAACCAATTGGCTCATTACGGTCCAACTGGTTGCCTTGGAGAACTAGATTGTTCTAGATGTGGAGAAATTATTGATGGACCTCGTGTAGGTGACCTTTGTGCTGCATGTTGGCAAGAGAATTGTGGAGATGATTCACAAGATTACCCAGAGGAAGAATATGATGAAGAAGATAACTGTCAAGAAGAAGAAGATGATGATTTTGCAGTTTGTAAATGTGGCAAAGAAATTGAAATAATTGAACAGTTCTGTATTGAATGCATTCAAATTAATGAGAAAAAGCTTAAGTGAACAGATTTTAACAATAATTGTTTTTTACTTGTAATATGGAAGATACTTTTATCATTGTTTTTTTCCAGAATTGTACTATTGTATCCTATGAAATAATTGATAAGTATGATATATTGCCAAAGTTTTTGCTCTTATGTGAAGATAAGATAAACGAACGAGCTGATTTAGATATTCGTTCTCATTTTATTACGTATTCTGACGATTGTAATATGGTTCAACTTATTGGACCTATTACATCCAATCTTACTCAACTAATTCAAAGTGAGATTGCTATTATGAGATATGTACAACTAAGTTCGTAAAACGGAATTTAGACCTACTTAACTCTTTTAAGAGAAAGTTAAGATGGATAAACTTGAGGAATTAGCATCTAAAAAAAGAAATAGTATATTAAGAAATAGTTATTCTAAGTCAATAGTATTAGCTAGATATTATGATGAAGAGAAATTAATACTTATAGAAACATTAATTCAAACTATTCAGGAACTAACTGAACGTGTTAAAATTCTTGAGAAACAAAATAAAAATGAATAAAAACGGATTCTAAATCTATTTACCTTTTTATTGCAAAAGTCAGAATGAGCATTACATTGGATATGTTGGAGAAAGTAGGTTATGATAAGAATGATTGGGATATAATTGCATGGGCTAATAAAGTCATTGATGCAAAGTTATTTAAGCCCTATCATGGTCAAGCATTTCATTTCATAGGTCAATCATATCGCAATGAGAATTTGCTATTTTGGCACAAAGAGAAAGGTGTCATCACTCCCTATACAGAGATTGATGACTATGGTTCTGTACCTCCCGACTTTCTAGTTGGGGATGAATTTCGACCAGATGAATGGTCAAATATGGTAGACCACAATTCATTTGTGTTTCTACAACCCTCACTTGTTGAGGAAATTAAAGAAACTGCAAAATATGTTGAAAAAGGTAAATTTTGGCATACATCTGTGGTAATTAAATCAGAAGTATTTGCAGTAAAAATAAATATGGAGAATATTGATAAGATTGGTAATGTATTTCATTACTATGATAATTGTTTAATCAAAGAATTGTAAAACGGATTCTAAATCTAATTAATTTTTTAGTATAAAGTTTAGAATGCATACTCTTGAATCATTGACACGTGAAATTGCCAACCTCCAAACGGAGATTGACCAGTCCATGATAAATGAAAAGGAAATGTATAACAAAAACTGTGATAAGATTATTAAGTATAAGATTTCGATTGCAGGAATAGAAGATATTATCACAGAGTTAACGAATCAGATCAAAAAAGATAAGGATAATTACAATAATGGGCGTATGCTATTATATCATACTATTGCACAGAAACTAGAGATGTTTCGGTTGCTTGAAGCGAATAAGTCAGAGCTTGGCATTAAGCGTCGTCGGATGTATAGCATGGATGAATAATAAAAACGAATTCTAACAAATTATAATTTTTTATTTCAACAGTTAAAATGACACCCGATGAGGAAAAAGCTTATTATTTAAAAGAAAAAATGAATCGGCTGTATCTTGTTACAGCCTATAAGTATATTACTGTCCCCACTGGGTGGAATAGCAAAGAAATGGTTGCTGTTAAAAATAAATTAGATACATATAGAGAACAAATTGCAATCCTTGAGAAGCCCAATTTGTTATCTATAGAAAATCCAAACAAACGTAGACGGATTAACTAATCTAAGTTGTTTTGGTTTTAACAGATTGGTAGTAGTTGTTACATATATGAAAATGGCGTCATACAATTATAATGTTCAACTGACTGATGTCGTGGCGGATGAGGTTATGCTAATGTTTCAAAATCAAATTAATGAAATTTGTAATATAATTACAAGGTCATATGATGACCAAGATTGTATGATTTGTGAAGCAAACGATCTAACTAGAATTAAAACTATTAACAGTGATTATAAAGAATATCGGGCAGATTTGAGAGCATGTTTGTCCCATAAGAAGGCTGTGCTTCGTTCACTGGAACATCAGAAATATTATGGAATTGAGGATGCTGCATCAAGAGCTTCTAAGCGTCAGCGAACACAGTAAAAAAATATTAAATATTTATGACCAATCTACAGTAATACCAGCCTTTTTATTCATCTGATTATGATTAAGAAGACAAGGCTCCCATATCTCTTCAAGTTCAACTTTACATCCTGGAAACTTCAAACGAAATCCTTCCACAATCTCCTCAATTGTAGGCTTACTTTCATTCTGTGGTATTCTTTGTTGAATTTTTGTTAATTCAATTGTATACTTTTGTGCATATGTTAATCTTGCACGTTCAAGAATATTCTGTGATAAATCATTAACCAAACGAGTTATCGCAAGATTTTTAACACGTTTTACCTCACCTTGAAGAAATTCACGTGAATATGTATCCATCTTAACTTTTGAAGTAACTATATTGCAACGTTATAATCCATTTTTAATGTAAATCAGAATCTGCAGTATGCCATGTTTTTCCATGCAATACAAATGAATATACTCGTGCCATTCCCCATGCTTGTTGAGATGCACCTGGACGATGACCTGTTCTCCATGCTGCCATTCCACGATTATAAACAGTCTTCAATGTAGATTCAGAAACACCACTTGCTTTTGAAATTTCAGGTAAACTTTTTGCATTTGGATGTTTTGCATGCCAACGCATTGTGTACGATGATTTACGAGTTTTTACATTCTTATCTGTTTCAAATGGAAGATATGATTTTGCATCTTTCCAAGATAGTTTTGCTCTTTTAGTTATCTCGGAATGACGTAAAGTCTTATTTTTTTTAGAAAGCCCCTTAAAATATTTTGCTGGCAATGACATTATTCATATCAATCAAATTTTTAAGCATATACTCCATATGCAATTAATCCAGCTGCAGCCAAATTAAATAGAGCATGTTCCTTTTTCATTGTATGAGGTAATGACCCATTCAATAAATAAATATGGGTTGCTACAACAATTAAAAGACCAATTTTAATTGCCCAATCATGCATTCTTTATGTAACAGATAACATAAAAACGAATTGTAAAAAATCAGAATTTTGAATAGTAAAAGTTAAAATGTCACCCATGCAGACTGAATACAGGTTTCAAGATGTACCTCGCGAGAGGTTTATATATACAAATTTGTTATCAGATGATGTAAGAGCAACAATTATGCGAGATTATACAAATAATCTTGCAAATAAAATTGCAGACGCTGTTGAAAGACATAGACTTCGGCACATTAATTCCCCAAACAGAGGTGTTAATGTGAACCAATAAGAAAATTAATTATTTTTTTTGTCAAAATGGATTTAGGAGAAACCGAGAAAGAAAACATTAATAATTCAAAATGACGATCTGCTACCTTACGATTATTGACGAGGAGCGACATGGAAGCGAGCATACGTACTTGAACGAGACGATTGAAGGCGCTGTGGCGGCGATTAAGATGCACGTAAGGGACGTGCTGGACACTGACGCAGAAGAGGAGATTGAGAAGCAAATGGAGGATATGGAGCACCATCGTGTCATAGAGTTCGTGATTACCGACAACGAGGATGGTTACGAGCACGAGTGTCATATTGAGTGCCGCATGATTCAACTGGGGTGGTAAAAACGGATTTTAAAATATCAAATTTTTGAATGTTAAAATAGTCAAAATGGCATCAATTGATGATCTGAAGATCTATGCAAAGACAGGGATTCTTTGTAATAGAAAAATGGAAACTCTGACTGCTAGTATGCTTGAAGCTCTTAATAATATTATTAAGCTTATGGAAGCAATTGAATCAGACGATGACATGTCTGATATTCTGTCAGTTGGTATAAAGCGTCATCGTGAAGATGATGATATAAAATATATCAAAAAGAAGAAGATGTAAGAATTGAGATCTGTGTGGTCTAATTTTTTTTCAAATGTCAAAATGGATTTCAAAATTTCAACTATTTGAATCTTAAAAGCTAAAATGGAGAACCTTGTTCTGCAACCCTTTGAATATCACTTTGTGACCATTCCTGTGTTATCACCGGAAATGTTCATGAATTCGTGTGACGTTGATGC
>Ga0209134_10000252_pt1 | contig 13924 bp, 15 predicted proteins | sample LauGreSp1BDMLBSN_2_FD_187566 | JGI IMG/M metagenome (GOLD analysis project Ga0209134, IMG submission 187566) | Freshwater lake microbial communities from Lake Michigan, USA - Sp13.BD.MLB.SN (SPAdes) (version 2) | ecosystem: Environmental > Aquatic > Freshwater > Lake | place: Lake Michigan, USA... | reverse complement strand
GTGCTCTTCCGATCTCAGCCATATCGCCAGCCAGTCCCAAACGACCTGAGCTAGCTCCTGCGGCTGAAGAAAGTTTAGCCAAGTCAGTAGACAAGCCAAAGGGCTGTTGAGCAAGGCCTTCAACTGTCGAAGCGGACTTCAAACCAGCGCTGAATGGGTCGTAAGCACTTGTGAGCAAGCCTTGACCGAATGTAGTTTGTGCTCGACCTTGCTGTTGAGCCTGAGCAGCCAAGTTCAAGTCTTGGATAGCACGAGCGTTAGCCAGAGCTTGTTGTTCAGGGTTAGCCATACCTAAGCTACCGCCTTGGGCAACTGAGACACCTGTGCGACCTGTCTGCTGCAACTGGTTAGCCAATCGAGCTGATTCCATGTCACGACTAGGTGCTAGGAGAGCTTGTTGGTTAGCCATGTACTGCTGTGCAGCAGCTTCAGGAGTCTGAGCAATGTATCCACGACCTAAGGCTTGCAAGTTAGCTGCATCAGTCAAGGATTGTTGACCACCAGCCATGAGCTGATTCTGGTAGCCTTGCAGCTGAGGAGACAAGTTGTAACCAGCAGAGATTAACTGACCTGTGGTAGGATCAACTTGGAAGTTAGAAGTACCGAATGTAGTGGTAGTGCCTACAGGACGGAACTGAGAAGCCGTAGCTGCTTGTTGTCCAGCTGCACGAAGAGCATTAGCTTGTGTCTGAGCAGCTTCTGCACTGGTGCTTCCCTGCATCAAACCGCCTAGGCTTGTTAAGGAACTTCCGAGAAGACCCCCTAAAAGATTGTTTTCTTGCGTAGTTGCCATGTTACCTGTCCCTTGTGATCCTGTGAAAAGCGATTTAAGATAATTGCTGAGTAAGCCTGTACCTACTGAGTTTACTAAGTTTGGGTTCTGTGTAGGAGTCTCAGCTGCTGCACCGATAGAGCCTAAAGTAGCCCCTTCACCTTGAGGTACTTGAATCCCTGTACCGCCGCCCATATCGGCACGGTTACCAACGTTGGTATCTAGACTATAAGGGTTAGCAGGGTTAAAAGGAGCTGGAGTAGCGTTAAGACCCAATCCACCAGTAGAAAAGTAGTTAGTGTCAAATGAATATGGGTTACTCATATCCAGCGGAGCAGGTGTAGCTGTTAGACCTAATCCTCCTGTACCAGTCTGACCGTAATCGACAGGTGTATCACCAAAGTTCAAAGGCGCTGACGGTGTAAATGTCATTGACGCATCTGTGGCGGTAGGAGCATTCACAGCATTCATCAAACCACTAGCTGCTTGGTTAGCTCCAGTGCTGATAGCTGCGTTAGTAAGCGCTGTATTGAAATCCTGACCAGACAACAAACCAGCTGCAGTTCCTCCCGCTACTTGTCCAGCAGTTTGACCGTACTCTGCGCCTACGTTAGACCCTACATAACCACCACCAGCGCCTATAGCAGCTGACGTCAATGCTCGATCTACATCTCCTGTAGCAGCAGCTGTTAAGGCTGCATTACCTCCAATAGAGGCAGCTTGACCTGTTAAACCAGCAGCTTGACCCGCCTGTGTACCAGCTGATAAGTTTCCAGCACCAGCTCCAGCAGCACCAGCAGCAAGGTTAGCTATTTGTCCTACATCGGAAGATAGCATCCCCTTCGCTTCATCACTTACAAGTTGTGAAGTTAATAAAGAAGATCCGGGTACAAAGTAGTTTCCAGCGACAACAGCAGCAGCCTGTAGCGGATCACGCACATCCATGTAAGTATCACTTACAAAGTTTGAAACACTAGATCCAATATCGCTTAAACCACCAAACAGATCACCCAAAAAGCCACCAAAGCCGCCACCGCCGCCACCTCCACCCGGAAGCAGCTCTCTACGAGTTCCAGCAGGGTCAATAAAGAATGTGCGGCCTTGATTGTTTGTGTCTTCGTTTACGTAGACATTCTGGCCTTGAATATTTTTAATGCCTTCAATTTTTCCGGGAGCATTAACAATTTGTGAATCGAAAGGAATACTACCTTTAGGTACAAGAACACCTTCAGTAGATGCGCCCATCTTGTCTTTTAAATAGCCCCCAACATCGCTATTGGAAAGATCAATTTTCTTTCCTACTTCATTGAGCTTTGCTTGGTTGTTTTGATCTAAGAACCAAGGGAGCGTATAAGACTTACCTGAAACTCTACTATCTTTAAAGGGGTTGTAGACACCGTTCTCAATAGTGGAATTAGGAATGAAGGTCATCACCTGACCATCAATGTTTACATCTAGTGCGTAGTTAGCCTTTGGGTTATTTTCACCAGTAAAAACATCTTGACCGGGAGGCCAAGCACGCGCAATGGAGTCTTCAACCCAATAGCGTCTATCAATGCTTACGTCGTATTTTGGTGCTGTTGCCATATATAGGCTTACATTGTGCCGTTAGAGATGACATTACCGATGACAGTGAAATTACCTGAGCTATCAATCTTAGCTACGCTAGTGCCGCTGACTTGGATGTACAAGACACCAGCAGTCTCCACGAAACCGAAGACAGTGAAGTCACCATCGGCCTTAGAAGCAATAGCTGTGGCAATGTTATCGAACTCAGTGTTGATCTCAGTACCACGTACAATCTTGGCTGAGTTGCCAGTGGATAAGCTATCCTTAGCTGCGAAATTTACGCTTTTTGTGTAGTTACTCATGATGATAAAATCTTTCCGTTCTTAGCTAGAATCTCTACCTTTTGAATGCTCAAAGGTGAGCCATTAATGTACGCATCAAAACCTGTTTGTACCACTTTACCTGAGCCTGTAGGATAAGCTTTCAGAACTGATAGAGCTTGACCACTAGAGTATTCAAATCCGTAATTGTATTCGCTTTGACCGTAGTAAGCAATAGTATTAGATGGAATAGTTACGTTTTGAGGGTAGAAGTTACCTGTAAAGTCATAAGCCCACTTAATCGTGAGAGCTTGTCCGTTACCACCGATAACAGTCACCAAGATTGACTTCAAGATTGAGGTAACAGAGGGAGTACCGAAGTCAGTATGGTTAGTGTGGTACTGCATCTGGTAAGTAGAAGCATTGTCTAAGTAACCAGTGTAAGAACCTATGTAACCTGCTTTACCTAACAACAGAGTACCATCTTGCTTAGCACAGAAGCTTCTAGGCTCGATAGAGTCCCATGTTGTTACCCTTGCTGCACCATCTTGTAACTGAGCCTTAGTGTCGAAACAGTACACTTGCTTAGCGACAGGCAGAGACAGTAAGTAGAAAGCATCAAGTGGGGAATGAACTGCTTTGATGTCAGCAGCTACTTCAGCGTTCAAGTAAGCAATCAAGTCATTACGGACGTTCTTGCTGAGCTCACGCAATGGAGCTGACTTCTCTTGAATAGTGCGCTGTAAGCTACGAACACCAGTTTGAGACAAGAAGATGATGTCTGAGCCAGTGTTAGCAATGGAGTCCCTAGCGATACAACCAATACCTGTGATAACGTCGGAGAGAGCAAAGGTAGAAGCTGAAGGATCAGTAGCCCCTGAGTAGACAAGGATGTTGTTCTTACCGAAGACATACAGAAAGCCGTTGTGCGCACCTAAGGCTACAACTGAGTCCCCACCCTTAGGCCACACAGTTGTAGTGTCTAAAGTACCAGCTAAACCTGCTGCCCAGTCGTAAGGCTGCTTAGTATCACACCACTGAATAGTTACCTTATCAGTAGTAGTACCTACGTTCCAAAGACGACCATAAGCACTGATAACAGCGTTAGCAAGCTGCACAGTACCTGCGTAGCCAGCCATCTCAGAGATACGGCGATACTGTGTCGTAGATGTCGATGGGTTAAACTCTAGAGGTGTGTAGCCCTCTTGGAACAGGTAAAGGCCTCCACCGAGGGAAGCCATCTGCCAGTTACTAGCTGTGATTGTAGGGGCTGTACCGCCACCACCGTAAGTCAATTCACTGAGCGTAGTGCCTACTAACTTAAACAGCTTATTGTTACCTGCGCAGATAGTGTAGCTTGTACCATCTATTGTAATCAATTCACCGATAGCTTTAACATCAGCTGACCCTAAAGCAGCTAAAGTTGCATGTGATGGCGACCACCCCTTACGAGCACCGATACGCCCATACTGGTCAATAACGCAGTTAGTAGCTGTAAGAGCGTAACCTGAAGTTAAGTCTAAGCTACTATCTTGAGTATTTAACCCATAGAAGCCGGGAGCGTTAATGGAGTAAGCTTGTATTTGCTGTGCCATTATACTGGACGCCACATTTCATTTTCAGGGGAACGAGCAAGCTCAATGGCGATAGCATCAGCCAAAGACTTCTTACCTACTGCGTAGGCCTCTGAACTACTTAAGCCACCGTCTTCACCACGTTCAACCAGAGCCAGTGCCTTAGCAATCAAGACAATAGGGTCTTTAGGGAGCTTAGTTGTATCACCATCGTTAACGAAGTCTTCCTCAGGGACGATCAAGCTGAAACGTATGTTATTGACACCTACTGGAATAGGGTAGAACATAACTTGTGCGTCACCGTTGCTGTTAACACCGCTAAAGGCGTATTCGCTAGGATCTGCATTCTGAGGGTTAGCTGTGCTAAACACATGGCGCTCAATAGCATCAACAGTCGAAGGCGTCATAGGGCCGTAGTCCGTGATGTCTAAGACGTTAATAACTTTGAATTTAGTACCCGCACCAGTTAAGCTGTAACCAGTGTATTGACTAGCTACTGTAGGGACTGTAATCGAGGTGTTAAAAGCATCCCAATCGTAGGAATCAGCTATCTCACGCTTAGCGTCATTCACGAACTTACCGACAAGGAGGCTCATTGTGTTCTGATTAACAGAAGTGACAGTAGGCTCACGAAGACGCGCTAAGACGTCATTCACCAAGGTAAGATAAGAAGGTAATGCCATTACTTATTCTTCTTCGCTTTGTTCTTCATGGTGCGCTGACCACGCATGGGCATTTTAGCCTCAGACATTGCAATAGCGATAGCTTGCTTACGGTCTTTAACTACAGGGCCGCCTTTACCGCTATGCAGAGTACCTTCTTTGTACTCACCCATAACCTTACCCATCTTAGCTGTTTGTTTCTTAGTTGTAGCCATAATTAAGTACTCGCTTTCACAGTAATAGTCCCTGTAACGAAAACTGTCACGTTAGCACGGATAAAAGGAGGAGGATTGGTAATTGTGATAAGGCCATCAGCAGTCAATGCAGTACCAATCGTTGCCCAAGTAGTGTTGTCTACGCTGCCTTGAGCTGCAACAGTTGCTGAGGTGATACCTGAGACTTGAAGGAAAGCTGGTTTATTGCTATCAGTTCCCATTGAATTAGAAGCGCCTGTAGCTGTTACAGCGTTCAGAAGAGTTGCCAGTGCCATATTAATGTGTCCTTATTATTTAAAGAATCTATCCATGAAGAATGTGATACCACCGCCTACAAATGAGGCAATAGTCATACCCATCCAGAAACCACCTTTAGACTTGTTAGCTAGTTCTAAAAGAGCTTTAACGTCATCACGTAGAGTATGTACATCACATTGAAGAGCTTCTACCTGAGCTTCTAGACGACCAAATTCACGAGCTGATACATCATCCATCAATTCACCTCAGCTTCAAGTTTCTTTGGGCGTCCTGCCTTCTTAACTTCAGGGGCGTCCTCAACGACAACAGGGGTATCTTCTACGACACGCTCGTAGTCAGGATGACCCTTCATGGAGTCAATATCAACTTGGTGCTCAAAGGTAACTGTGTTACCACTCATGAGACATTTAAAGGTAGCTTGCATAGTGTATGGCCTGTGTACTAGATAAACCAAAAGAGCTTCCTTGTGAGAAGCCCCTTCAGTTTACCTATTAGACCAAACGCCCAACAACCACGCGAACGGTAGTCGAAGCCAAGTCTACTGTAGCAGTCGATTCGTTTTGTAAACGCAAAGTCACTACGTTAGCAGCGCTGACATAAGCTGTGACGTTAACGCCAGCCAAGTCAACACCAAAAGAAACACCTAAAACCATGTCGCCCAAGACAACACCGGGTACGGCAATAGTGTCGGTAGAACCAGCACCATCAACCAATGAATCTACGTTCAAAGTACAAGTTACAGACCATGTATCTGAGAACAGACCACGGAATTGATCGTTACCTTGACGGGTAACAACAGCGGTAGCAGCAGCCATTTTATTTACTCCTAATAATTTAAGACATTAAACTTGAAAGACCCCCTCCGAAGAGGGGATCAAAGTCTAACTATTAGGTTGGCACTGCCAAGGCAACAGAAGCGTAGTCACGCAATTCAGCAACACCGTACAGAGTGTCAGCAGTAAACAGAGTACCGAGGTATTCTTGCTTGTACTGAGTCTGTGAACGGATACCGACTTGCTCGATCAACACGAATGAATCCTTGTGAGCCATCAAGCAGATACGAGCTGGTTGAGCTGTACCTGAACCATCGTTGGCATCAGTAGGAGTGTCAGCGTTGGTAGACACGTACACTTTAACGCCGTACACATCACCGACTGCACCGTTACGGATAGTGTTGTTACCACCCATTTCACCCACGAAAGCTTGCTCAGTGAAACGAGCCAAACCCATCAAGGTGTTACGAGTCGATGGAGGAACGATGAAGAAACGGTTGTCCATAGGGACATCAGAGTCATCCAAACGCTGGATAGAACGACGGATTGCAGCGTCAGTCAAAGCAGCTTGGTTGTCAGCGGTGTAGTCATAAGCGGTAGTACCGTTAGAACCGATGAAAGCACCAGCGTAACGAGCGCCAGCGCCACCTTGAGACAAACGACCCAACTTGATGATGTCAGAGTCAACTTGCTTGCCCAGAGCGTAGCCAGCATCTTCTGTGTAGAATGAACGGAGGCTAGACAAAGCTTGAGCTTCGACGATGTCTTCAATCAAGCGGCTATATTCATAGTGCTTGTTAATGTCCACAGCCACTTCAGTTTCAGTAGCGGCGATCAAAGTCACTTGAGCAGATGCTGTCTTGACAGAAGCGTCGCCACGTGTGGGGCTAGGAATGTGAACTTTGTCACCTTTCTTGCCTTTGAAGCTCATCTTCTTAACGAGGTTGGCTGCTACCAAGCTCTTCTTATAAGCAGCTACAATTTCATCACTCCAAATTTCGGGGATGAACGTATTAGCTGTTGTGGTGGTTACGTGATTAGTTCCGAGTCCCATTTTAAATACTCCTAGATATACAAATTAAATTATTTACTTACCGAACTCGCCCATCAGCGTAAGCAGCCCTGATTTCAGGCTCCAAAGCTTCGTAACGATCCGGATCACTCATTCGCAGCCGAATAAGGTCGGCCCTACGATACACTCTCTTCGATGATTCACCAGTACCACCAGTATCGACTGCAACAGCTTTTAAGTTCTGCTTCAATACGTCTTTACCTTTGGCTGATACTTGCGTTGCTACCTGTTGCGTCTTAATTTGCTTAATCTGCTTAAAGGTAGATAACAATTCGTTAGCGCTATCATAATCAAACTCACCATCAGCTCTTGCGTACAAACCTAGGCGGACGGGAGATTGTTTTACCCACTCCGCAAACTCAGGATCTTGAACAACACTCTGAAAGTCAGGATGATTCTGGTTTAGCTTCTGTTGAATCTGCATCTTCTTAAATTCTTGAGCACTGTGTCGTGCAGCGAGAACATCTGGATGCTTGTCAATAGAATTACGAATTGCCTTCTGTGGATCTTCAAAGAAGTCAATTTCAGGCTCTACTTCAGTAGGTGCAGCAGGTTTATTGTTTGATAGACTTTGTTTCAGCAATTCATCAGCAAGTTTACGAACCTCGCCAACTTCTTGTGCCTGTTTACCAATGAGCTTTTCAGCCTCTTGGTGCATCCGAATAATCTCTTGTGAGGACTTCCCTTTGTATTTCTCAGGGATTGTGTCTGCACTAGCGTGATCTTCTTCAATCTTGGGCGCTGCGGTGAGTTGTTCAACTACGTCGAGTTCACCTAGAGTACTATCTTCATTATCATCTACTAACATACTAATTCCTTTTTCCTGCCACGTATAAGATGTGGTTCTAGGATCTCTATATTTAAAATAGACTCGGTCTATTAAGACTTATGAGTCTGCGTTCTGTTTTCTCTCTTGGGCGAGCTTTTCAGATCGCTTGCGTTCCCATGAGTCATAGGCTGTTGGAAAAGAGCCTGTAAAGCCCTCTAACTTCATGGTAGGTGCGCTCACTACCCTCGTAGCCTCAGAGCCACATTCCTTACAAGGAGTTGCGTGGACTTCAGTGTCTACAAAAGCTTCAGTGCGATGGTTGTCTTTACAAACAAATTCAAAGATACGACGAGGCATTACACCTCTCCAGTCTCTTGAAGGTCTTTGTAAGTACGACCATAGGCCTCCTTCAGGCCATATAACCAGTTCAAAATATCCATCTGTCCACGACGAAAGTCAATAGGGTGTGTTTCCGTGACAGAAGATAGTTTGTCGTAGCTATCCTTTACTTTGAGGATGTCTTCCATGAGGTCTTTCCACCCTTGAGTGGACATCATGTCGAAGGCATCATCGTAGAATTTTGATAAGTCTTGCAGTTCTTTATCCATACGGAGAACCTAATAGTTAATAAGAATGTAATGTATACTATTTTAACTACTTTGTCAAGTACTTTATAGTACTTTTTATAAATCTATTACCAAGGCAAGCCAGAAGCCTTAACAGGGTTCTTCTGAGCTTCAATCTGAGCAGCCAATGCAGCCTCTACAGTTGCTTCGCCTAGCTTGTCTTTTACCCATGCAATTACTTGTGCTTCAGTCAAAGATGCAAAAGGTGTTGCAGGTGTACCGTCTTCAAAGCCTACTGTGCCGTAGGTGGACGCTGAGAAGTCGCCATCTACTTTGGTCACGTTGTAATGCACAGTAGTGACGAAACCGTCAGAAGTGTTGCGGTCAAGTTGGTTGATTGTCCAAGTAGTCATGGTTTAGTTTCCTTAGTTAAATGAGTTTACGAATGTTAAAGATTAGATGCCAGCGGCTGCTAGGCGTTTACGAAGTGATTGGATTTCCTTGACCAGCATAGGTACAAGTTTAGAGTAGTCAACTGCCATCATTTCGTCTGGGTCAACGGGTTGATGTACAGCTTCAGGAGCAACAGTTACAAGTTCTTGGGCAACAAAACCGTAGCGTTGATGTGAACCGTCAGATTTCCAGTCGTATTGACGCACTTGCAAAGAATCGATCAAAGCAGAAGCTGGCGCTGCATCTTGGATGTTTTCTTTCAGTCGTTGGTCTGAAGTAGTGTTGTAAAGAACCGCTGTTGTGCCTGATTGCGTAATGGAGCCAATGTTTGCCCCGTTGTAATAAAAGATTTCATACGCGACACCCGAACCTGTTCCATTGGGGTGAGAAATCTGCGTGTAAAGCCCACTACCAGAGTTTGTATTGACGGTGAAGCTATTGCCAGAACCTCCTGAAGTTCCACCCACCAGCAAGTTACCGCTGGAGTCGATACGGGCGCGTTCTGTGGGTGTGGTTGATGTGCCATCTGATGAAACACTAAAAACTAACGCGCCTCCGTTATTACCAGCAGCGTTCGGGTTTAGCCCCAAAATTGCCGCGCATCTTTCATTTCCGTTAAATGTGTTGTTAAGTCGAAAATCAATTCTAGCAATATTAGATGCACTAGCAGCAGAGTTGTTATGAACTGTTACCGCAGTTGTGCTTGTGCCAAACTCACCCGCTACAGAAAGCCTAGAAGGAGGACTTGTAGTACCAATACCCAAATTCCCACTAGCATCAAGCGTCATTGCTTGGGTGAAGGTGATGGCGTTACCTGCTGTACCTGATGCTGCTGTACGCCAAACGTGAGCGCCTGAAGCTGCGTAATATTGAGCAGCTGCATATCCGCTATTGATATATTTCCAGCCAGCACCAGAGTTATCTGTAAAAGCGTTATCTTGAATTAAATACGCACCAGATGAACCGCCAGCAAACGAAGCAATACCCGCTTGCATTACTTTATAGCCAACCCAAGCACTAGGAGTAACACCCAAGCCTAGGTTGCCTGAGCTGTCGAGGCGCATACGCTCAGTAAATGTTCCAGTTGCTCTTGTGCCTAAACGAATTGAATCACCTGACGCAGTAAAAATCTGCAAACCTGCGCTGTCAGGCGTGCCAAAACCATAATTAGCATTTGCTGAATAATATGAGCCACCAAGCGCAGTAGAAATATTAGTACCATCAAACGTCAGCGCAGTACCAGTAGTAAGCACCTTAGACGCATTCAAGAATGCTAAACCGTTTACGGTTCCTGACGTGAGGATAGGGTTCTGAGCCAAAGTAGCTACTTGACCTGTGGAGATACCGATAGCCTCGGTAGTACCGTTACTCTGGAGAGACAGAGCCGCTGAGCTAGCTACGCCTGTGGAATTAAGAGAAGTTTGTGCCATGTTTTATATTACCTTAAGAAAGATTTACGGCGTACCGTTGGAGACAATGTTAGCTGCGGAGGTGATAAGACCTGTGGAGGACATAGAGGCAATCGTTGTAGCTCCGTACTTGAACAACAACTTACCACCTGATTCCTCAATAGTGAAGTTAGTGGACAGTAACTTAGGTGTCGATGCTGCTGTTCCTGTAGTGTTCTGGTTCAGAGTAGGAAAAGTACAGTTAGCTAAGTTACCGCTAGAAGGTGTACCTAGAGCGCCACCAGAGGATACGTAGCCAGCGCTAGCGTGATTACCCCAACCGTAAGCAGTATTCCAGTTAGCTACGTTACCACCAGCGTAAGTAGTCGCTGTAATGGTAGTACCTGTAATGGCCTTGGCTGTGGTAGCACCAATGGTAATGTTATCAAGAGTACCTACAAAAATAGGGGCAATCTCAACTGAGTTAACACCAGTAGGCTTTATGTGAACGTGGCCTGTACCAGTAGGGCTAATATCAATCTGTGCGTTAGTGCCGTTAATGTTGGTAGAAACATTGATAGACATATTATCGCCAGCACCAGCGCCCATGCTGAGCTGAGTAGTACCAGCAGAGTTCTTTAAAGCCAACCCAGCTGAGTTAGTAGCTTGAACTGTAGGGGTTGTCAGACTTGTGAGCGTTGCTGTACCACCTGTGATAGCTACACTAGAAGCAGCCTGAGTAGCCATCGTACCTAAGCCGCTAATGTCGCTAGTTGAGAGCGTTACAGTGCCTGTACGACCAGCTACAGAGGTAACTGAGTCAGTGGGAGTCAACAATTCCTGCCAATTACCTAGTGTAGAATAGGGGTTAGCAGTGAGAATAAACGTCTTATTTATGTCTGTACGGACTGCTACATCACCCTTTTCAGCTGCTGTAAGCGCTATCATAGCAGCCTGAGAACCCACTACAAAGGTGTCTGTGATGACCAAAGTAGGGGAAATAGAGTCGATAGAGGCCTGTAGAGAGGCTAATGTGTCCAATACGTACTGAGAAGTGCCACCACCGTTACCGATAATCTTGATCTTCTCAGCTATATCGAAGGGAACTACCTCACCAGCGTTGATTTCAGTGCCGTTGTCAAGTACAATGACCAATGAACCATCAAAGTCGATACGGGCGTCCATGACACCGTTACCATCTACCCCGTCAACGCCATCTTTACCGTCTACACCGTCTCTACCGTTAGCTCCATCGAGCCCTCTGAGCCCTGTATCACCTTTTTCGCCCTTAGCGCCGTTGATACCGTCCTTACCGTCTCTAATCGCAGCAGATTTTGATACGATTTCAGCGCTAATCTCCGCATAACGCTCTTCAAGGTCAGTTTTGATCTTCTTGATGGCGTCAACGACCAGCTTTGCGTACTGGCCTGTCTCCAATGACACTTGCTTTGCCTTGGAAGATGCAACATTCTCTTGAATAGCCTTAACCAGCGCTAATTTCTCAGCGTCAGTCATGGCTTCAATGTCTTGTAGCATCATTTGCTTAGGCTTTCAGTGAGTTGTTTCAAGAATTCAGCTTCTTTTGCCATACCGTCTTGTCTGCTTTGGCTCATCTGTAGCTCAACGATCTTCGACTTGTTCTTCATATCAGCTTCTTTAAGCATTAAGTCAGCTATTTTAACACGTCTGTCAAACTCTCTGCTAGCTAAATCATCGTTATTAGGCAGATTATTTGTAGATGAAGCGATAATCTTAGCTTGAACCTCTTGAGGCTTCAACTGAGTCTCCATCATCGTGTTAGCTGCCTCAGCCTTGTTACGTTCAGCTTGGGTAGCGTTAACAGCGATCTGAGCCTGAGCAGCTTGGAGAGCCAACTGTTGCTGCATCTGCTGCATCTCTTGAGCCTTAGGATCAGGTTGAGCCATCTTATCGAGAGCATCCATCATCTCAGCACGGTTAGACAGGCTAGAGTTAGCAATCACACCCTTCAAGATCAGTGGGAGCACTGGAGTGTTAGGGCCAAGAGTCTGGAGGAGAGCAATGAACTGTGACTGCTCATACTCACGAGCCATGATACCCAAGGTAGCTGTAGGTACGAAGTTCAAGTCAGCTGAAGGATAGCGCTCAGGATCGAACTGCATGAACCTGAATGCTGCCTTCTTGATAAATGGGGACAGGAAGTCTTCTTGGAAGTTAGTCAGTGTGCGCTTGTTCTTCTTGATCAGAGAAGCTACAGCCATCGAGATACCGCCTTGGCTAGCATCACGAGAGACTTGGCTAATCATGCCATTGGTGTCCATAGTGCCAGTAGCTTGCAAGAGCATACGCTCGAAGTTCTGAGCAGCTGCTGGAGCATTACCATCAGTAGTACCAAACTTGAACGGCATCATGATCTCAGATGGATTACCGTTGGTCAGGAGGGCTTTACCGGGCTTAACTTCAAACTTAGCACCACGAGGTAGACGAGTAGCGTCCATAGCGATCATGGGCGATGTAGTCAAGGCCAATGAGTCAAGGTAGGCACGATACTGAGCATCGATAGCCTTTTGCATGTTGTAGGCCTTCTCGACCACACCACGACCTAGAAGACGGTTAGGGACTGTATCGTCCTGATACGTCATGATTGGGCGATCCTTCATCATGTAAGGATTCTCTTCAGCCTTGAGCAAGAGAGTACCGTTACCGATGACGATGATAGCCTCTACCAAGTCAGAGTAGTCATCAGCAGCTGAGTCCTCAGGGAAGAGATCCATGACCTCTTTACCGTCATTCTCTTTCTGTTCCAAGTACTCACGAGGCACTAAGCCGTAGTACGTAAGCATGGTAGCTTTACCGTCTTGGAACTGACGCAGCTCCTGAGTAGCCTCTAGAGTGTCATTGTCTGTGTAAGGGGAGATGTCTACCTTGCGATAGATACCTGACTCCATACCTGCTACGATCTTGTGCAAGCTCACAGGCTTCTCAATCGCTACACCCATACAGTCATCAACTGATGTACCGTTAGGGTCAAACAAGAAGTTCTTAGGGTTGATTGGGTTCAGGGAGACAGAGATACGGTCTTGCTCGACTACACCGATAGCTGCTTGCCCCATGACACCGGGGATAGGCTGTGTAGAGGGAATGTACTCTTTTTCAGTCTTGACAACGATCTCACCGATACCTGTACCGTAGATCTTAGCCATCAAGCCAATCTGGTCGATACTCTTACGGATCTTGTCCTTAGCGAAGTCTTCCATCATCTGAGTCTTCAGCATCGCTACGTCGATAGGAGAACCGTTAACGTCCTTAACGTCATCCTTGATGTCGAAGTACTCACCTTGACCGAAGATGGCTTCCATGATCTCAGCGTGAGATGTCTCTACAGCTTGCTGAGTAGCAGGGGAGATGATACGGCTACGCTCTGACTCACGTGTGGAATCGGAGGCTTGCCACTGACCACGGAAGATGCGCTCGTACTCTTCGTAACTGCTCATGTAATTCTGATCGCGCCAATCGCGCCAGTTTTCGCAATGGCTCATGACCCACGAAACGAGTTCCTTATCACTCTCAGACGGTTCTTCAAACTGAGGTTCTTCGCCGTTAATATTTTCTTC
>Ga0209134_10000249_pt1 | contig 13980 bp, 18 predicted proteins | sample LauGreSp1BDMLBSN_2_FD_187566 | JGI IMG/M metagenome (GOLD analysis project Ga0209134, IMG submission 187566) | Freshwater lake microbial communities from Lake Michigan, USA - Sp13.BD.MLB.SN (SPAdes) (version 2) | ecosystem: Environmental > Aquatic > Freshwater > Lake | place: Lake Michigan, USA... | reverse complement strand
AGTGGTAGTGGCGGGTAGACTATGCATTACGACCCTCCTACAAGCGCCTGTAGCTCAGTCGGATAGAGCACCCGCCTTCTAAGCGGGTTGTCGCAGGTTCGATTCCTGCCAGGCGCGCAGCAGTTTTAAAACATAAAAGAACCCAGGGCTACCCTCGCGGCCCTGGGTTCTTTTATTTATTTATTGAGTTACTTGTTCATTTTTGCTAGCAGCTCGTTTGCCTTCGCAAGGAAGGTGCCTGAGACAACAATGTATCCAGCCTTTGGATCTAGGCCTGAGCATGCAGGAGACAAGATGTATTCAGCAAGCTGCTTCACAGCCGCTCCTCTTGCCTTATCTGCGTATTCTGTTTCTACTAACATGTAGCTAACGATTCCAAGTGTGTATGCACCTGGAACCTTAGTTGCATAGTCATATGAAACGATGCCGTTTGCATCTTGCTTTGCCTCACCTAGGAACGCTGATGTTGCAGCTGAATCTGGGAACGTGAAGTTTCCAGAGGCATTGCCTATATAAGCAGCGCGTAGGCCATATGCATCGCCCCAGTTCTTCTCTGCGTATGTAATTGAGTAAGGAGTCTTAGCAGCAAGTGTTGCAATGCCCTGTGATTGGTTTGCGCCAACGATGCGACCAATGTTCTTGGCATCATTGATGTTACCTGGGAATGAAGTCGTAAATGCATTGTTTGCTGGCTTTGTCCATAATGTTGGAGCTACGCCATTTAGCCACTTTGTGAAGTTGTTTGATGTTCCGGAACCGTCTGCACGGAATACAACTTTAATAGGCTGATTTGGCATTGTGTAGTAGACCTGCCTTGTTTGCTTACGCAAAACAATTGGGAGGCCATTTTTGTCCTTTGCAACGTTACCTGATGCATCTTTGCGGTAGATAGTTGTTGTGACCGAACGATTGTTGTCTGCAACAATTGCTGGATCATTCCACTTTGTAATTTCACCAGCAAAGATTTTTGCAACTGTTGATGATGAAAGGTAAATGTCTTTCTTTTGAGGCAGATTAACGAGAACTGCAATTGGTGCAGCGATAATTGGTGCATGGAAAACAGTTGAACGCTTTGTTGATGCAGTGTGAGCTGAATCTGAGAACCAGAAATCACCAATCTTTGCATCTGAGTTCTTCTGACCTGTTCCAGAACCTACTGATGCATAAACATATGAGTGATTTGTGGCCTTGTTGAACCCCGCCTTGCAAGCCTGCAAAAGTGGATCAACAAATGATGCGCCGGATCCTGTTAGATCTACAGCGTGGGCAGGTGTTGCAGATGAAATTGCGATTACTGCAGCAATAGCAAATGCTTTTGCCTTATTTGAAAACTTCATTTAATACCTTTCGTAGGAGGGTAAAGCTTTTACATCTACGAAAGTAATCAGCCAGAGTTACGGTTAGGCAAGAACTAAGTTAACAAATCCCTTAACTTAGGTGAACAACAGGTGTTACCCGAACCGTCCAGTCACGTAATCCTCGGTGCGCTTATCGGTTGGGGATGAAAAAATCGTGCTAGTTGGAGCACTTTCAACCATGACTCCAGGGCCACCATCAGATAAGAAGAAAGCCGTGTAGTCAGCAACACGGGCTGCTTGCTGCATATTGTGAGTAACAATGATGATTGTCATTGTCTTAGCTAATTCTGAGATTGTCTGTTCAATTCTAAATGTTGATCCTGGGTCAAGAGCAGAACATGGCTCATCCATCAATAGAACTTGAGGCTCAACAGCTAGTGAGCGAGCTATGCATAAGCGTTGTTGCTGGCCACCAGAAAGCGCGCCACCATGTTCCCCAAGGCGATCTTTAACCTCGCTCCAGAGTCCGGCACGCGTGAGACATGACTCGAGAAGCTCATCTGTATTGCTCCTCTTTAGTTGAGCAAGCTTTAGTCCAGACAATACATTTTCGCCGATGGTCATTGATGGGAATGGGTTTGGCTTCTGGAAAACCATTCCAACGCGCAAACGAATCTTTGTTACATCTGTTCCTGGTGCGTAAATATCCTTGCCATCTAGCAGAACTTCACCAGCAAGTGCAGCTGTTGGAATGAACTCGTGCATACGGTTAAGTGTGCGCAAGTACGTTGACTTACCGCAGCCTGAAGGCCCGATTAGCGCGGTGACGGTACCGGCGGCAAAGTCCAACGAAACATCTGAGAGCACATGCTTAGTACCAAACCAGGCATGAACTCCACGTGTCTCAAGACCTGTACCCAGAAGGTTGGTCCCTGGGACTCGCTGCTCACGATTGCCTGCAACTGATGCAAGTGATGATGGCTTCGTTGTCTGCATTTTTTTCTCCATATTGTTATCGTTGTTTGAATTCACTGTCGGAGTCATCTCAGCCAACCTTTCTTCCACTTAAGAAACGTGCCAGTCCGAATAAGATAAAGATAAAGGCTAGAAGTACCAACATTCCACCCCATGCGCGGGCAAATGCTTCCTCTGTACCGCCAGTTAAAAATGCTTTCCAAATGTAATACGGCAACGAGCCCATCGCGCCAGATGTGGGGTTGACGTTGAGCGCATCTCCACCACCTGAAACCAAAAGAAGTGGTGCGGTTTCACCGATAATTCGGGCAATACCCAAAATGATTGCTGTGACTAAGCCGCTCTTTGCAGCCGGCAAAACCACACCGGAAACGGTACGCCACTGAGTCGCACCTAAAGCCACACCAGCTTCACGTAAATCATTTGGAATCAGGCGAAGCATTTCTTCTGCTGTTCGCGCAATTGTAGGAATCATCAAAATCGTTAAAGCAAATGAACCCATCATTCCTGAAAGTTCCTTGGTGACCGGATAGACCAAACTTGAAAGAATAAATAGTCCAGCCACGATAGATGGCACACCGCTCATCGCTTGTACTAGAAACTTAATTGGGCGAGCCAACGCGCCACGAATTTCAGTTAAATAGAGAGCTGTAAGAAGACCGATTGGAAAACTAATTGCCAACGCTCCTAGAACCATCAGCACAGTTCCGACAAGTGCGTGCAGTAATCCACCCTCTTGGATCGGATCATTGACCGAGTTAAGAGCCATATCCTTAAACAACAGCCCCGGTTGAATTCCCTTGTATCCCTTAATCACTACAGTTGAAACAATACTGACTATAGGAATCAAGGTAAGAACAATTCCTAGCATTGCAAAACTACTAAGTAATGCATCTTTAGCTGCTTGCAGATTACGCATCCGAAGTTGCTGAATGAAAATCAACCCTGTAGCAATGACAAAAAATGAGACCGCAAAGCCTAGCTTTCCACTTAGGCCAGTCATCTCGACGGCTGCTGCAGCCAAGGCACCAGCAAAAGCAATAAGCGAACCAGTAACAGCACGCTGCTTAATGGTTACTTCCCATGGCATACCTGGCTTAGGTGTTACATCTAGAGTCATTTGCCCTTACTTCCAAATCTATTAATCAAAAGGTCAGCTAGCGCATTTACAAACAGTGTCAAGATAAAGAGGATAAGACCTGCGGCCATTAAGGCATCAACTTCGTATGGTCCAGCTTCGCCAAACTTCAAAAGAATAAGTGAGGCAACGTTTCCACCAGCACCAAAAAGAACCTGCCAGTTAACCTGATAAACAATGTTAAGAACTGTGTAAACCGCAACTGTTTCACCCATTGCACGCCCAAGTCCAAGCATCGCTCCTCCAACAACTCCACCACGACCATAAGGAATTACAACTGCGCGAATCATGGCGTATTTTGAAGCTCCAAGTGCATAAGCCGCTTGCACTCGATCTAGTGGAGTTTGATCAAAGATTTCACGAGAGATGGATGTAACGATTGGAATAATCATGATGGCCAAAACAAGTCCGGCCACGAAAGGTGATCTTTCGAAAATCTTTGCAGGGACATCAAAAAATGGAATGAAGTCAAGATACTTATTTAATAACTTCGCCCAATATTCGGCGCTTGCCATAAAAACGAAGAATCCCCAGAAACCATAAAGCAGCGAAGGAAATGCTGCCATTAAGTCAATTAAAGAAATCAATATTTTCTTGGCAGCACCGCGCGCGTAAAAAGTTAAATACAGGGCGCTTAGTACAGCGATCGGAACGCCAACAATAATTGCAATCAAAGCAGCTAAGAAGGTACCGACAAGCATGGCCCCAATTCCAAGCGTACTTTCTACAAGGTTTCCGTTTTCATCGGTCAAGACTTCCCAACGAGACTCGGTGATAAAAGCAAACTTCTCTTCACTAAGAATGTGAACACCTTTAAGTGAAAGAAAGAATGCGATGAGCCCGAGAATTACAAGTGAAGCCATTCCACCTAAAGTCACAACTCCACGGAATATTTGATCAGAGCGTCGTGGCTGAGTCGTGATCTCGCGTGGGGCAGGGATCTCTGCCGACTTGTTTTCAAGCAATGTCATGGGCTGAATCTTGTACATACTCGGGATTTTTTACATAGACCGAAGGTGTCTAGAAGGTTAACAAAAGGTGAAAAGAGCCCTTTCCCCCTAAGGTTGCCCCTATGGCCAATGAACAAGCGAATCTGATCTGGATCGACTGCGAAATGACCGGACTGTCCCTAGAAAAGGATGTCCTGGTCGAAATCGCCGTCCTTGTGACCGATTCAGATTTAAATGTCATCGGCGAAGGTGTGGATGTTGTCATCAAGGCGAGCGCAGAACAGCTTGCCGGCATGAATGAGTTCGTGACCCAAATGCACACCACCTCTGGCTTGATTACCGAGATCCCTAATGGCATCACGGTTGCCGAAGCCGAAGCAAAGGTCATCGCCTATCTTGAAAGCGCATCGACCCAACCTGGCAAATCTCCGTTGGCTGGAAACTCTGTAAGTGTGGACAGATCCTTTATCGCTCGCGATATGCCGTTGCTGAACGACTACCTGCATTACCGAACAGTTGATGTCTCATCGATTAAAGAATTAACCCGCAGATGGTTTCCTAAGGCTTACTTTGCAGCCCCTGCCAAGACAGGTAATCACAGAGCGCTCGGAGACATTAAGGATTCAATCGCAGAACTGGCCTATTACCGCCAAGCAGTCTTTATCTCCGCACAAAACGAGGGGCCAACCACCGCGTAACAACGGGTAGACTTAGCAACTCATGGTGGACGTAGCTCAGCTGGTAGAGCACCCGGTTGTGGTCCGGGATGTCGCGGGTTCGAGCCCCGTCGTTCACCCCAAGTTTTATCTCGAGTTAAACCCTCGCACCAATTAGTAGAGAGCCGGACCGAAATGATTTTCGACGTCGTTGTTGAAATCCCAGCGGGATCACGTAATAAATACGAGATCGACCACACCACCGGTGAGGTCCGTCTAGATCGCATGCTCTTCACATCTACTCGCTATCCCTATGACTATGGCTTTGTTAAGAACACGCTCTCATTAGATGGCGATCCTCTAGATGCACTCATCATGTTGGATGAACCAACTTTTCCGGGCTGCGTAGTTTCTTGTCGCGTAATCGGCATGTTAAACATGACAGATGAGGCTGGCGGAGATGACAAACTGCTCTGTGTTGCAGCAGGTGATGTGCGAAAGTCTTATCTTCAGGACCTTAATGATGTTCCTGCCTATGAACTCTCTGAAATTAAGCACTTCTTTGAAGTCTATAAAACCCTAGAGCCAGGAAAATCTGTTCAAGGCGGAGAATGGGTTGGACATGTTGAAGCGGAGCTAGAAATCAAGGCTTCATACGATCGCTATAAGGGTTCTCACTAACCCTTTGGCAGTTCTTTTTCCGGACAAGTTTTTAAGATTCGAATCATCGCCTCTTTTTCAGCGGGCGTAAACCACAACTTGTACTTTATTTTCACGGCAATCTGCCGAGAAACATAATCACATCGAAAACTTTTTAATGGTGGCAGCCACGTAGCTGCATCACCATCGCCTTTTTGTGAATTCAGACTTCCTTTAACCGCCAATAAATTCAGTGGATCATTTGCTAATGCTTTGCGTTGATCGGCAGTTAACTTGAATGCACCTGTCTGCCAAGCATTTGAGAGTGCAACGGTGTGATCAATCTGCACCTCCATGCTGGTGACATTGCCGCGCACAAAGTTGATCGTCTCCCCCGAAAATGGATCAACCAAGGTGCCACTTAGAACAACACATTGCTTGGTCTTTTCTTTGTAAACCTGATTAGTTAAATCTCGATTCAAAATGTCGTTACGTGTATCGCACCCATTGCGATCAACATCTGCCCATGCTGGGCCAAATTGCGCTCTGGTGTAACCAGTTTTTGCAGCACGGCCCTTTGTTGTTTGGGCTTGAATAATTGATAAACCAGAGGCAATTGATTCAGCTTTTGCGGGTGTAATTCCGGCCACTAGAAGGCTCAGAACTAGGGCAATCCTGATTTCAATGTGACTCACACGCACAGTATGCGGGTGTTGCAGATGTGCGACAAGGCGTATCTTCCTGATAGGTTTCCCCCTGCATTCAAGCGTTTCCGGCGCCTGGATGCTTCGGGTGGTTAGCTCAGTTGGTAGAGCAGGTGACTCTTAATCACCGGGTCGGGGGTTCGAGTCCCTCACCACCCACATTTGAACACCAGGGAGTTAATGCTGGCTACTTGATTATTTTTGTGAGTGTCGGTAACAATCTGTTGAGACTCTTAACGGGATTCGCCAAGGTAAAGATATAAACTAAATATCCAACCAGCGCGACCCATGAGTTAAGTAGGCAGGTAGCTACAAGAACAATTCCTAACAATGCTGGGAATCCATTGAATATCAGAAGTGCTTTGTTTTGATAATCTCTTGACTTACTTGTCAAAATGAAATCTTCAGTCCAGTTGATTGATACATCACCTTTAATCATGAGAAGAAATATTCGTTGAATTGAAGCAGTCCAGTACTGGCCAAAGAGGCAAATGCCAAAGTAAAAAACTCCCCATTTCATATTTGGAGTATTTAGATTTTCAGCAAGAATGGCCGCACCAAATGGCATTAACGCCACCCAACCAAGGGTTAAACCATGGTTCCAAACTATGAATGAATTTGTTCCTACTACGTATTGACTTGTTACGTGATATTGATACCACCAGGAAAATAAGACAAAAAAGCTAAGAGCGTAAGCAAAAAAAGTCGGCCAATTTTCAAACATTGCGACATTAAAGTCTTCGCTCTTGCTTATTCCATGTGCCAGGCTGAGAACATCTAGCCCTAAGAGGGTCAGCGCAATGGAAAACACACCATCGCTTAATGTGTCAATCAATTTATGACTGATGTGCTTGATTTGCATTGCCATGTGGGTCTCCGATTCCAAGTGGACTTGGGAGGAAATTATCTGGAAGTTTTTGGGATTTCATAGACTCGCCCATATCAATCCTAAAATTGCCTGTGAAGTCTGTTTCTAAAGGGACAGCACACATTCCAATGATTAGCATCTGATTCATGGCCCTTTGTCTAAACCCTCAATGCCAAAAGAGGGTCTCCGATAGCAGTTCTACCTGTCCCTTTTGCGGTGGTATCGAAATCTCAAAGTTTGACTCTTACAGTAAATCTGAAACTTTGAAAGAGGAGCTGAGTATGGAGAACTTTGAGAAAGTAACTAAACATTCTCGACCCTTTATCGAAAGAACGATTGTCCCAAAAGGAACTAGAGGTTCCTTTAAATCAAAGTTAATCGTGCGCTTTCAATACTTCGTTCGTAAGCTCTTTAAACGCAGTAATTGAATTAGTTACCTTCGTAAGCCTTTTTCATGGCTGCCAGATCAATCTTCTTCATCTGCAGCATTGCTTGCGTGGCACGTTGTGAGCCAGCAGCATCTGGGCCACCTAGGTACATACCCATTTCAGGTGAAGTTACCTGCCAAGAAATTCCGAATTTATCTTTAAGCCAACCACATTGGCTTTCTTGACCACCTTCGGCGGTCAAGATTGCCCAGTACTTATCAATCTCTGCCTGATCAGCACAAGGTATTTGAAAAGAAATTGCCTCTGAATGTGGAAATTGTGGACCACCATTTAGCCCAATGAAAGGGCGACCAAACATGGTGAAGTTAACAACAATCTCTTCTCCTTGCTTATTCCCTGGTGTGTCAGTTGGTGCGATCCAGTTATCTGCAACAGAGCCATTAGGAAAAACACTTGCATAGAAATTTGCTGCTTCGCGGGCTTGGCCGTTAAACCATAGGCATGTAGTTAATTCCATAAGGCGAGATTACTTCAGGGAAATAGAAAAAGACACCCTCGCAAATCTAGCTGAGAGGGTGTCTTTAATTAAATGCAATTACTGTGCTGCGCCAGCTTCCTTAGCACCTGGAACTTCTAGGAGCTTTCCTGTTTCCACTTCATAGACAAAGCCGTGAATCGGAATGTTCTTTGGAACCAATGGATGGCGGCGGATGCGTTGAATATCTTCAAGTACAGACTTGTTGCGATCTGCAATCGTTAACCAGTCAATGTATGCGCCCTCAGTTGATCCTGGACCCTTGCCGACATCATAGAAACCTTCATCGCCCAACGCTGCTGTTTCTAGACTCTTAGAAAGTAGTCCACGCATTACTTCATCGGTGAAGAACTCCATGCCGCAGTTGCTGTGGTGGATTACAAACCATTCCTTTGTGCCAAGTAGTTTGTAAGAAATTACCAGTGATCGGATTGCATCATCTGATGCGCGAGCTCCAGCGTTACGAATAACGTGTGCATCTCCTTCAGAAAGCCCTGCATACTTTGCTGGATCTAGTCGAGCATCCATGCAAGTCAGAACTGCGAATTGACGAGCAGGAGGCAGAGCAAGCGTGCCCTTTTCTCCAAAGCCTTCAACATATTTCTTGTTTGCATCTAAAACTTCATTTAGAACTGACATTGAACTCTCTCCGATTTCAGGTCTAACAAGAGTGGATCTCTCGTTACCTGACAGAAATTAGCAGGGTGAAATCAAAAAGAGAACTCAATACAAAATCGCACCTGCAAACTTTATGCAGGTGCGATTTCATATTAATTGACGTTAGAAGAGGTTAATTCCACCAAACTTAAATGGAATTGCTTGAGTTGTAGTCTTGTCTGTTGCATTGTGATCATTAGTTACATAAATGATGCACTTGGTGTGGATGCAATCGCCATCTTTAAAGTACTTATCAACCTTCAAAGTTAACTTTCCTTTGCCTGGCTTTGCGCCCATCTTTTGATCAGCCGGAAGATTTGATACCCACAGCTTTGATGCCTTTGATGGGTTACAGGCAGAAGGTGCCTTCGTAGCCTTGTCGATACCCATGCACTGTGAAATATAAATACCGTGCTCTGCTGGAAGTCCTGCAACTGTCAGCGTTACTAAACCTGTTTTTGTTGAAACCTTACTTGGATTAAGAACTGTTACCTTGACCGCTGCCTGCGCCGTTTGCACGCTTAAGGCAAGCAAAAGTACTGAGGCAAATGCAATCTTTTTCTTCATGATCTCTCCGATTCATTTAATTAGAATGAAAGGTAGAGGTCTGCTATTTGCCTCGCATCTTGAAAAGGTGTGACTTAGGTCCTGTTTTAGTAGGCTTAAACAATGCTGGGAGGAATCAATAACGGATTGTTCTTACAATCCTTTGGTGGCTTTGTGGGTCTTGCCATCTTGATCCTTGTTTTAAAGTGGGGATTTTCTAGTAACAAGAAATTAGTTATCACCCCCATCAAAGCAGGCAAGAAAGATCAATACGGACTACTCAAGCCCCTGCCAACCCCGGCTAATTACATCGAAGCCCAAATGGCTCTTCAAAAACTTCTTGATTCCAACATCAAAGCAACGCTCACACAAACTCTAGATGGCCCGCAGCTCATGGTCTTTGAAAAAGACTTAGCGATAGCCGCATCTGTCCTTAACTCCTAGAGATGCACAGACTCACAAGTTGTTCTAAGGTTTCCCCATGGAAAAAGTGAACATTGACGAAGCGGCCCTTAAAGCACGCGTAGGCGATTTGGCCTATGACGTTTTGCGCAATGCTGGGACCGAAGCTCCTTTTACCGGTGAATACACCGACACTGAAGTAGTCGGTTCTTATCGCTGCAAGGCATGTAATGCCGAATTGTTTAAGAGTGAAACAAAGTTTCACAGCGGATGTGGCTGGCCATCTTTTTATGCACCAACTGGAGATGATGCAGTGGTTCTTCTTGAAGATCGCTCACTTGCTCCACGTATTCGTACAGAAGTTCGTTGCGCAGCCTGTGATTCACACCTTGGCCATGTTTTTAAGGGCGAGGGTTATGACGTGCCAACTGATGAGCGCTGGTGCATTAACTCTGTGGCGCTACACCTAGAGGAAAAGAAATAAAGGGTAAATAGAGATTTAACCTGACATTCACTTCGACAACTAAGGCAGATACAGGCTCAAGGCGATAATTGAGATGCTTCCCCGCCCATGTTCGGTACTAGAAGGGAAGTTGTCATGTCGTCACTAATTGATTTTCCAACTTGCTATGTATGCCGTTCTATTGAGTTGGAAATTGTTACAAATGATGAGTTTGGTCCCATGACCCTTTGCGGTGAATGCGGATACTCATGGATTGCAAAGTTCGAAGATTTCGAACAACCAATCCTTCGCAGCGTAGCGTCGTAAGTTAGCTACAGTTATTCGTGGTGGAAATCTTCTCCACGGCCCTTTTTAAAGCGCTCTTTCTTAAATCGTTGGCTAGCCATTAACCAGCGGAAGTGATCGATACATTCCTTTATCTTTTTCACTAAACCAACGAACCTCTCATCTCAAAGGCTTTTGCAACGCGCTCAACTGAGACAACAAACGCGGCGGTGCGCAGGTCTACTGAATACTGCTTAGAAACTTTATGAACATTGCCAAAGGCTGCCTCCATACGGACATCTAGCTCACGGCGGAACTTCTCAATAGGCCAACTAAACTCCTGAATGTTTTGGGTCCATTCAAAGTAAGAGCCCATTACACCACCAGAGTTAGCCAAAATGTCGGGCACGATCACAACACCTTGAGCTCGAAGTTCACGGTCTGCTGCAATTGACAGAGGCTGGTTAGCACCTTCGATGATGAAATCTGCATTGATTTTGTTCATATTGCTTTCATTAATTACACCACCGAGGGCAGCTGGAATAAGAACATCGCACTTAACCTCTAGAACATCGGCTGCTCCGATGCGCTCATCTGCTTGCACATCAGCAAGTGACTTAACATTAAATATTGAAGCGATATCAATTCCCTTTTTATCAACAATTCCTCCCGTAACATCGGAGATAGCAATTACCTTCATGCCAAGTTCTTGGCACACAAGGGCGGCATATCGTCCTACGTTTCCGAAACCTTGAATTGCAACTGTTGCACCTTTGACCTTTACATCACTTTTTTCCAAAGTTGCAGCTGCGATCTGTGCTACTCCTCGTCCTGTTGCTTCCTCACGTCCCGGTGCTCCGAACAGTTCAACTGGCTTGCCAGTTACACAAGCAGGTTGGAAGCCTTCTAGTCTGTGGAACTCATCCATCAACCACGCCATCGTCTTTGCATCGGTTCCCATATCTGGGGCCGGAATATCGCGATGGTGACCAAGCACGTGGACCAGGGAACGGGTCCAACGTCGGATGATTTCTTCTTTTTCGATAGGAGTTAGTTTTGATGCATCGACAGCTACGCCACCCTTTGCTCCACCAAATGGAACATCAATCAGTGCAGTTTTCCATGTCATCAAAGATGCTAAAGCGCGGACTTCATCAAGATCTACATCTTGGTGAAAACGGATGCCGCCTTTGCGTGGTCCCCGAGCACTTGAATGCTGGACTCGATAACCCGTGAGGACTTCCACATCTTCGCCTCGACGAAGTGGAATAGAAATAACTACTTCTCGTTCACAACTGCTAAGTGAAGCGATAACTCCGGGCTTTAATCCCAGTATTTCTCCTGCTTGGGCAACTTTTTCATTAACTTCGCTAAATGCAGATGGTCCAGAATGTGTCATGGAAGGACAGTAGAAAGGATGTCTAGAGGAAAGAAGGCCTTTTGGGTTTATTTTCTATGAAATCGGGGTGAACGGCACACCTATTAGGCGGGAAGGAGCTCAGAAAGAAGCTGCTCTACACGCTTCTTGATCTCATCGCGAATCACCCGCACCGCTTCTATGCTCTGATCTGCTGGGTCATCTAGAACCCAATCTTCATATCGTTTTCCAGGGTAAATCGGACAAGCATCACCACAGCCCATTGTGATAACCGCATCAGATGCGCGAACAACTTCGTCAGTTAATGGCTTTGGAAATTCATGAGTAATATCAATTCCAACTTCAGACATTACCTCAATCACGATTGGCGAAATGCTTTCACGAGGGGCAGAACCTGCAGAACGAACAACTACTTTGTCGCCCCCAAGTTGGGATGTGAATCCTGCAGCCATTTGTGATCGCCCAGAATTGTGAACGCAAACAAATAGGACATCTAAGGCACCATGGACTTCGGGATTTGTGGATTTGAGTAATGCTTTCAATCTGTCATTTGAGAATCGCTCAGCAAGTGAAGGCAAATAGATTTTTACTTGACTTGTTGCATCTAGCAATTCATAAGATTCAAAAACATACTTTTCGACAGTTTCAAGCGCAAATTGGTTTTTATGGAAGGCGTACAATCGCTCAGAAGACTTAAGCAACAGCCCTCGAACGTCATCTAGGACTACAAATCCTTCAAGGTGGGGCTTCTTTTCCATTACCGTCCTCCAAAATTGAGTCTGAGTTGAATATATGTCTACAGGCTAGAGAGGAATTCAACAATACTGGTGACCTACAGGTGAACAGATGGCAAATTAAGAAGCGCTAGGCCAAAAGCTCAGAAAGTAGCTGCTCTACGCGCCGCTTAATCTCATCACGGATCACACGCACAGGCTCAATCCCCTGGCCCGCTGGGTCATCTAGCACCCAATCTTCATAGCGCTTGCCTGGGTAGAACGGACACACATCTCCGCAACCCATTGTGATCACAGCATCTGATTCTTGGACCGCTTCAGTTGTTAAAACCTTTGGAGTGTTGTTTGCAATATCAATTCCAACTTCAGCCATTGCTTCAACTGCAATCGGGTTAATTGAATCTTTAGGCGCACTTCCTGCAGAAAGAACCTCTACCCGGCCTTTTCCCAGCTCACGCATGAACCCGGCTGCCATTTGTGAACGGCCTGCGTTGTGGACACAGACAAAAAGAACTGTTGGCTTATTTGTCATTGGTAAGCACCTTCGTTAGGCCCAGGCCAATTAAGGCTCCGAGAATTTGGGCAGCAATAAACTTGCTCACACATTCTGGTGCGATTCCGGCAAAGGAATCAGAGAAGATTCGTCCCACAGTCACTGCTGGGTTTGCAAAAGATGTCGAGCTTGTGAAGAAGTAAGCACTACCAATCCAGGATGCAACGATCACTGGAATTAAAGCTGTCTTTTCCTGGTGAATCATCAAGTTAATGATCAGGATTAGTCCAGCGGTTGCAACGATTTCACCTAAGTACTGGTTGCCTCCGCTACGAACCTTTGTTGAGATCTCAATTAACGGATGGCTAAACATCACATTTGCCAATACCGCACCGGATATTGCGCCAGCTGTTTGAGCAACTGCATACTGAACAAAAGTCACAAAGTTGGTGCGCTTTTGAATTAGATCAACCATTGTTACAACTGGGTTGAAATTAGCACCACTAATCGGCCCAAGAATTTGAATGAGGACAGCAAGACCAAAGACTGTTGAGATGGTGTTGATTAAGAGCTGAACGCCAATATCTTGTGAAAGATTGGTGGCCATAATGCCTGAGCCAACAACTATTGCGACCAGTAATGTCGACCCCAGGTACTCGCTTAACACTTTCTTCATGTCGGGAAGAGTACAACCCTTAAGTGAACTCACTATGAACAAACACAAAACCCCACCTGCCACAGTGGCCGATGGGGTTTTGTTTAACGCTTGTTATGAAACGGCAATGATGTCCACAACGAAGATCAAAGTTTCATTAGGACCGATTGGGCCTGAACCATTTGGACCATATCCCTTATCAGCTGGGATAACGAGCAAACGACGTCCGCCAACCT
>Ga0209134_10000247_pt1 | contig 14024 bp, 19 predicted proteins | sample LauGreSp1BDMLBSN_2_FD_187566 | JGI IMG/M metagenome (GOLD analysis project Ga0209134, IMG submission 187566) | Freshwater lake microbial communities from Lake Michigan, USA - Sp13.BD.MLB.SN (SPAdes) (version 2) | ecosystem: Environmental > Aquatic > Freshwater > Lake | place: Lake Michigan, USA... | reverse complement strand
GCATACGAGGATCACTGTTTCGCATGAAGTGGTTGTCCACTGAATCCATCTGGTTTTGCGCCTGCGCGTTGTAATAATCGTCCCGAGCTTGTGCTTTTTCGATAGACATCTTGCAGAGCATGAGTCCACCAATTTCCACGTTGCCGGTCTGTTCATTACCGAACAGGTTTAATTCTGGATGGTCTTCCGCCTTCACCGGTTCCCAACCTTCGCGCATCTTACGAGACACGTTGGTTCGGTCAGCCTGTCCTAGAACGTGCGTCGCAATCCAGCGAAACAAGTATCCGGGCTCAGGTGTCGGATCGGGCAGAGATGTCGGCGGTACATAGACTGCGCGAGCATTAGTTTCGCGTGACACGAGATCACGGGGTGTGCGAGGGTTAGCCATTATTGATTCTCCAGTTTTGCTACTTGTGCAGCGTATTGCTGCGGGGTCAATCCAAATTTCTTAGCCAGCGCAAGCTGGGTTGTCGTCAGTTGGACTTTTTTAGCCCCCGACGATCTTGTGGCAGGGGCTACGACGGAAGCAGGTTTTCTTGGAGACTCAGTTTGTGACCGGTCATCGCCCCCGAAAACTTCGGGGAATTTACTCTTCACGCGAGCGTTGATATGCTCGAAGTACTCATCAGACCTTGGGTCAGTCCCTGAGTTCACTAGCTTTTGGTGCAGCCCTAGTGCGTAGCTGGTAACTTCTTCAAACCCGTTTGCTCCGAACCACTGGTTTTTTGCTTGCCAGCGCAAGGTTTTTTCGTCCGGTTGTACGCGTTGGGGTTCGCGATGGGTAGTTTGTACCTCATCTTGTTCCACTTGTAAAGGGGTGTGACGAAAATTTTTCGCTGCTTCCAACTTCATCTTGGCATCAAGGAGGGCTTCTTGAGCGGCAAGGATGGCATCCGAGTCAAACGACTCTTGCGCTACCTTGTACTCACGGCGAGCTTTGTCCATCTCGCTTTCGGCCAGTGTCTTGGCTTGGGCCACGTAATGTTCAGTGCCGGTGTTGACGTTGCGGCGGAGGTGTTTATTCTCCTCAATCAACTGTTGTGTAAGACGCTCGAGCTCTTGCTTTTCGCGCATCGTGGCTTCTTTGACACGGCGCTCGTCGTGGCGTGCGTGTGTCAGGTCCTTGATGCGCTTTTGCACATTTGAGGAATAAGACTCAATTTCTTCGTCTGTCGGGTCTTCAACTTCTTTTTCGAGGGGCTTACGGCCACGGTCCTTTTCGGGTGTGTCGTCTACGATCTCAACTTCGATGTCGTCGTCTTCAACCGAGACGCTAACTCTTTTGTCTTCAACTTCGTCGGGAAATTTATATTCGTCCGTCATTAGTATTCCTTATACGCGGGTTACGCCGCGAGGGTCTTGCACAACAGCATCCACCTGATCATCGTTAATCAGACGGAACTCTTTTCCGAAAATCTTGAAACGCGTACCGGAATATGTACGTACGAGCACAAAGTCGCCTTCCTTGCACCACGCGCCTGCGGGGAACTTGGTTGTGTCTTTGTACGCATCTGGGCCAATGCGCATGACAAACAACACGGTTGTGGCGTGGCTGTCTTGCTGCATGGAAGCGTAGTCTCTTACGAGATCGAGCGACGTACCGGCGACCTTTTCATCGACCTCTGGTACTACGCACAGCAACTTCCAACCCGTTGGGGTCGGTAGTGCACCTGCTTTGGTTTCATTGTCAGCACCTTCTTCTGGCTGGGTAGCCGCTTGAATGTGCTCTGGTAGGGCGATGCCCGGTGGCAGGATCAAACCTGTTTCAGTCGTCATTTGCTTTCTCCACTTTCTCTACAAGGTCAAGGGTGTAACGCTCTGCAAGGGCAAGACCCTGAATCATCCCGCAGAGTTTTTGATACTGAGCAAAATCCTTACAAACCCCGCCTGCGAGGTCGTCAGCATAGTTGTTCATATCGGTACGTATTTTTTCGCGCAATACGCGTGCGAATTCTTGGATCATTTTTTAGTGTTCCGAGTTTGTTGTTGAGTTTTAGCGATGTCGATACCCATTTGGGTGCCGGCACGTTCTTGTTCGGCAGCTAACCGGTCGCGGTTTGTCGCGGCGGTGACAGCCAGCTTCTTCTCCTCCAAGTGCATACGGTCGTTTTTGTCGGCGGCATCGACTTGTAACCGTTTGTTTGCCAGTTCCTGCTCTGCTTGCAGCTTCTGTACGTCTGCTTGCAGTTTTTGTTGTGCGATTTGCAAGTCGCCCTGCACCTTTTGCGCTTTGGTCTGGGCTTCTTGCTGGCGAATGGCCAATTCTTGCTTCTGCATCTGGATAACAGGGTCTTGGTTCTGCTGCTGAGCCTGTTGCTGCTGTGCTTGGGCTTGGCTGTTCTGCAAAACCTGCTGCGCCGCTTGCGCCATCATGCCGGACAGGGCAATTTCGACCTGCGGAGTCATCTTTTCGTCTTCTGGAGGCAAAGACATGCCCAACTGCTGCTCGATCTTGCGGCGGTACGCGTATCCGGTGTGCTCAGCAATGTGTGCCATGAGCGCGGCTTGCATCATTGGGGCCTTGGGGTTCTGGCCGATGAGCTGTTGAATCTGGGGGTCCTGAACCATAGCCATGTGCACCTTGATATGGGACTCATGATCTTGGAACATGAACGCTTTGACAGGCTCAGACTTCAAAATCTCCATGTTTTCGCTCACAGGGTCCTTTGGCTTCATGTCTTCCTCAAGCGGGATGAGCTTCTCGGCGTTCTTAATGCCCAAAACCTCCAACATATTGCGGTGCAACTGCGGCAAGTCGTATATATCAGGGGCCATTTGCGCCATCTGGATGACCGCTTGGTACTGCACCACACGCTGGGACATGGTGGCAGCGTTGGGATCACTCACGGGGATGATGTCGCAACAGGCGTAGTCGGACTGTTTGGCTGTGCGCTTGCCTTCTTCGGGCTCAAAGTCGTAGTCTGGGCCGGTGTAGTCGCGGATGATGGCCGACAACAGGCGCAGTTCTTGCTTAAACGCGTAGTGCAGACGGGCTTGCACCGCTGTCATCACCTTCAGCTGGCGCTCTAACAGGGCAAGTGTGGTTCCCACAGGGGCTTGGGCCGACATGTCGGACACCTTCATGTCCGCGGTCGCTGCAAAGCGACGGCCTTCGTCCACAATCTTGTCTAGCAGGGCTGCAAGGACGGCTGACGGCTCTTTATAAGGCAGCGGCAGAATACTGTCGCGCATGTTGCCTGAACCGACGTCTACGTCGCGCCACTCGCCCGGTGCAATTGGAGTGTCATCACCTTTGATGCGAAGTCCCCGTGACTTGAGACCGCCGGGCAGGTTAGACAGCGTTCCAGCGTCCACCAATTGACGCATGATTGACGTCGCTGACTTGGCGAAGCCTCCGATGAGATGGAACAAACCGAAGCCATACGCCCCAAAGCCGGGGATGTACTGGTAGTGCACGAAGTGCTGGCGCTTGAGTCGTAGGTCATCTGTTTCTAACCAGTTGCGGCGGATCGCCAAAATCTCATTACTGCCTTTGACCATTGTCACCACATACGGCAGTGCGATGCCTGTCTCTTCACCGTCTTCGTCGTCCTCACCCTCGCTGTCGGCCTTGTCCTCAAACCCTTCTAGGTCCAAGTCCACGTGAATCTCAAGCAGGGTGTAGCGTTCGTCGTCAATATCGCTGAAACCCGTCTCTTTGTCCTTGGCTTTCTGGATGTCCGTCTGCTCTTTGGTAGGCTCGCCCAGCTCGCAGTCAAGGTAGAACCCCGCTTGCTGGAGCTTCTTGATGTCGTTCTCGGTCTTGCGCATGACGTGGGTCAGGCGGTAGCAAGAGTCCATGTCGGTTGTTCCGTACGGCAGAATAATGTCTTCGGCGGGCACGAACATGGATACCTGACGTCCCAAGTTGGGATCATCGTAGACCTTCTTGAAAGCGGAGCCAGTGGCAGGCAACGACCACAACATGCGTTCTTGCTCTGGGCGGAACTCGCGCATGACTTCTGTCAGCTGGTAGTTCAGGTCTTCCTCGACCCGCTTGGCCGCGTCCTTCTTCTCAGGCGTCTCTTTACCGATGATCTTGGTGCGCACCGGCCCTTGGGCGGGGAACATCTCGGTGATGGTTTCTGACTGGAACCTGACAACCGCCTCGGTGATCATGGGGTGGAACACGCCTGACGCGCCGTTCCACGGCTCCGTGCGCTCTTCGTACTGGAGGCCAAGCAGCTTCAAACCCTCGGTGTAGGCTTTCTCCCACTCCTTACGGCTGGCCTTGTCTTGATCTACCGCAGCGGCCAGCTCACCAGCCAATGACTGCATCGCCCCTTCGTCCATGTACTCGGCCAAGTTGTCGTTAAAGCCTTCCTCGTCGTCCTCACCGGGCTTGATGCTCAGGTCAAGGTCACCTGCATGGATATTGACTTCTTCGGGATCAATGATCTCGATCTCAATCGGTTCCTCTTCTTCTGCAAGGGCGTCAATGCCCACGGGGGCTTGGTACAGGGATTTGTCGATGGCCATGTTGGTCCTTAATAGTATGCGTTGGTTTTGCGGCGGAACATCTGTGGCTCGTCGCGCTCGTCAGATTCTAAAGAAATGAAGCCCCCTTGTCTAAACCTTAGCAGGGCTTGTGATGTTGTGTCCACAAAGTCGTCGTGGTCGCCGTTGGGAAACGATGCAACTTCTTCAATGACTTCGCGTGCCCACCTAGTATCGGGAGCCCACACTTTACCTGAGCTGAACAGGTCGGCGATCGCGTTGACACGCACAATCTTGTCGTTGCCCCGAGACGGGCTGAACTCTTGGACGGGGATGCCCATGTTGCGCAGCTCTTGGATTAGCGGCCCACCGGACGCTTTCTTTTCCACGATGAACGCATCTGGGTCCCACTCCTTCCAGTGCTTCAAGGCCACGGTCTTTAACTCGGGGAACGGCATCCGATCCTTGAACGCGTCCAGCAAGATGACTTGGGCAGTATCGGCTTCTTCCTCGTTATAGAACACGCCCCACGTGGTGCACGCAGAGTAGTCGGAGTTGTTCTTAGTCTCAAACGCCGTGTCCCATGACTGGATCACGTAGTCACAGCGGGGCGGTTCGTCGGCTTCCCAGATGCGCCAGCTCGTGCGCGAGATGATCGCGGCGTTGTTACTTGTTGGCTGCTGCATGTACTGGGCGTTCCAGTACTGTGGGTCGATCGACGCCTTGGTTGCCTTCAGGGTGGCCAGCGGCCACTGCTCCGGCCAGAGCGACTTCTCGTCTTCCGTGCCTTCGTTCAGGATGGCGGGCAGCTCCACGATCTCCCAAGGTATGGACTCAGGGTTCTTGGTCTGGTACTCAATCAGCCGGCCCGTCAAGTCCAGCTTGGACCACCTAGTCATGATGACGATGATCGCACCGCCCGGCATCAAGCGCTGTAACGGGCCTGTTTGGAACCATGCCCACGCCGTGTCAAACGCTAGACGTGAGTTAATTTTTACGTCCTGCTCAGAGTGTGGATCGTCAATAACGAACAAATCAGCGCCACGACCAGCCAGAGCGCCACCAACACCAGCAGCGTAATACTGACCTCCAGCACTCGTAGACCACTTGCCAGCAGCCGACTGATCCGCAGCAATCTCAGTGTTCTGGTATATCTCACGGTATTCCTCCGTTCCAAGCAAGTTACGCACGCGACGGCCAAAGTCTTCAGACAGACCTGCCGTATGGGTGCCCATGATGATTTTCTTGTGCGGGAAATTACCTAGGAAGTATGCGGGGAACAGGTATGAGCTGAACTCGGACTTACCCATACGCGGCGCGATGTTGATGATCACGCGCTTTTTCTTGCCCTCGATCACGTCTTGGAATATCTTGGCTAGCTTCCTGTGCTGGGGCCCGACCTTGAACCCGGGGTAGACATGCTTGGCAAAGTCCAACATGTTGGTTCGTGCGTTGTACATCGACGTGCGGCGTTCGCGCTCTTCAAGCATATCCATCAACTCGATCTTCTCCGCCACTGTCATAGTGGGGAGCGCAAGCTGGAGAGCCTTGGCCTCTTTAGGCGTCAGGTTTAGCTTGTTCAGATTCAAGTGAGTGCTCACTAACTTGGGGGGTGGTGTCTATCTCGGTGACGTCTTCTACGTCCACCACGCCCATGAAGCGGTTTAGCTTCTCTTTGATCTTAGCGTCGATCTCGTGGTCGGCCATGTCGGTCTTCTTGACCTCGATGCGCTCGGTGAACAGCGCCACTTCCGTGATGCGCCCAAGCATGTCTAACGCCTTCAACCGGATGCGGGCATCGGGGTGATTCGTCTCTTCCAAGATTTTTGCCACGGCCATACCGCGCAAGTGCTTGGCTTGCTCTACAAATTCCCAGTCGTATGCAGCCAGCATGGCTACAAGGTGACGCACTGCTTCTGGCGTCTTGATCTGGGTGAGCTGATTTTTTGTTTCGCCTACCGGAGCGTTTGTTGCGAGCGCGGTAAAAACTTTCTGTGCAGCCTTGGCGTTGGCTTCTTTAAGCGCCTTGTCGTCATCGTCTACGCCCAGCTTCTCCAGCCAAGCGGTTGTGTTAATTTGAGCGTTAAGTGTCTCGTCCGTGGAAATTTTCTCCAAGGGTTTAACAGCCTTCGCCGAGTGCGTGTGCACAGGGGGCTCGAAATCTAACAAGTGGTCCAGCATTTTTTCCTAGTGGGGGCGGGTTGCGTTACCCGATGACGAAGTGTACACTAACTTCCGGTAGTGGTGCAAGCAGTTGCCAAACTCGTGCCCATTGCTTCTCCTTGGGGCTTCGGCCTCTTTCAACCCCCGGCTCACAAGGCTGGGGGTTTTTTTATATGTGGGGCTGTCTAAGGTTAGACAAGGTTTCTTGGAAATTTTATAAAATTTATGGGGTAGGTATTTAGGATTACAGGAAATTGAGATCATGGTTACGAAACAGTGTTTATGGCGGAGTGCCCCTTAGTCTCCACAAAGGGGTGATGGGGGTGTGGTGGGGTCAAGGTATGCCGAATTCCAATGCCGAAACTTCCCCCTTCCGCACAATGGAGTCAACAGCAGAGAAGATCGTCTCTGTTGTTTGTTTGGGGACACATGTCCCCGTGTTTATCTCAAAGGAAATTACCATGTCTATTCAATCCAATGTCACCAAAGCCCTCGACGCTGCACACACATACGGCGAGGCAATCGAGCAACTCAAGAAGGACTGTGCGGGCAAGTCCCGCGACGATGTGCGGGCGGCAATGCTTCCCGCCGTGGCCGCGCATCCCAAGTACAAGGTCAAGGTCGTGGACGGCAAGCTGTGTCCCGATAGCGCCAAGTACGAGACGGCACGCAAAGCCTTGCAGCGCTTGCTCAACGATGTGTGCGGCGCGGCAGAGCACGCCAAGCAAGAACCCAAGGTCAAGGTCGCCAAGGCCAAGATCGATGCTGCTGTGGCGATTGCCGCGGGTATGACCAAGGCCGAGTTCAATGCGTGGCTGTCCGCAGTTCGCGCCGCTGTCTCGTTCGAGTAATCGGGGACAAATGTCCCCAAGTTTTCCGCGTGGCTCTGCAAGCGAGGGTCGCGCGGTGTTTCAAAACCTGTCTAACTCTGAAAGAAACCTATGTCAGCACGAATCACAACCGAATTCACCACGCCCACAAAGCGCTTCCATGTCACCTCTTGGGGCAATGGTTGGGCATACGAAGTCACCTGCATGAATACTGGCGACAGCTTCTTTATGCAAGACCATGACGCTGAGCAACTACAAGCCGAGAGCGAAGACTTCACCAACGAAGTTGTGCTCAATCAATACCTCGAAGCCCTCTGCGAATAAGGAACCATCATGAACCTCATCCAATCAATCATCCTTGCCCTCTTGGGCGTAGCCCTCATCATCATTGGCGTGGAGGGCGACGGATACCTCAACCAAGCCATGCTCGTAGCCGCAGGCGTCAACCTCTGCGCCGCCTTCACAATCACAGGAGAATAACCATGCGTTACACAGTCAAAGAAATCCACCTCGCCAAGCTACGCACCTTGCGTGCAGAGTTCAAAGAACGCGCCGAGAGCAACGAGCGCAAAGCCAAGGCCATACGCAACGCCGAGCAAGCCGAGATCACATGGGAGTTGGTCAAGCTAGGCGTCAAGCCCTTGCGCCAAGGCCGCATGTTCAAGTGATCGGGGACAAATGTCCCTGAAAGCGGATAAATGATGTGTTGTTCAGGGGTGGCACTCATTTATCCACTTGTACTTCAACCCAGCCATGCCGTAACCCGCATGAACACTAGGCGTCCTTACTTTGCGTCCTTATATATATCTATTTCTATTTCTATTTATATATATAGGGGTGTGTTTATATGTGTGCACCCCCAGTTTTCCACGAAGGCTTGGCTTTTGGGTTACTGGCGTTGCGAAATTCTGAAAAGGATACTTTTGAGGACGATACCCACACAAACCCTCTGTTTATCGTACACTCAAGACGTCCGCGATGTAGCACACTCGGATATACTTGGACACCCCAATGTAAAGAACAGGATAAATCATGGCCACCCCCCAAGCACATTACATGAAACTCACCCCATCACAGCTAACAGAGCGTATGCAACGGCGCGTAAGCATCTTTGGTATGCACCCGCAAGCCATGTTGCTAGAACTGGATAAACTCTTAACCGCCAAGAAAGAGGTGAAGTCTGCACGTGCAAGAGAGATGCAACTCAACCGACTTTGGAAGGAGCTGCTCATGCCGCTTGTTGCTGAGCGTAAGAATGTGAGGGCAATGCTTCGATACAAGGAAGAAGATGAGCCCGAACGTCAAGAAGCGTTAAAGGGATATATGCTTGTTTTGGAAACCCTCAAGGGCAAGCTAGAACTTGAGTCACGCAAAGGCTTCACCCCTGCACAAGTGGCCAAGGCACAGAACCGACCGAACAACGGCAACCATTGGACAGACTGGGTTCCGCCTAGCGTGAAGGTCAAAGTGCAAGAACTATTCGATGCGATACCCCGCGAGGGTATACGTAAGAAGACGCCGTTCGAGCGGCGTATCCCTGCCCCATTGGGTAAGCAAATGAAAGAACGCTTGCTCAAGCGCACCGAGAAAGAACTAGAGGTAGCCAAAGCGGGGCAGAGAGCCGCATACATGAGTGGAGAACAAGACGCTATGCAAGACGCTGACACAAAGGTGGACTACATCGAGCAGGCCCTTGAGTGGATAGCTAAAGCGGAATACACAGAGGCTCTGCCGACCACATGGCATGGCTTCTTTTAACGGGTGTTTACGTTTTCGGGGACATATGTCCCCAAGGGTGCGTGGTTCTGGCTACGCCGCGCACCTTCCTGTACCTAGCCGATTGGAGATTGATATGAAAGTTGTTTACAACACCAAAAAGTTCGGGCTATGCCTGAGCGATATAGAGATGAAGATGTTCTGCAAACTGCGCGGCTACACGCTACGCATCCAAGACAAACCTGTGTCATCCACCACGACATGGTTCAACGAGGTGGACTGGATGGAGTTCCGCGCCGACCCGCTACTCGTGCGCTTGGTCGAGCACAAGATGCTGAGCAACCAAGACTTGGATGTTTGTTATGTGGAGGGTGAGTGGCACATCGCCACAGACTGGCTCACATATGAAGAGGTAGAAGAAGACGGCCCATCCTGCATGTGTTGCGGAGACGATATCGCAGAGCACAGGGATGGGTACTGCGTGTACTGCGACCCTAAACGATTTGAAGACGAAGACTTAACAGAAGGAGAGAAAGCATGAGAGTACATGAATTGATAACGCTACTGAAACAGGTAGACCCTGAGTCCGATGCGTTCGTGTGGGTGGACGGCAACCGATACCCCGTGACAGAGATCGACCCGATGGGTTGGTATGTAGACATCAACGTGAATGTAGGCATCAACATAGATACAGGAGAAAGCAAATGAAAGAAGAAATCAACAGCCACTTCTACGCATCAAGCGTAGCGCAGTGGGCGACAACCAACGACACGCGAGACTTGCGTGCCTTACTCAAGCTGATGGACAAGGATGGGTATGGGTACAACTTGTTCCTCGTGCCAGTCAAACACAGCGAGGCGTATGAGATCAACCGCTACCAACCCCAAGTCGAGGGCACGCAATGGCTCGGCTACTTTGAAGTGAAGGAGAAATAGCATGAGAGTATTTGTAATCTTTGGTGACATCGAGTTCCTTGATGACTATGAGAACACAGCGTTGATTCGCAAGACGCACAGCAGTGGGTTCATGGACGAGGACAAGATAGAAGATCACGCCCTGCAACATGGGTGGGATTACCTCACGCCGCACTACCACGATGGACGCATCACGTTCATGCAATACCACAAAGAATCTGCTGAGTAATCAGCACAACCCGTTGGGGACATATGTCCCCGACATTTTTAACCTAGGAGAATGACATGACTTATCAAGACATCATCGACGAGAAACAAGAAGCGTTGGCCGTACAAACCAACATTCACATCGCCTTACGGCTACTGCGTGAGGGGCATATCCAGTATCACGACCGATACAAAGCGTTCCTTGATGACAACGGGCGCATCGGTGCATACAACGACAGCTATCTTGGGCGCACAGTTCATGCTCGTGCATGGCATCATGACTTGCAACGCCGATTCCCTCTGCACCCTGCGGTAGATAAGTTACTCGGCTCGTATCGCCCCAAGGATTGGCAGCAGCTAGTGCTTGAGTACCCACACCAAGCCGAGTCAGACCGCAACCGCATTGCCTACACACAGAACGAGGACAAGGGCAAGCGCAACCTTCAGACTGTGACGACACTTGGCAAGTACTTAACGCGCCACTTCCCGCAACTACCTGACCATGAGATACGCAACGCCGTTGCATCGTACAGCGTGGGGGGTTGCAAGGTTGTGCATACGACAGCCGAGATGCTCCAAGCGTTGATGAACGGGCCTGCCTCGTGCATGAGTAACAACTGGCGCAGCGCCAATCTCGATGACCATCCGTACAAGGTGTATGACCCTCGCCTCGGTTGGGGTATGGCTGTGCGTGTCGAGGACGGCGAGATCATCGGTCGTGCCTTGGTGTATGAGCAAGGTGACACCAAGTGTTTCGTTCGTACATACCAACGTGCATCGAGCGGCGGGTACTCTCAGGCCGACGACAGTCTCAATGCGTGGCTACGTGACCAAGGGTATGAGCACGCTAGTGATTGGCATGGTTGCCTCATGGCGTACCACGAGGGGCAGGGTGGTAGGCCGCTTGCCCCGTACCTCGATGGTGGTCTCAAAGATGTCGAGGTCATACATCGTGATGGTGTCAAGCTGTTGCGTGTTGTAGAAGACGGCGAGTACCACTTCGAGAACCAAGATGGTTCATGTGGCGATAACAGCGACGGCGATTCATGCAACGACTGCGGCGAGCGCATTGATGACGGCGATGGGTACTGGGTCAACTACGACGAGGACGAGCATGTGTGCAGGGATTGCTGTGACAACAACTATTACTATGCGTACAGCCGTCATGGTCGTCAGCGCTACATCCACGAAGCAAATGTGGTGACTGTCGGTGACGAGTGGTATGACGAGGACTACCTGTCTGAAAACAACATCGTGCAACTACATGACGGCGAGTACTGCCACAGCGACAACGCTGTGTATGTCGAGTCAGCTGATGAGTACTACGAGTGTGATGACGAGGCCGTGTGCTTTGACGACTACAACAGTCAGTACGAGTTGCGTGACCACCTTGTGCAATTAGAAGATGGCTCGATGTGTCATCAAGACAATGCGTGGTTATGCGAGGGTAGCAACGAGTGGTATGCGGACAACGATGTGGACAGCGTAGAGATTGATGGCAAGATGTACCACCCCGACCACGTGCCCGAGACAGATGACGAGACAACTGAAACTACTGGAGAATGATTATGTTAATGACTACATTACAACGCGCCCTATCTGTTAAGCGCCCACATGGTGGTGCTGGTGTCGAGGCGTTCATGGACTGGCTTGCCAACGCTGTGCCTGAACAAGTGAATGAATGTATCTTTGTTGATACCTGTGGCAACCTGCACGTGGATGCGCGTACCGATGACTCACACCGCACGCTGTTCGTGGCGCACGTGGATACTGTGCATCGTGTCGAGGGTAAGAACCCCATACGCAAGGTCAAGACCAAGAAGGAGCATGTGTGGCACGCTACGCCCAACTCTTGCCTAGGTGCTGATGATGGTGCTGGCGTGGCTATGCTCGTGCACATGCTGCATGGTGGGGTTGCGGGCTACTACATCTTCACGCAGGGCGAGGAGTGCGGCGGCATCGGTGCTAAGCACATCGCCAAGTATCAGCCTGAGTTGCTTGACCAGTTCGACAGGGCTATTGCGTTCGACCGCCGTGGCACTGATGCTGTGATTACGCACCAAGGGTATGGCCGCTGCTGTTCGGATGTGTTCGGCCAAGCCTTAGCCAATGCGCTCAATGATGACGACATGAGCCTGATGTATTCGATCGATGACAGCGGTGTGTATACGGATACTGCCGAGTTTGTTGACAACATCCCTGAGTGCACCAACATCTCTGTGGGCTACTACTCTGAGCATGGTGAGCGTGAGCATATCGACATCGACCACTTCCAAGCGCTGTCGCGTGCGGTGCTCAAGGTGCAGTGGGATGCGTTGCCTGTTGAGCGTGACCCCAAGGTGCAGGAGGTTAAGTCGTGGGGTGCTACGCCGTTCAGTTGGGGTGCGTACTCGATGGACGAGCCGTATGACTTCGAGATGGAGGACATACGCTTTGCCTTGCATGATGCCAAGGAGGGGTATTACGACGAGCTGTTCTGGTTGGTTGGTGAGTCTGTGTATCCTGAAGACCCTGACATGGCGACTAAGTTCCTCGATGCCAAGCGCTTGACTGATGAGTTGATCGGGCAGCTTATGGACTTGAGCTATACGTATGATGCCAACACTTTGTTGTGCACTGTGTTCGACACGCTGTACAAGGAGTAAATCGACGGGTGTATGTGATTTGCAGGGTATTTTCCCTGCGTTTTTAAAAGGAGATCGAATGAAGACAATCATTCACGTCAACCAACACGTCATCAAGACGAACAGAGCCAACGAGGTCAATGACCCTGTACTCACAGTCAAGACGTACAAGAGCAACAACTACGCACATGATGTAGTCATACACGGCGCGAGCCGTGTCGTATATAGCCCAGACAAACCGCTGTCATGCGGGGCGCATGTCTGGATTGAAACACAAGCAGAAGTGGAGATTATCAAATGAGCAATTACAACTACGAAGAAATGCGAGAGGAGCTGTTCACTGAGGACGGCGTGGAGCTTCTCATGCAGATGCGCGACCATTCAACAACACTACTGTTCAAAGCAGGGGCGTTTACGTTTGAGAAGGTTGTACGCACAGTCTCGGGGGATACATGGCTGATGCTGGCCGCGCTCGACTACATGATTGAGCGCAAAGAAATCAAGAAGGTGTACGAACCATCGAACACAAAGAACCACGTTTATACGAAAGGAGAATAGACGTAGTGGCCACTAACTTGTCCAACACTGGACAAGTTGGTATACTAAATTGAAAGGAGAAGCGCATGTACAGATACAAAAACAAAAGAGGCACGTTCAACTTCATGATGAATCGTGCAAAGAGTTTGGCTATACCGCCAGAACGAGTTGATGGGTTGCTACACAGCGAACCATTAACAAACACAACCCCACCGCTTAGTGCGGGGGCGCTAGAAGCAAGAGCGTTGATAGAGAAAGCAAAGAAACTTAAGGAGGAACAAGAGATGAGAGTAGCAAAGACGATAGGCGAGCAACTGCGCGAGAAATTAGACGCAGCATCAAAGCGCGAGGCGCTTAACAGCACACTCGATGAGTGGGATCAAGACGAACAGAAACAAATCAAAGGAGAAGTTATGACAGCACAACCAAAGCATTTATTCGGAGTCACGAACAACGCATCACGCGAGACGTTCTACTTCATCAAAGACAATCCCAACCTCGGCATCGCTGACATTAAAGCGGGCATGGCGGCCAAAGGTTTCAAAGAGAGCACGGTGTCATCTCTTGCATACCAGATGGTAGTAGCAGGGCTGTGC
>Ga0209134_10000246_pt1 | contig 14055 bp, 11 predicted proteins | sample LauGreSp1BDMLBSN_2_FD_187566 | JGI IMG/M metagenome (GOLD analysis project Ga0209134, IMG submission 187566) | Freshwater lake microbial communities from Lake Michigan, USA - Sp13.BD.MLB.SN (SPAdes) (version 2) | ecosystem: Environmental > Aquatic > Freshwater > Lake | place: Lake Michigan, USA... | reverse complement strand
GTAAAATTTTGAAGTTGGAATGTGGCCTTTTCTACCTGGAGGCAAATCATAGCCCATAAATTTTCCCAAACCAAAACTTTTTAAGTGATTCGCCCAAGCATCAACACCGTCTTTTGGTCTTTTGTATTTTTCAATTGTTCGCTTATATGTATTAGCAAAATAGGTGTTGCAAGATTTATAAATTCCAAAATTTAATTGTATTACTCCGCCCGGGCAGTGACAACGCATAAATGCCCCACGCCCATAAGAAAATCCGTGATTACACGTAAATGACGTTTTGGTATCAATTACACCTTCTTGCAAGCCTACTAAACCTGTCAGAATTTTAAAAGGAGACCCGGGAGGGAATTCACCCAATAAACCCCTATCGAATAAAGGTTTGGCTATGGAATCATTGTATAATTTTGTGTAATTTCTTGAACGTTGTCTGCCAACTAACAGAGCTGGATCATATGAAGGTGCGGTTATCAAGGCTAAAATTTCACCGGTACTTGGTTCAATAGCTACAATTCCGCCACGTTTGTTTACCATTAATTCTTCTCCATATTTTTGTAATTCTCCATCAATAGCTAAAGTTACATCGCTACCTTGTTTTGCAATGGTATCAAATTTGCCTTCTTTGTAAGAACCAATTTCTTTGTTGTGTTTGTCTTTCAGAATGTATTTTACTCCTTTAACACCACGTAACATTTCTTCGTAAGCTTCTTCAACACCTTGTCTACCAATTAAATCGCCGCTTTTATAATAAGGATTGTCTTTTATAATGGCATCATTTACTTGAGTAATAAATCCGAAAATATTGGCACCATGTTTTGTTTGATATTCTCTTAATGATCGTTTTTGAATATAAAAACCGTTGTATTTTCTAATTTTTTCTTGAAAACCAGCAAATTCTGTTTTATTTAATTGCGAAAGAAAAAGAGAAGGTAATCTTGGGCTATAAATTTTGGCTTTACCAATTTTTTCTAAAAATTCTTCTTTTGTAATTTGAAGGATTTTGCAAAATTCAAGGGTATCAATATCTTTTACTTCTTTTGGAACAACCATAATGTCGTAAGAAGGCTGATTGGCAACTAAAAGTTTTCCGTTTCTATCATAAATGTAACCTCTTTCAGGAAAATCGAACTTTATTTTAATGGCATTATTTTCCGATTGTATTTTTAAAGTATCATCAATTATTTGCAAATAGAAAAGACGAACCAATAATAATATAGCGGACACAATGATTATGGTTGGTAATAATGTCTTTCTCATCGTTTATTAGGTTTAATCAAGTAAATACTAATAATACAAATTGTAAACGTAAAAATTGTACTTAATATGGTTCGAGTGATGATTTGAAAAAACAAATCAAATCGGTATAATTCTAAACTAAAAAGTATCAAATGATGAAACAAAATTGCCGAAATAATAAAAGTAAATCGGTCAACAGATAATTTATCAGCTATTCTGATGGTTTGGTATTCGTAACTTAATCCAAAAGCAAATTTTAAGAAAGATGGTCTAAAAAAAGCCAAAAGTAAAGAAGCTGTTGCATGAACGCCGCCACTGTCACAAAATAAATCCATTACTAAACCCAAACAAAAACTTGCAGCAATAAATCCAGACTTATCTGAGTTAATTGGATATAAAATAATAAAAAGTATATACAAATACGGATTGATCCAACCTCCAAATTTCACTTGTTCAAGCACTACAATTTGTATTGTTAGCAAAACAATAAAACGAATTAAATTTAATAGAAAGTTACTATTCATTATTTTTTTGTTGGATCTTTTTCTGTTTCTTCTTCCAGTGTTTCTTTCTCTTTTTTCTTTTTATTTTCAATTATATATACATAACCAAGTGAGGTCATGTCATTAAAAAGTCTCACGTTTATTACAAATTTATTACTTGTTTTTTCCGCAAAAATTTGTTCGATTTTTCCAATCGGAATGTTTTCAGGAAATATGGCAGATTGAGCTCCTGTTACAATAGTATCGCCTTTTTTTAATGTGGCTAATTTTGGCACATCAATAAGTTGCACATAACCAGCATTTCTTCCGTCCCAAGTTATAGAACCAAAATGATCCGAATTTTTAATTTTTCCGTTTAACGGATTTTTCGTGTGCAGAATACTAATAACTGTAGCGTAATTTTTCGATGTTTTTTCAATAATTCCTACTACGCCTTTGTCGCTAATTACAGCCATATCTGTTTTTAGTCCTTCAAATGAACCTTTGCCTAGCGTTAAAAAGTTTTCTTGTTTGTTGTAGGAATTTTTTATCACTTTAGCTTGTCGTACCACAAAATCTGATAAAATATTTGGGACTACAATTTTACTTTCTAAAATTGTGTCTTTTTTGTTAAATAAAATTTCTTTTAATCGGGCATTTTCTCTTGCCAAATCTTCATTTTTTTGTTGTAGTCCAAAGTATTCTTTAACGCTATTTATTTGGCTATACGTATAACCTGAAAAAGCATTTGAAGAATTAATATACTGACTTCTGTGGAAAGAATGTGATTTAATTGTAAGCGTTAATGAAATACCCAAAAGCAGCAAAAACAGCAATTTATAGCTGTTTTTTATAAGAAAAATTATAATTTGCTGCATGTATTACCTACTTATTTAATTAAAATATTTTTGTACTTAGCTAAATTTTTAAGCGTCATTCCAGTTCCTCTAACAACCGCTCTTAAAGGGTCTTCAGCGATGTAAACTGGTAAATCTGTTTTTAATGAAATACGTTTGTCTAAACCTCTAAGCATTGAACCTCCTCCTGCTAAATAAATACCGGTGTTATAAATATCTGCGGCTAATTCTGGTGGTGTTTGAGATAACGTTTCCATAATAGCATCTTCAATTCTTTGTATTGATTTATCTAAGGCTTTGGCAATTTCTCTGTAAGATACATCCACTTGTTTTGGTTTCCCTGTCAATAAATCTCGTCCTTGAACTGACATATCTTCAGGAGGACTTTCTAAGTCTTCGATTGCGGCACCAATTTGTATTTTAATTTTTTCTGCAGTTGTTTCACCCACAAATAAATTGTGTTGCGTTCTCATGTAGTAAATAATGTCGTTGGTAAAAACGTCACCAGCAATTTTTACAGATTTATCGCAAACAATACCTGCTAAAGCAATCACGGCAATTTCTGTAGTTCCACCACCAATATCCACAATCATATTTCCTTTCGGTTGCATAATATCAATTCCGATACCAATTGCCGCAGCCATTGGTTCGTGAATTAAATAAACTTCTTTCCCGTTAACACGTTCTGCTGATTCTTTTACAGCACGCATTTCTACTTCTGTAATTCCAGAAGGGATACAGATTACCAAACGAAGTGCTGGAGTAAAAAGTTTTTTCTTTAATGCAGGAATGCTTTTAATTAGCATTTGAAGCATTTTTTCAGAAGCATCAAAATCGGCAATTACACCATCTTTTAGCGGACGAATTGTTTTTATGTTTTCATGGGTTTTTCCTTGCATCATGTTGGCTTCTTTTCCAACAGCAATTATTTTCCCAGTTATTCTGTCTCTTGCAACAATTGAAGGACAGTCTATTACAACTTTATCGTTGTGAATTATTAATGTATTTGCGGTACCAAGGTCAATTGCAATGTCCTCAGTCATAAAGTCAAAAAATCCCATATTTATTTGAAGGGTTTAGTATTTTGTGTAAATCTATTCAACTAACAAAAGTATAAAATAAAATTGGAATTATTTAAAATAAAAACGCATTAAAAAAATATTCTTTAATGCGTTTTAAAATAGATGTATTTTTAAGCTGTTTTTAATGTTTAAAATGTCGCACACCAGTCATCACCATCGCAACATTATTAGCATTACAATAGTCAATACTTAATTCGTCTTTTATAGATCCTCCTGGCTGAATAATAGCTGTAATTCCTGCTTTATTTGCAATTTCTACACAGTCTGGAAATGGGAAAAAAGCATCACTTGCCATAACTGCTCCAGTCAAATCGAAATCAAACGTTTTTGCTTTTTCAATGGCTTGATTTAAGGCGTCTACTCTCGACGTTTGTCCAGTTCCAGAAGCGCATAATTGGCGATTTTTAGCGAAAACAATTGTGTTTGATTTGGTATGTTTACATATTTTTGAAGCGAATAATAAATCTTCAATTTCTTCTGTTGTTGGTTCGGTTTTCGTGGCCGTTTTCAATATTTCTACGGAATCGGTAATGTTATCTTTATCTTGAACTAAAACGCCATTTAAACAAGTTCGAATATTTTTAGCAGGTAAAGCCACGTCGTTAATTACTAATATGATTCGGTTCTTTTTTTCTTCTAAAATTTCGATAGCTTCTTGGTCGAATGAAGGCGCAATAACCACTTCGCAAAACAATTTATTAATTTCTTCTGCGGTAGCCAAATCAATGTTTCCATTTGCAATCAGTACGCCACCAAATGCGGAAGTAGGATCGCCAGCTAGAGCATCTAAATAAGCTTCTTTCATTGTGGCTCTTGTAGCTATTCCGCAAGCGTTATTGTGTTTTAAGATAGCAAAAGTAGGATCATTATGTTTAAATTCATTAATTAAATTAACTGAGGCATCAACATCTAATAAGTTATTGTATGAGAGTTCTTTTCCGTGTAATTTTGTAAACATTTTATCAAAATTACCAAAGAAAAATCCTTTTTGATGTGGGTTTTCACCGTAACGTAATATTTGTCCTTTTTCTTCGCTAATTTTCAAATAGGTATCTTCAGTATTGAAATAATTAAAAATTGCGGTATCGTAATTTGATGAGGTATGAAAGGCTTTTGTCGCTAATAACTTTCTTTGTTCAATAGAAGTAGCACCTTGATTTTCAGTATAAAAATTTAAAAAAGTAGCATATTCATCCACTGAAGCTACAATTACGGTATCTTTAAAATTTTTAGCTGCTGCGCGAATTAATGAAATCCCACCAATATCAATTTTTTCAATGCTATCTGCTTCACTGGCTCCAGAAGCCACTGTTTTTTCAAACGGATATAAATCCACAATTACCAAATCAATTTGTGGAATATCAAATTCTGTCATTTGTGCCACATCGCCTTCATGATCCTGACGGTTTAAAATTCCACCAAAAATCTTTGGGTGTAATGTTTTTACTCTGCCGCCTAAAATTGACGGATAAGAAGTTACATCTTCTACAGCCACAACAGGAACTTGTATACTTTTAATAAAATCTTCAGTTCCGCCAGTAGAAAAAATAGTTACATTATTCTGGTGAAGGGCTTTGATGATAGGTTCTAAACCCTTTTTATCAAATACAGAAATTAATGCTGATTTAATTTGTTTTGTGTGAGTCATTATGTTGTTGTTTGTTTTGAACTGCAAAAGTAACAATTTGAATAAGAAAATCCAATAAATCCATTCTGTAAATGAGTAACATTTACAAATAATTTTCCAGTAAAAATTGTAACAAATAGTAGCTTTTGGCTACAAATATTTAAGATATTAATTTTTATGATACTATATGTACGTTTACTGAAGGAAAGTTTTGCTTTTGCTTTTAATGCCTTGAGAAGTAATAAATTACGAACATTTCTTTCTCTACTTGGAGTAACTGTTGGGATTTTTTCAATTATTGCTGTTTTAGCGGCAGTTGATTCTTTGAAAAAAAATATTGTAGACAGTTTAGACGGGATGGATAAAAACACCATTTATTTATTCAAATATTCTTTTGGACCAACGGATGTAGAAGAATGGAAACGAGACCAATTTCCGCATGTAAAATATGATGAATATCAATATTTACAAAAAAGCATGGCCGATATTGATAAAATTTCATTTAATTTTTTTACTGGCAACCAGAATATAAAATATGATGAAAACACGGTTAATTCTATTCGAGTTAAACCTTCAACAAATGAATTTTTCGAAATTGAACCGTTTAAAGTCGATAAAGGAAGGCTTTTTAATGAAGCCGAATCCAATTCTGGAACTTCTGTAATTGTAATTGGAAGTGAGGTTGCGGATGGTTTATTTAAAGGCAACGAACCTATTGGAAAGCAAATTCGGTTGTATGGACAGCGTTTTACTGTTATTGGAGTATTAAAAAAAATGGGTCAAAACGCCTTTGGCGATTCCAATGATGTAGCGGTTTTTTTACCAGTAAATAATATTAGAAAATTATATGGCGACAACAGTTCAAATTTCACACCAGCCATTTTAATCAAACCAAAAGCAGGTGTTGATATAGAAGAGTTTAAAGCAGAATTAACTAATAAAATGAGAAATTATAGAGGATTAAGAGCTGGAGAAATTAATAGTTTTTTTGTAAATATTTTGTCTGGTTTTACTAATTTTATTGATGATATTATTGGTAAGATGAATCTTGCAGGTTGGGGGATTAGTATTTTTTCTCTTTTAGTAGGTGGATTTGGAATTGCAAATATTATGTTTGTTTCTGTAAAAGAACGCACCAATTTAATTGGAATTCAGAAAGCTTTAGGTGCTAAAAACAAATTTATTTTGTTTCAGTTTTTATTTGAAGCAGTAATTTTAGCTATGTTTGGCGGATTAATCGGAATCGTTTTGGTTTGGTTTATTGCCTTGATTTTAACTAACGTTTTAGATTTTGAGTTTGTATTAAGCTCTTTTAATATTCTATTGGGCTCAGGTTTATCAATCATCATCGGATTAATATCAGGAATTTTGCCAGCTATTTCTGCTTCTAAATTAGATCCAGTAGAAGCCATTCGAACAGGAATGTAATACTAAAAATAAATAAAAAAGCCGATTTGAAACTTCAAATTGGCTTTTTTGTGCTTTAAAAGTAATTATAATTATAACACGTATTTCAAGCTAAACACCACAAAACGAGGTTGTACATAATAACTCGTAAAGCTTGTAGAACCTCCTAATGCATTAAAACTATTGTCGTTTAATGCTGTTGTATTTAATAAGTTGGTAGCGCTTACTTTATACTCAAATTTGCTATCTCTTTTCTGATAAGATAATGATGCGGTTAAAAAATCATATTCCGTATCAAAAGTTTTCGCTTTATCTCTGTTGTGAAAGAAATTGTATTCAGATGTAAATGAAAAAGCGTCTAAAAAGAAATATTCTAATGTTACTGATGGATTATCTACATAATTTATCTGATTTTGAAAATCGTTTACTCTGTATTCGTAAGCTAATTCAATATTTGGTATTTTTTTGAAATTAGTTGAAAATTTCATTTCATAAGTTTGTGTAAATGATTTGGTGTTCTGAATGAACTCAGAATTATCTGGGTTCACACGAATATTGTTATTTGTACTTTTACTTAAATTTACGGTACCATCTGCTTTAAAATATCTTGCAAAAGATTTTCCATAATTAATTCTTCCTGAAAGCGACTCATTTGGAAAATTAGAATTAATATTTACGGAGCTTGAAACCTGATTTATACCTGTTAATAAAGCACGATTGGTAATAATTTCAGTTTGTTTTGAATAGGTAATATTAGCAGAAATATTTTCCATATTAAACATGCTGAATTTAAAGAAACGCAAGGAGTGCACTTGTGAAATGGAATTTTCTAAAAATCTATTTCCGCTGTACAAACTGTTATAATTTGAAAACACATAACCTTGCGCCAGTTTAACCACATCTGTAAAATTATTTGTTAATGAGAAATTATAGGATAATGTTTGTGATTTTTTCATTTGCCATAATGCAAAGAAATCAGGTAAAACTCTATTGAAACTCATTTTATTTACGCTATTCAATTGGGTGTCGCTGGTATTAAATTGATGCAAAGTAACACCTGGATTAAAAGTAAATTTTCCCACCAACATTTTATAATGTAAGCCAACAAAAGCATCGTTAAAAACATAATTTACTTGATTGGTGTTTTTGCTATCGGTTAAATTATTTTGTGTGCCATTATCTAAAATTTGGAACATATTGGTATTAAAATTTTGATACGAATATGTGTTTCCTATTGTAACATTAATGTTGCTTTTTGGTGTTACCATATAATAATAATCAAATTTAGAATCTGTTTTATTTGTTTTTACAAATCGGTTTTGATTAATGTTATTTCTTGTTTGAGTACTATTGTATCCTGTTAAAACAAAAGGTTGTATTTGTAAATTGGCATTGTAAAACGGGTCTTCTTGTTGAAATAAATTTTGCATTTCAAAAGCAAAAACATTTTTATCGTTAAGTGTGTAATAGTAGTTTAAGTTTTGATTTAAAGAAATGGGTTGTTGGTTTTTTTCTGTTAAAATATTTCCTTGTAAACTAGACACCACATTCTGATTTTCCAATTGATCTGATGTTTTTAATAACGCATCATAATCCAGGTGCATTTTGGTAGAAGGCACGTAGCTACTACTTAATTTAAACAATCCTAAATTGTTTCTCTGTTTAGAAATATCTCTTCGGGTTTCTGTAATATTTACAGTTGTTCCGTTTGATAATCTATCTACACGATTATAAATATTATCGGTTTGTAAATCAGTTTTATTGTAAGAATATATACCAAATCCACTGATTGTCCATGCTTTTGATGGATTGTATGAGAAGTTGGCCGCTCCAAATTTTGTATCAATATTTTTAGCTCGATTGTTTCTTAATCCGCCAATTCCTAAATCGTTTGATGAAACATTAAAACTAGAACCACCTTTTCGCATCATATTTCTAAATCCACCTGTAAATTTAAAATAGTCTTGCGTGGTAAGCGGTAATTCACCAATATTGTTTAAATTTCCAATTAAATTTACACTGTATTTTGGACTATAATAAAATAGTTTTGGGTTAACAATACTTCTATTTTTCGAGTCGATAATGCCTTCTCCAGCAAGCACATCACCAAACCAAAAGTTAGTTTTTCCTTGTTTTAATTTTATATTAATAGCAATATTTTCTTCATTATTTTCGAATCCTTTTAAATTAGAAACTTCATTATAATTTCTTAGTACTTGTATCTTATCAATGGCGTCTGCAGGAATGTTTTTAACTCCTAATTTGGTATCACCATCAAAAAAATCTTTACCGTTTACCATTAGTTTTTGTGCTGTTTTTCCTTCTACCGAAATTTCTCCGTCTTTATTAACAGATACGCCAGGTAATTTTTTAAGTACATCTTCTAATTTTTTTTCAGTTCCGTTGGTAAACGAATCAGAGTTGTAAATAATGGTATCGCCACTTATTCTTACAGGCATTTCTCGGACAATTTCAACCGTTTCAATGGTGTTTGAATTAGATAAAACAATATTTAAAGTTTGATTTTCTTTTGTTGTAGTAATTTTTTGTTCAAAAGGCGTATATCCAATATAACCGGCTTTTATAATATATTCAGTATTTGGTTTTAAGTTTAACGAAAACTCCCCTTTTTCACTGGTAATGTTATACGCATCCATTGCCTTTGTGACTTGGTTAATAGCCATTACATTGGCTGTTTCTATTACCAAATTGTCGCTATCTTTTAGTATTCCTGAAACCTTTACCGATTGTGCGTAACTCATTCCAGTAAGAAACAAGCTTAGTACTAAAATTATTTTTTTCATTAAGTGTGTTTATTAGTTTTTTGTTTCATGGAAGATAACACCGTCATTATCTTCAATTTGTTTCTGTATTTTTTTCTCGTATTTTTCGTATTCTTTTTTTGAAATGACTTTACCAGAATTGGGAATTTTTATTTTTACTGTTTCATTGTTTTTTATGCTTACTTTCGTACAAAAGTAAATATAATTTTCATTTTCCAATTGTAAGATTAACCCGGGTAATCCCCAAACGCCGTTTGGACCAAAACTAACAGGTATTTCACTGGTGTACCAAGCTGTAATAGTTTTTGGTTCTGGTTTTTTCATTTCAAATAAAGTAGTTTTCCCGTTCTTTATTTTTTCCTGTTGACGGTTGTAAGCCTCTAAATCATTTTTAGAAACCGGTTCAATATAAGTTGCTTTTACGCAGTTATAATCACCAATTATTTTTGTTTCGTTGGTTATTTGCCAAGCAATTTTTGGTAACGAATCTTTTATCACAAATTCATCACCAAAAATATCTTCTTCAGTGTATGAAATTTTATCTTTTGTATTCATATATTTATCTCCATCACCAGACATACTAACACTAACAGAAAAAGACACGCCGCCTTGTCCTGGTTTTGGTTTTTCTAATGCCACAACTTCTTCAAAAAGCGCTTCGGTTTTATTGAATGTTAATAGATAGTTTTTTTGAAATGCTTTTTTCATAGCTTCTTCAAATGCTTCTTTATCTATTCCGGCTATAGCATCTTCCGCTGCTTCTTTTTCAGATTCTTTTGAAACTGAAACAGCTTCTTTTTTAGATTTATTTTGAATGGTTTGATATTCTACTTTTCCATAAAATTCTTGCCCAAAAAGGGTTGCAGAGAAAAGTAGTAAACAGAATTTAGGTAAATTTTTCATATTATTTGGGGATTAATTAAGGTTCCTTTTTATCTTGAATATCTCATTTGCATACCGCCTCTTGATCCAGGACCGCCGCCCATTTCGCTCATTTCTTTCATTTTTTTAATCATAATATCGTCGTATTCTTTTTGTGAGACTTTGTCACCACCAGTTGGCGCTTTAATTTCGATTTTCTCTTTTACGTTCAATACTAATTTCGAACACATAATTATGGTTTTTCCGTCATTTACTTCCATAATTAATCCTGGTAAACCCCAATATTCATCAGGACCTTGGTTTACAGGAATTTCTGGACAATACCATGCAGTTACAGTAACTTCTTTTGGCATATCAATGTCTTCAAAAAAGTTGGTTTTCTTTTCTTCTTTTTTCTCAGAAGTTTCTTTTTCGTCAACTTTTCCTTCTTCAGCATCTTTTTTTGGTGCTTCTTTTTTTCTTCTATAATTTCTAAAATCTGTTTTGCTGGCTTCTTTTATTGCAGTTGCTTTAAAGCAAGTATAATCTCCAATTTTTTTAGATTCGTCACTTAGTACCCATTTTAAATTAGGTAGCGAATCTTTTATTAAAAATTCTTTTCCAAAAACTTCTTTGTCAACTGTGTATTGTTTTTCTTTAACGTTTTTAAAATACGTACCGCCGCCGCCCATAAAAGAAGCCATCATTCTTCCACCACCGCCTTGTCCGGGTGCATCAAGTTTTTCTTCTTCTTTATATATTGAAGCCGATTTATCGAAATTTAGAACAAATGTTTTTTCAAACATTTTTTTCATTCTTTCCATAATTTGATTTTTCATTTCTGGGGTCATGTCTTTGTTTCCATCAAAGTTTTTGGCAAATTCAGATGTAGACGTTTTAGATTCATAAACCGCCATTCCTTGGAAATCTTTCTGTGCAGTGGCCATAAAAGTTGTCAAACTCAGTATGGCTAAAAATATTTTTTTCATGTTTTATTAATTTAATTTTATTAGACTCTAAAAATAGCTATTAGTTACATGATAATTTGTTATTTTTGTGTTAATATTAAAACTATGCGATTTTTTCTTCTCTTTTATTTAACTGTTTATTTTACTTCCGCTCAAAATATTGATATGGAGCGCGTTGGTTTAAAACAATATAAATATAGTGCTTTTTGGGGAAATGATTTATCTGGGAATTCTTATTTTTCTACAGGTAATAATTTGTATAAAATTAATTCAACTGATACCCTAAACTATACAAACAATACATTTGGTTCAATTTCAAGTGTAGAAACTTTTAATATGTTGCAAACGCTCGTTTTTTATAAAGAAAACAATGCTTTTGTTTTGTTAGACGCCCAATTAAACGAAATAAAATCGATTATTTTTTCTGAAATCAATTGCGAATTTTTAAAGCCTGCTTCTCAAAATGAATTGTGGTTTTATGACAGTTTAAGTCAACAAATTGGCTTGTATAATTTGAATTCCAAAAAAATTAAATTTTTGTCAAATCCTATCAAAGCTATTAAGCAATCTCAATCGGATTATAATTATTTGTATTGGATAGACAATGATAATAATGGTTATTCAATTTCTAAATTCGGAAAAATAGCTAATTTAGGAAAAGTTGCGCCTTTTGAGAAGGTAGTTTTTTTAAGTCAAAACCATTTGTTTTATCTTTTTGAACATAAAATTTATAATTATACCTTTGAGAATCAGTTATCAACAAGAATAAATATAAATGAAAATTTGATAGCTAATTTTTTCTATACAGATGGATTTTTTTCTATTTTTACCAACAATCAATTAAGTACCTATCAAATAAAAAAATAAAATATGCATATAGCTATTGCAGGAAATATTGGGGCAGGAAAAACCTCATTAACCAGATTATTGTCCAAACATTTCAAATGGGAAGCACATTTTGAAGATGTAGATGATAATCCGTATTTAGATGATTTTTACCATTCTATGGAACGTTGGAGTTTTAATTTGCAAATTTATTTTCTAAACAGTCGTTTCCGACAAATATTAGAGATTAGAAAATCAGGTAAGAAAACCATTCAGGACCGGACTATTTATGAAGATGCCTTTATTTTTGCACCTAATTTGCATGCGATGGGCCTAATGTCTAACAGAGATTATACCAATTATAAATTACTTTTTGATTTAATGGAAGGCCTTGTAGGGCCGCCAGATTTGCTAATATACTTAAGAAGTTCAATTCCTAATTTAGTAGGCCAAATTCATAAGCGAGGTAGAGATTACGAAAATTCAATTTCAATTGATTATTTAAGTAGATTAAATGAGCGCTATGAAGCTTGGGTAAGCACTTACGACAAAGGAAAGCTATTAATTATTGATGTAGATGATATTGATTTTGTAAATAGCCCCGAAGATTTGGGAAATATTATTAACAGAATTGATGCTGAAATAAACGGATTATTTTAAAATGTCAAACGCCTCAATTGAGGCGTTTTTTTTATGTTTTATTCAATCAGTGTATCAAATAAAGACAACACCTTAGTTTCTTGAGTTGGTTTTTGTGTCTTAATGATTTTTGGTATTCCGGGAAGTAAATCAAAATAGTTTTCTTCAAAAAATGTATCATTTGCTTGTAAAAATACATTTTTTGCTAGCGTATTTGTTTTTAGTTCGATAATTGTTTCTCCTACGATTTTAAATTCAATAGTTGGTTTTTCTAGTTGAAGTTCTTTAGGTTTTACAAAATAATGATAAGCAATAGTTTTTTTCTTTTTGCTATCAAATTCTATAACTAATATAGTTTTTTCTTTTTCAAATTTTGGTAATTCAGTTTTAGAAATCTGTAGGCAAATTGTGCTTTTTTCAAAGTCCAAATCACAGTCTTTTGATGCAGTCCAAAGTTCCTTTCCAGAAAAATCTATCAATTTAACAGACAATTTTCCGGATATTTCTTCAAAATTATCGTTACTGCCAATAATAGAAATTTCGTTTTCATTTTCTTTTACCGCTAAAAGTATCGGAGCAAAACTTTCTTTGACTTGGTAATGAGCTGCTTTCCAATTTCCATAATAGTCTAATGAACTCCATGAAGTTACGGGCCAACAATCGTTGAATTGCCAATACAAAGAACCCATACAATAAGGTTTTGCTAATCGGTGCGCTTCAATGGCGGTTTTCATGCCACGAGCTTGGACTAATTGTGAGACATAATTGTATTTTTCTAGGGAAGTTGGCACCTGAAAATCTCGTGTCATGTACTCTGTGATTGTTTCAAAACCTGTAGGATGTTTTTGATGGTTTTTAAACGCTTCGGAAGCAAAATTTAAATCTTCTTTTAAGATTACTTTTTCTAAGGTTTCCATTTTAGGCATTCCCTGAAACCCGTATTCGCTCATGAATCGGCCAACTTTCTTTTGTTTTTAAAGGTCCTTTTTGGTCAATTGGCTCTCCTATAACATTAATAATTCTTCCTAATGTTTCTGGGCCGACCGGAACAGTAATAGGTGTGCCAGTATTTATTACTTTATCACCTCTTTTTAATCCTTCTGTTGTATCCATCGCGATAGTTCTAACTGTATTTTCTCCAAGGTGCTGCGCAACTTCTAGAACTACTCTTAATCCATTATTATCACACTCAAGGGCTGTTAAAATCTCAGGCAGATCATTATCAAATTTTACGTCTACAACCGCACCAATAACCTGAACTATTTTTCCAAATTTATTTTCCATAATTCTT
>Ga0209134_10000245_pt1 | contig 14066 bp, 9 predicted proteins | sample LauGreSp1BDMLBSN_2_FD_187566 | JGI IMG/M metagenome (GOLD analysis project Ga0209134, IMG submission 187566) | Freshwater lake microbial communities from Lake Michigan, USA - Sp13.BD.MLB.SN (SPAdes) (version 2) | ecosystem: Environmental > Aquatic > Freshwater > Lake | place: Lake Michigan, USA... | reverse complement strand
GTTGGGAAAGAATTCATTCATGTAACGATACAATGCTTCATTCTTCCCTACTCTCATTCGTCTAACATAATAATCATTATGCCATGCATGGATTCCCGATGCAGCACCGACTACTAATGAAGTAGTACCTGCTGGCTTGATTGTAGTAGTTCTAGCAGCTTTATTAACACCAATTAACGCAGCAACTCTTTCATTCTCTTTATTAACAACAGCAGCAGCTTCTTCAAGGTCAAATTTAATCACCCTATTTGAGCCTATTCCGGTCATTCCTACGCCTATTAGGGCATCTTCATCCGTATTATCCTTCCATTTTGAACGCAGATAGTGGAAGTCGGTGTAAGCAGCTTGTAAGGTGCCTAGAAAAGCACCGGCCTTTACACGATTGTTTAAATCTTCCTGACTGGTAACATCATCAACATTCACTTCAGTTACATTACAGAATTGCATTGATTTCAGTGAAATTTCTGCGCAAGGATTAGTACCAATATCATAGTCATTAGTCCAGAAGATTCCAGGCTCACCTGAATTGGAATCTTTAACCATTTCCCACAGATTCAAAAAGGTATCTTCATCAATAGTCCCACGTTTAAGCACGACTGAATTATTGGCACGCCCACGCTGAGAATTTAATTCCCACCACATACCAGATTTGCAGGACATCATATCAAGATCATCTTCACTAAACAATGCAATCATTGCTGCCCGACGAATACCACCAGCAAGTACTGCATCAGCGATTCGGCATTGAATATCATGTGCTTCTAATGAAGTCATTTGACGACCAACTGCATTATTTAGAATTGCACGAATATGATCCAAACATAGGCGGAGTGGATCAGGACCTGGAGCTTTACCACCAGAAGTAACTAGTCTTGCACCCTTTTGCCTAATATCACGGAAATCAAACATAGGATCAGATTTGTTTTCAGTGTAGGCTCGCATCAATACTTTAACAGCATCTGCCCAACCTTCAATTGAATCACCAACTAAAAACCTACGTGGTTTATTTGTAGGCCCAGTAATTATTGGTAATTCACTGATATGATGTTGTTGAACACTATATCCAACACCAGAACCACCTAATAATAGGAACATTGTTTCCCAAAATCCAGCTAAGTTATCTAATGCAACGAAAGCGCAATTAAACATACGATTATTAGCCAATTCAATTGGACGACCCGCAAATTGCATTGATCGCATGGACGGTAGTACCATTTTTGTTTTTACATAATTTGTATAAACTTCTTTGATTTCAGTAGCTAGATTTGGGAATTTTGATAAATGCATTTCTTGATTGCGTTCACATAAGTCGTCCCAATTTTCTCGTCGTCCTAATTCGGGTATAAATTTCGCATATTTGTTGAAAATTGTAATGTCGCTTAATATTTTCTGGGAGGTGTCCATTGATTGTTCCTTAATTTTTAATTTGTTATCTGGGAGAAATATTTATGCGGTAATAAATTCCCATTAACACAAGTTATTTGTATAATAGTCTGAGCATAAGTATACTCGCCTGACAAGGATATGTCAATAGTATTACTTCATAAAATAAAAAGATAATTCCCGCAATCCCAATACCTGCGATATTTTGCATTGAACATGTTTTCTGATTCGGATAAGGATGAATCATATGTTTTTAGCCACTTACTTAATTTTTGTTTCGTACATTTGTATCTGGATAATATTTCATTACCGTCCGTCCAAAAATACCCAGGGCTAGTTGTTCTTAGTAAAGTGAACCCCATTGCCAAGTATCCACTGCCATTTGATTTATTTCGGTCACAATATGATATCAATGTATTATTGTTAATTAGTATTTTCAATGCCTTTATTAATTTACTACCGCCACCAACTACGGTCAGATATTTTATACTAGCCATGCGATGAAGTTCAACACTATTATCTTTAGCAAAGCGGTTTCTTCCAGCAGAAATTGCCATAACTAATCTTTCATCTTTATATAATCCCAAATAATAGGTAGATGGCATATAGCCTTGAAGGTGATTATCATCAAAAAATTGTCTAGCTATAGCAGTAGTAAGTGATTTTACTTTTGTTTGCCTAGCATAAACTTTATCACATACTCCTAGTTTTGATTTTAATATAGATTTGACAATATCATTTTTATTTTTCCATTCCCAATCGGTTACATGTATCAATGATATACCTTTACTAGCAGCTTCTTTAGTTTTGTTTAAATGCCTAGAATCATCCTCATGTGAGAAATTTGCAGGATTAAATGAATGCCAATATAAGCCATTAATTTCAATTGCTATTTTTCTGGAAGGTATATATAAATCTATTTCTTTGCTTTTTAATATAGTCCAATTACTTGATTCACATACTAATCCCAAACTTTCAACATATTCTTTAATTTCAATTTCCATCAATGAATAATTACTTCGGCGGCGGATTGGGAAACCATGACCAACACAATAACTAGCAACAGTTGAATAATATATATTTAATTCTCTAGCAATGTCAACCGATGATCTCTGTTTTACTACATATTCATTATGGAGCCAAGTATAGTCGGTTAGTTTAGAGTGAACACTTTCAGAAATTTTTGGTTTTGACCATATACTTTTTATATCACTCCGTTGTGAATTATATTCAACTCCATACTTTTCATGCATGGATTTATTTCGTTTGGCATTTATATTAGCATTCTGCTCAGTCGTATAGTTTGATTTTGCTATAGTTACTTGTTTAGCTATAGCTTCTTTTGTGCATTGACAACTACTCGCTGGGCCACAACCAACAAATCCAGTAGGCCATCTATCAAATTTTTTAATATTACCAAATTCACATACATTGGAAATATTATTAATTGCACTATATATCATACTAGGCCAGGACTCACTTTGAATTAATGAATTCTCTATCACCCAATTTGATAAAAGTGTATCCCGCTTTATTAAAACTGCATAATGTTTAGGCTTGGTTTTTACTAAATCTAATATTCTATTTCTCATTGATGCGTCCACCTTCTATAGACTATTTAACAAATATACATGAAAATCAAATATAAGTCAACCTATACAATTTTAGCCGTAAAAAAACCCACCAGAGTGGGTTTTATATTAAACTAAAAATCTTTACAGATTAATAGAATGATAGGTTTTGGATTCCGATTTCTGAAACATAATCACCAGCATTGCCAAGTGATGATGCTGTGTTTGTTAACTCAACATAACCGTAACGAGTTAAGAAACCAACTACTGGTTCAAAAGTAGCTGGGTCTAGAACAACACCAGAACTCATTAGTGGAATATATGGACAGTAGAACGCAGCAGCATCAGCTTCTGAAGAACCCTTGTACCCGACTAGAACTGCTTGTGTATCGCTAGCATATGAGTCAACATAAATCTTCATTGCGCCATTTAGAGTTCCGACAAACTTAGTGTTAGTTGGAGCCTCGAAAGTGCCTTCAGTGGTACGAGCAAATGCGCTAGTTGTAGCTGACTGAAGCACGGTTAGTGCAGCAGGACTAACAACAGCCCAGTTACCAGCACCACGACGGGTACGCTGAGCGATTAGGTTGGCACTACGATTGATAAGAACAGCTAGAGCAGCGTGTTCATCACCAACGAAAGTAGCGGTTCCGCTAACAGCAGCTTGGTTATAGATGAACTCTTGAGCAGCAAGACCGCGTAATGAACCTAGAACTTCTTGGTCAATTTCAACAGTGATTTCTTGAGCTAGAGCAGCCATGATTTCTGCTTCAACATCAAGACCGTGCATGGCTTGAGCGTCTTGAGCAGCTTCAAAAGTCCAACGAGCTGATAGCTTGCGGGTTTTGGCTTCAACAACTTGCTTTAGAATCTGAACATTGATCTTGTTACCAGGACGACCTTCAAGTCCAGCAGTGCTTGAAGCACGACCAGTTGTGGTGTCACCTGAATAAGCAACAGCAATCTTGAATGGGCTTAGTGCTTCGTCACCAGCAGTAGTTGGGCTGCTCCATGTTCCGTCAGTTGTTGTATCTGCATAACGGACACGCAATGTGTGAATTTGAGCTACTGGGCCAGTCATTGGCTGAACGCCGACGATTTCATTGGCGATAACAGTAGGCATAACACGACGGATAACTGGAAGAATAACACGATTTAGCGTAGCGATGTTGCTAGCTTGGGTTGCGCCAAGGGTAGTTTCAGCTAGATGCTTACGAGTGTTTTCTAAGATAACGGACATTGATGTGCGGCGTGAACCTTGTAGTCCTTCTAACAGGGCTTCTTTAGTTTCGCCCCAACGGCTTTCTAGTAATACATTAGTCATTTTTATTCCTTTAAGGTTTAACTATTTTATTTTAACCCTGCCAAACGCTTCAGGTCGATAACATTAGTATCTTTCTGTTGCGCAGCATTAGCAGTTTTGTCACCAGTCATTGCTACATGTGATTCTGTTAAGGTTGTTGCTTTTGATTTAACAGCACCACTTGTAAGAACTGCTGGTAGATACTTGTCAAAAGCAGACTTTAATTTATCAGTCTGCACATTTTCAAGTAGCTCGCTCATTACAGCTTGCTTTTCCCGATTTAGAGTGCCTAATAGACCAGTAAGTTTTTCATTACGGCCAACGCTCTCTTTGATCACGCGAATTTCGCGATTCTTTGATTCAACTATACGCTGAGCTTGTTTATTAATCTTTACAGATTCTTCAAGTTGCTTAGTTTGTTGATTAATTGTTTTCTTGAGTGCTTGTAGCTCACGATTTTCATTGAGATGAGTCACTGAAAATTCACCAGCAAATGCTTCAAATATACGACGCCCAAACAAGTTCTCGCGAGCAAGTTGAATGTCTTCTTTTAGTTGGGTTAATTCAGTTCCTAACTTAGTAGTTACGGCTTCTTTAACTAACTTTGCGCTATTTGTAATAAACTGCTTTTGTAGATCACCAAGCTTTTGTTTAGCTTCAGCAACTAAACGAACCTTAGTCTCAACAACTGCTTGCTTATCTTGAGCAAACTCTTTAATCTCACCAGCTAATGCTCTAACAATAAATGTTTCAAGACGCTGATAATTTTCTTTTTGAATTTTACGGTCGCTGCGTAGTTCACGAATTTCTTCTGCTAGTTTACCTACCATGAAATTATTAAACTTTCCTGCACTTTCAACCATATGATTTTTAAATTTCACGCGGTCTTCATATACGGCTTGCTTTTCGCCAGCAAATTCTTGGATTTCAGCAGCTAGACTTTCAGTTACCATCTTGTCTAATGCTTCTATCATTACTTTTTTGTCATGTTCATACCGACTTGCCATCTCTTCACGAAGCTGACTCTTAATTTCGGTACGTGCCTCAACTAACTTGGCTTCCCAAGCTTCGCTGATCGCAGTACGAGTTTCCTCGTTAATGATGCCACTGTCTATCAATGGTTTGATACTATCAAACATAGCTATGTTCTCCTATAATTTTAAGTCTCTGATTAAGCTTGTTACAGCTTCTTTCAGATACTTCTGCACTTTTTTATCGTCTTTTGCGTCACGGGCGATATCTAACACTTTATGCCCATTTTTCATGTTTATCAATCCCTCATATATTGCATGAGGGTAAGCATGTGGGGCTGATGGTTGTGCTACAATATCAACTGTGACAATTTCAAATTCACTGACATGCCCAGTGGATTCATTTACATTGCCGCTACCGCGACTTGAAACACCCAATTTAACACCACTTTCCAACATTGTTTTTACAAGTTGTCCCATGGGTGTGGGTAGAATTTTTAATTTTCCGTGTCCTGCTGGGCCGTCCATCCACATTTGTTCTATCATGTGGCTAACTCTGTCCAAATTAATTTTAAGATCATCTGGATGATCTACTTCACCAAGAACACTATAGCCACCTTTGATTTGTTCATTGATAGTGGTAACAGCTTTAGAGATTTCGTTGACTGGGTAAACTCGTTGATTCTGGTTTTTTACTCCACCCTCAATGAATATACCCTTCATGAAAAGATTCTTACCCGTGCCTTCACGGTTGTCCTCTAAGAGAACTTCCATCTTGGCATGGTCAAAAGTAAGATTTTCTTTAAGATAAAAAGCCATATTAGTCCCTAAGGATTAGCTACCTTCAATGCTGCGTTTGCTAACTGGGACGCTACCATCAGTGGTAGAACCTTCAGCTTTTTTAGCTCCAGCTTTAGTAGTGTAACCCTTTGTCTTTGCTCCAGGAACATTCTCAAAAGAACCAGCACCTGGTACTTGTGTCTTGCCCTTAGCATATGCATTGGTAGGCTGTGTTGCACTTGTTGGATTTGCTTCAGCCCCACCCTTAGCGATGTTAGCAGAAGTTCCACCCATTCTATTTGGCTTAGCTACAATGCTTTGCTTATTGTCAGCACCTTCAGTGTTTGATGGCTTAGCAACTTTTTCAACATACTCACGCATGAATGATTCTGTCTCTGGCTCTTCAGAACCAAATTCGCTTGCTTCACCTTCTTCGTCAGCAGCAAACATGTCGTCATGTTCTGCTTCTTCTTCTTCACCTGACATAAGCTTTTCAAATTCAGCCTTTAGGTCATCTAATGCGGTTTCTAGGTCCATGACACGCTCTTCCATGCCACCCTCTTCTTCTCCGCCTTCCATGTCACCCATTTCGCCGTCCATGTCACCCATGTCGTCCATTTCGCCTTCTTCGCCGTCCATGTCATCCATGCCGACTTCTTCGCCGTCGTCGGACATACCGTTTTCATCAGCAGAAATTTCATCTGATAATGAATCAACTTCATTTTCTTCACCATGAACAGCTTCGTCAAAATCTGACTCGTCCATTAGGTTTTCGTAAATGTCGCGGCTCTTGGCAACAACAATTTGATGGAAAAGTTCACGTGCCTTGTCTTCTTGCTCATTGATGATAAATTCAATAAGTTGTTCGTATTTGTTCATAGTAGCTCCTTAAAGTAGTAAGTTAAAAGTATTTACATTATATGTGAATATATCGCCTCATACAGGCGATTTTGAGGCTATTTTAGCCTACATACCCGGTTCTGCTGCTGCTGCCGGCTTGTATTGGGTGGATAATGTACCAATCTTCTGTTGATGCTCAAATTTCCTAAGATCATTCATCTGTCTTAATCTTCCAATTTGAGATAGAGTTAACCTACTTTTGCGCTGATCTGTCATTTTTATAACAGAGTTATCATCCTCTTCGGAACGATAACCATCTGGCGTAGGACTAAAAAGTTCAGTAATAAACATATAGTTATTTATCTAATGATATTAAATTCCAGATGGACCGGCTGGAACTCCACCTGGGGCACCACCCGCTGGTACGACCCCACCGCCAGTTGCGCCTACTCCACCAGGCTCCCCTCCAGGAACACCACCCTCTTCTGGTGGTGTTTCCATCGCAGCAGCAGCATCTAGGTCTCCACCAATACCACCAGGAGTTATACCAACACTGCGTAATCCAACATCAGTCTCTGCCCCTGCTTCACCCTTTGTTTCACCCTGCTCTTCAGTCCACATTTGTTCATTTTCAACCATATCTTGTTCTTCCATACCAAGATACCGTTTCATTAAATATCTCTTGGAGAAATATGCAAAGCCTTCAAGCTGGGTGAATGCACCAATTCTGGCAGTATCAAGTTCAACTTGGCGATATGCAGCAAAATTCTGTGGCTCATTGAACTGCAATCTGAACAGTTGACTATCAATGTTAATGCCTCTCCAACGCATGAATAGTTTGAATTCACTATCTAATGCATCACAAATCATATTTTGTAAACGAATACAATACTTGTTGAATCTCCACTCTTGAATCAATGCTGTTCCAACTCGGCCATCACTAACGGACTGTGTGCCATCATCTGCACCAGTAGGTAAATAACTACTTGGAATACGCAGACCTCTAAACAATTTATTGGTGAAAAATCTCAAATCGGTTATTTCACCAAGATTACTTGCACCAGGAAGTGATTCAACTTTGCTGCCACGTCCTTCTGCTGTCTGTGGGAAGAAGAAATCTTCATTAGTAGAAAGTGGATTGTAAGTAGCATCCATCATATTTGACCCACCACCCGATTGAGTTGGTATTCTGCGCTGACTTATTTCATTCTTTACTCGTTCAACAAATGCCATTGCCATATGACTTGGCATATTGCCCACATCAATATAAAATACTCTGCGTTCAGGCGCTCTTTGTACACGATATATAATGATTGCATCTTCAATTAATTCTTTTTGCTTGAATACTTTGAATATGTTTTCAAGTACTGAGTTACCAAACGGCCACATTACATCTAGCCCCTCAGTTAAACTAAGATGCACTACATGTTCTGCTCCAATTGCAGCTTCATTTTGAGCATGACTAAATCTTGATCCACCCGTATATGGCGAATTTGATTGTACATACGATCCTGAAGGACCTCCAACTTGTGGATTATTGGCATATGTATCACTTGTTGTTACTGCTGTCATTGTTAGATTTTGCAAATTAGGCTGTAAATCTTTTACAATATACTGTTCAGGTGTTTTGCCTTCAGCTTCATTAACAATAACTTTTACAACTTTACTCATTTCAACCCATATAAGTTTGAATGTTTCTGGGTCACGAATGAATACTTGGTCACCATACTTGATAGCATTCCGCATAATCTTGAATGCTCTTTTGTTTAACTCATTCAATGTTACCCATTGTTGCAATTGTTCTTTGATAATGTCAACTTCATTATCAGTTGGTTTATCTCTGAAATGTGCTCTAAATGGTAGCCCTGTCGTTTCATCAGGCTGGGTGCTGAATTCTGCCAATATATCCAGTGCAGCATTAATCTCACTGTCCATATCCATTTGCTCATATTGATTATATCGTTCAACTCTATTTGGGTGACCGACATACACCTCAGGAAGATTACTTTGATAATTTCTATATGCAGGAGAAGCACTAGCATTTCCGCTACCAATTGGACTTGCCTGTCCAGCTACATTTGCGGTTTTAAAATATTTTTTCCAACTAGCCATAATTTATCTTTCTGATTAACTATATTTATATGTTATCTGGTAGATACACCCAAAGAGTTTGACCGCAATCCCAAACACGATCATACCCACGACTTTGCATTATTTGCCATTCACTCATTGTTGAATCCGCACCTTCTAATACCAATTTATGTTTTTGAAATTGTGATCTGTCATATCTATGTTTGTAATCGGTATAATAATAACCAATAGTACAAGAATCATACATGAATCCCATTTTAGTATATACTGATCCTGATCCCCATCTATTATCACTATAACTAACAACAGAAGTCGGGTTAAATTGCTTTACAAAATGTTTAAATAATTTACTGGCGGCGCCTACTACATGCTTACTGGTACAAAATCTTAATATTTCATATTGATATTTTCTATTATATCTTGCCAGACCAAATGTCATTACTGCAACTATTTCATCATTGTATTTTAGTGAATACTTTATCTTAGATGGTACATATTTTTGTAAATGATGTTTATTTACAAATTCAACAGCCTCTACTGTACTACATTCATGTATAGTACATTGTCTCGCATATATTCGGTTAGTTTGGGTTTGTAAAATATGAGTTAATCTTTGTTTAACTTTGTCCTGATCATTGATCCATTCGTCATCAAATATAGTAATGAGTTTTATATTCTGTTCTTGACACTTTTTAAATTTAGTATAATGATAATTGCGAGTTCTATTGGCTGAATTTTCACTATGCCAATAAAGTCCACAACATTCAATTGCAATTGATAATTCCGGTATGAAAATATCTAATTCTAGTGGTGAAATTATAGTACGATCATTTGTCCTAACTGTTACTCCCAATGACTTAACAAAATCAGTTATTTGAATTTCAAGTTGACTAGTTAACGGTCTGACAAATAAATCTGATACTTCATATTCTTTAGCATACAGATATAAAGTATGATCTGCTATTCCTAAAAATTGTGTAGCTTCTTGCCGGGTTCTTCCTGCTATAGCAGCTATGAACTTATCTTTATTCTGTAAAATTTCTAATATCTCAAGTGGAACTGCAATTTGACTTGCGGTATTTACACCATATCTAGATGATATAGTTAGTCTTCTTTTTTCGTTACTTTTTTCTATTTCTAATTCAGTTTTAGATGATAGAGTAATTTTCATTTTATTAACAATATCACTATTTTGCATAGGTGTTACTGATTGATATCGCTCTAGGTTAGTAGCAGCAACTTTTTCTCTTTGTTCTGCTAGTTTCATATGATGAGTAACACCATATTTTTCAATAAAAGTTTTCTTTGATAGAATATTTCTAGCATCTCGTTGTTCTTGTGTATGCAACGACAGTGTATTTTTTAACTTTTGCTGAACTAGTGGGGATTGTGACGGATATTCAACTCCAAATTTTTGTAAATTGGTTTTCTTTCGTTTTTCAATTGTACCTGGAATACTATTTACTGATTCAACTCCATATTTGTCAAATATGGTTTTCTTTTGGTTTAGCATTCGTATTTCGCCGATACATTTACATTTATTTCCTTGGATACATCCAATACGATAACCCTTGTCGAGCGTGTTGAACTGCCGAGGATTGCCATTTGTACAAATAGGTTGTTTTATATCTTGCAATACAAGATATACTCTTTCCATTATATTCTTAACAGCATAATCTTTAGTTTGATCTATAATCCAATCATTTACCATTTTGTTTTTCTTTAGCCAGGCTGGTAAGGTAGATGATTTATGTGATTGCAACCAATCTTTAATTAATTGTGTATTATCGTTCATACTTTATTTAGCATGAACCTCAATGTACTGCACTATATTTGATTTTTAATAGCTATTATTTAGAAGTTGTTGCTGTAAATTTTTACTGTCACTAATTACACTTAGCATATTTCTATTTTCGTCTAATGTTTCCTTCATCAGTGCAAGTTGCTGAGATAGTAATGTTTTCAATGAACCTATAGAATTTTCGTCGTCTCCAGCAAAAATACCTGATGTAAGGGTGTCAGTTCTAATTGAATCGTCTAACTTACCACTCTTCTTATCTGTATCACCATTCATATGTAGTGCTTTAACTAAGTCCTTTAATGAATAACTATCTTTTTTATCCATTGATCCAAGAACTCCACCGATTAATCCTCCAATCATTGGTCCGATGACTGGTACTACTGCACCAAGTAAAGCACCTTTAGCAGCGCCAGCGAGACCTCCACCCATTCCGCCGCCAGTTTCTTTCGCAGCGCCTGGCTTTACATCCAATGATACTGGAATTGTTTTTCCGTCTGGTAAAGGTATAACTGCTTCAGTGCCATGCAGTTTTTCCCAGAATCCACTTGTTGGCCCTGTTGATATACCACCCTTAGCTTTTCCAGGATACGCTTCATTGGGCTTTGATGGGTCAAATACTTTACCTACAGCGCCTCCTGCGGTACTACCTATATCGCCGCCAACCCATGTACCAATTGCTCCACCAATCCAACGGCCAATCGCAGCGCCAGCAATCGCGCCTGCGGGACCACCAAGTGCTCCAACTAGTCCACCTGCCCATGTACCAATTGCTGCACCACCTAGCCCCCCAGCTACCGCACCGGCTCCCATGCCTGCAGCATTGCCAGCTTTTTCACCAGTGCCCTTGCGTAGGTCTGGTAATACATCCTTCAGCATAGATTCAACTACTTCTAGCATACTTGCTGCAACTGTCGCAAACTGAGTAACTGCTGGTAGCAAAAGGTCTTGTATAGCTACTTTCAAATTTTGGGCTGCAATTTGGGCATCAACTACACCTTCTGTTAATGGATCTGATCCGGGCAGTTTAAGTGTTGCTAGGGCATCTTTCGCTTTTTGATAAGCTTCTTTTGTGTTAGTAGTACCTCTAAGAAGTTGTTCTGACATGTCCTTAGAAACCTCACCCGTTACACCACCCATACGATCACCAGCTTTAGCCATATCTGTCGCTGAAAGTATACTATCGTTGATCACATCTCTAAACTGGATATTAGCCTGTGCTACTGAATCAGTAGTCAATTCGTTATTTTTTAACTGTCTGGCGACTAATTCTCCTTTTTCTCTAGCTCCCTTAACATTATTCTCATATATGAGCCCTTCTGCACTCATTACTCGTCCATATATCTCTCTTTCGCGTAAATTTTGTTTCTCTATCTTAGTCATTTGTGTCATAGCAGTAATAAGGTTCAGTTGCTGATCAGGAGTCTTTTTTGCCATTGATTGTTGGAATGCTAAGTAATTATTTTCTTGTCTCTGTTGTTCTTGTTTCTTTCTTGCATCTTCACCAGTTATAGCACTAATAAGTCGCAAATTCTCAGCATACTTCATTGTTTGAGTAGCAACTTCTTCTTGTGTTGATGCGAACTTTCCAGTATTAACTCCGCGCATTCCTTGCATAGTTTCAGCTACTAAATTTGCTTGATCTTCAATGGAATATCCTAATTTTAGTAGCTCTCGTTTCATTGCTACCCCACCTGACTGTAATGCTTTTCCTAAAAGTTCAGCCCCGCCCGAGACTCCTAACCCTAGTGAAGCTAACGCAGACGAATTACTTTTTAATACATTAGCAAATTGATCAATGGCTAATCCTGCATTTCCTGCTGCCTTAACTAGGCCAGTCATTCCGTTTGCATATATTGCTCCTGCAGCAGAAGCATCAGTGAATGCTTTTGATGTTTTTTCTAATTCTGCTGAAAGAACTTCAAATCCAAATTTGGCTAGTTTTCCTATTTGTGGCGCAAGAAAACCTAGGGTCTTACCAAATCCATCGAGAAATGGTGCGAATTTTTGAAATTTACCTTTCAGTAAGCCACTACCAAATTCAAAAATAGTTCCTAAAAGTCCAAGCCCTGCACCAGCAGTGGTTGCAGCAGCAGACATCAATCCAGTTGATAACCCTATAGCAGAAGTACCACCTTGCAATCCTTTAATAAGTGTACCGGCAGCCGATGCTGCAGTATCTCCTAATGTTTTACCGAAATCTTTAGCGTCAACCTTCAAGTTGAAGAAAGATTCTGACAAGTTTTGTGCAGCACCTATTTGTGTTATTAGTGCTTTCTTTGCCCTTATATCATCTGCTTGTCTTGATTTTTCAGCAGCGGTTAGTTTTGCTCCAGTGGAATCTACTACATCTTCAAGGTCTTCTATTGCTTGATCTAAGCTTTTTATCTGTTTAGTTACATCAGTAAGTTCTATTTTAGTGGCACCCATGAATTTAGAAAAAGTCATAGTTTTTTCACTGGCAATCTTTGAAGTGCTACCCAACTTCTCCAACTGTTTTTTCAATGCTGTTATATCTAGTGTGTGGTCAACTGCGCCGCGAGTATCAGCACCTCTCCCTGCAATTGCTCGGGCAAGCACTTCTGCTAACTTGTCATAATCAAATGTATCGGCCATAATATTACCCCATAAATATACATATATTTATAGGAAAATAACATATGGAAAATCGTCAACTAAACCCATTATTTGGGTATTTCCGTCAACCTGCAATTTATCTTAATTTACCTAGCAAGGGCAAATGGTGGGAAGAAAATGCATTGGAATTACCTGCGACAGGAGAAATTCCAATTTTTCCAATGACCACCAGAGATGAAGTAATACTAAGAACACCTGATGCATTACTAAATGGACAAGGCGTAGTAGATGTAATTCAAAGTTGTTGCCCTAGTATTAAAAATGCATGGGGTATGCCCAGTGTTGATGTGGATGCAGTGTTGATTGCTATCCGAATTGCATCTTATGGTAATAAAATGGAATTTGAAAGTAAATGTGGAAATTGTGGTGCTGAGAACTCACATGATGTTGATCTTAGTACCCCATTGGGTAATATCAGTTGTCCAAATTATGATAATGTAATCAAATACAAGACTCTAAAAATTAAATTAAAGCCCCAACATTATTTTAATGCGAATCAAGCCAATTTAATTTCATTTGAAGAAGAAAAACTTAGAAATATCATAGGGCTAAGTGAATTAGAACCAGAAGATAAAGTAGCTAAACTTACTGAGAGTATGCAAAAATTAGTTGACTTATCTGCAGGTGTATGTGCAAATAGTACTGACTACATTGAGGTGGATTCTGGAGATAGAGTACATGATTTTGAATTC
>Ga0209134_10000244_pt1 | contig 14095 bp, 13 predicted proteins | sample LauGreSp1BDMLBSN_2_FD_187566 | JGI IMG/M metagenome (GOLD analysis project Ga0209134, IMG submission 187566) | Freshwater lake microbial communities from Lake Michigan, USA - Sp13.BD.MLB.SN (SPAdes) (version 2) | ecosystem: Environmental > Aquatic > Freshwater > Lake | place: Lake Michigan, USA... | reverse complement strand
GCAGGAGAAATTCCTGAAAGAAGAAGTGATCCGGTGGCTGCAAACAAAGATAAAACTCTGAGTGCTTTGATTGAGATGGATTTATTGAAAGTCATTTTTGGCCCTTCGTATTTCCTGAGCAACTGATAGCTCAAGTTGAGTAAAGAAACTAGTTGCCTGAACTTTACTCTTCAAAGGCAGAGAAACACAGAGTTTGGGTTTGAATGTCTGAGGTTTGTTGCCAAATGTTTACAGGGTGAACTCAGGCTGTTTGAACTGGAGAACTCTCGACCAGTTGTTACGCACTGCTTGGGAATTAAACTAGGTGTGTACCGACTAGCAATCCGATTACGTATGTGACTCCCATAGTCATTCCACTGACTAGCAAGTTCCTGATTATTCCGCGACCAGATTTAGCTTTACCGATCTTTGCTGCAACGAAGCCTGTAATCACTAGGGCTATTGCTACTGAAACAACAGTTGCTGGAATTCTGTATTCGACCCAAGGACCAGTGACTGCAATCAGTGGAAGTAAACCGCCAAGACCAAAAGCTACGAAAGATGAGATAGCGGCTTGGGAAGGGCTTACGTGATGATCTGAATCAATTCCGAGTTCTGCTTCGGCGTGAGCCTTCAATGCATCGTGAGCTGTTAGTTCTTCAGCGAGGTTGATGGCTAGTTCTGGCGAGATACCTTTTTGCTCATAGAACCAAGCAAGTTCCCTAAGCTCTAGCTCTGGATTATCTTTGAGTTCCTGTCTTTCAACTGCAAGAGCTGCTTTCTCACTGTCTTTCTGAGCACTAACAGATGTGTATTCGCCACCAGCCATGGATATAGATCCTGCAACTACAGCAGCTGTTCCTGCAATAAGAATTGATGACGCAGTAGCTCCTGGGGCTGCAGCAACACCTAGGACTAGACCTGAGGTGGACATGATTCCATCGTTGGCACCCAAGACACCAGCTCTTAGCCAGTTGAGTTTGGCAGCCATGCTTTGGCGTTGGAACTCGTCTTGAGCAATCTGGAGATCAATCTTTTTAGAATTTGGTTTAGTCATAGTCCTAGGAAACACCATCAGAGGTGTTTGTAGTAGTAAGGGATGCCTTAGTTTCTCTGGAATAGACTTGGCAGATACAAGGTTATGGAGCAATTTTGAATAGCAACACAGAAGTATCAATAGTCCTAGATGGTCAAAAGCAGCAGGTTCCTGCTGCCTCGACGGGCTTTACGCTATTCACTGAGAAGAACATTGTTGCCATGAAAGTTAATGGCGAGCCTAGAGATCTTGCTCACAACGTCCAGGAGGGTGATGTTGTTGAAGCCATCACTATTGATAGCCAAGATGGTCTAAACATCCTGAGGCACTCAGCTGCTCACGTTTTAGCCCAAGCTGTGCAGAACATAAACCCTGAAGCAAAACTAGGTATTGGTCCGCCAATCAAGGATGGCTTCTACTATGACTTTGATGTTGAGAACCCATTCACTCCTGATGATCTAAAAGCGTTAGAAAAGGAAATGGAAAAAATTATTCGTGCTGGTCAGCGGTTCGTGAGAAGAGTGACTACGGAAGAGGATGCCAAGAAGGAACTGCATAAGGAACCTTACAAGCTAGAACTTATTGGTTTGAAATCAGGTAACTCTGATGTTGGTGAAGCTTCTGTTGAAGTTGGTTCAGGTGAGCTAACTATTTATGACAACTTTGATGCCAAAGAGGGCGTTGTTGTTTGGAAAGACTTATGTAGAGGTCCACACCTTCCAAACACCAGAATGATTGGTAATGGTTTTGCTCTAACTCGAGTCGCTGCAGCCTATTGGCGAGGTAATGAAGCAAACAAGCAGTTGCAAAGAATATATGGAACTGCTTGGCCTACTAAAGATGAACTTAAGACACACCAGCTTCAACTAGAAGAAGCAGCGAAGAGAGATCACAGACGTTTAGGTGCAGAGCTTGATTTGTTCTCTTTCCCTGAAGAAATTGGTTCTGGTCTTGCTGTATTCCATCCACGCGGAGGAATCATTCGCAAGGTGATGGAAGATTACTCAAGACAGCGTCACGAAGAAAGTGGCTATGAATTTGTATATAGCCCTCACGTAACCAAGGCAAACCTATTTGAGACTTCTGGCCACCTTGAGTGGTATGCCGAAGGTATGTTCCCTCCACTAAAGCTTGATGAAGAACTTGATGACGAAGGAAACATAAAGCGTCAGGCACAGGATTACTACCTGAAGCCAATGAACTGTCCTTTCCACTGCTTGATTTATAAATCCCAAGCTAGGTCCTATAGAGATCTTCCACTTCGCATGTTTGAGTTTGGAACTGTCTACAGATACGAGAAGTCAGGCGTTCTACACGGAATCACTAGGGCTAGAGGATTCACCCAAGACGATGCTCACTTGTATGTAGCAAGAGAGAGCATTGAAGTTGAACTAACAAATGTTTTGAACTTCGTTCTTGAGCTACTTCGTGATTATGGTCTAACTGATTTCTATCTAGAGCTATCTACTAAGGAAGACGGCAATCCAAAGTTTGTTGGAGACAACGACATTTGGGTTGAAGCAACTGAAACTCTTGAAAGAGTTGCTACTAACTCTGGCTTGCAATTAGTTCCAGATCCAGGTGGAGCAGCTTTCTATGGTCCAAAGATTTCAGTGCAGGCAAAAGATGCAATTGGTCGTACCTGGCAGATGTCTACTATCCAACTAGACTTCAACCTTCCTGAAAGATTCGATCTCGAATATACCGCTCCTGATGGAACTAAGAAGCGTCCTGTGATGATTCACAGAGCACTCTTTGGTTCTATTGAAAGATTCTTCGGTGTTCTCACTGAGCACTACGCAGGACATTTCCCACCTTGGTTAGCTCCTGTTCAAGTTGTTGGTGTTCCTGTTGCTGATGAGTTCAGTCCTTACCTGCACGGTATTGCGTCCGAACTTAGAGCAGCTGGTGTTCGCATACAGATTGATGACAGCGATGAGCGTATGCAGAAGAAGATTCGTAATCACACCTTGGCAAAGGTCCCATACATGCTTATTGCTGGTGCTGAAGACCAATCCCAAGGTGCAGTGTCATTTAGATTCAGAGATGGGTCACAGATCAATGGCATTCCTCGAGAAGAGGCAATTGCACGCATCTTGAAAGAAATAGCTGAAAAGGTCCAGGTTTAGTGAACGAGGAAATGGCTGGAGCTGAGGATGCTGCAACTCTTCAAGGCGTTTCTGATCCTTTCCAAAGATTATGGACTCCACATCGTCTTGTTTACATTCAGTCGGGTACTCAACCGCATGATGACGATTGTCCCTTCTGTATAGCTCCAACTCTTAGCGACGACCAGGCTCTGATTGTTCATAGAGGAAAAAGCTGCTACGTACTACTGAATCTCTACCCTTACAACTCTGGTCATTTGTTAGTTGTGCCTTACCGCCATATCCCTAATTACACAGATGCCAATGCCGAAGAGATCTTGGAATACGGCGAACTTACCCAACAGGCTATGAAGGTTCTAAAGGCCGTTGGTGGTGCTCATGGCTTCAACATCGGTATGAATCAAGGGGAAGTAGCAGGAGCAGGTATTGCCTCACACCTGCACCAGCATGTGGTTCCTAGGTGGCGAAATGATGCCAATTTCTTCCCAATCATTGCTCAAACCAAGGCTCTTCCAAAGCTTTTGGGGGATGTCAGAGTTGAAATAGCTACTGCCTGGCTAAACAATTCTTAACCTTGCCTTTACCTCTTATTTAGCCATTTAGAATAGTGGCATGACTGATAAAGCAAATGACTCTAAATCAACCCCATTAGTGAAGCGCGGCTTGGCAGAGATGCTCAAGGGTGGCGTAATCATGGACGTGGTTACCGCTGATCAAGCAAAGATTGCTGAAGACGCTGGAGCTGTAGCGGTAATGGCTCTAGAGCGAGTACCTGCTGACATCAGAGCACAAGGTGGAGTTGCTCGTATGAGTGATCCAGACCTAATCGATCAGATTATTTCAAGTGTTTCTATTCCAGTCATGGCTAAAGCGAGGATCGGTCACTTTGTTGAAGCACAGATCCTGCAGTCCCTGAAGGTTGACTACATCGACGAGTCAGAAGTTCTTTCCCCAGCAGACTACGTTCACCACATTGATAAGTGGAAGTTTGATGTTCCTTTTGTTTGTGGAGCAACTAACTTGGGTGAAGCACTTCGTCGTGTAACTGAAGGTGCAGCAATGCTTCGTTCAAAGGGTGAAGCAGGCACTGGAGATGTTAGCGAAGCGATGAAGCACATCAGAACCATCCTTGGTGAAGTTCGCGCTCTATCAGCTAAATCAGAAGATGAACTTTATGTTGCAGCTAAGGAGCTGCAAGCTCCTCTAGAACTAGTTAGAGAAGTTGCACGCACAGGAAAGCTTCCACTAGTGCTATTCACTGCTGGTGGTATTGCTACTCCTGCAGATGCTGCTCTAATGATGCAGATGGGTGCTGACGGTGTATTCGTTGGTTCAGGAATCTTTAAGTCTGGAAACCCAGCTGCAAGAGCTGCTGCCATCGTTAAGGCAACAACAAGCTACGATGACCCAGATGTTCTAGCGAATGTTAGCCGCGGACTAGGGGAGGCAATGGTCGGTATCAACGTTTCTGATCTACCTGCTCCTCACCGGTTAGCTGACAGAGGCTGGTAATTCTTGCTTCCAATTGGGGTTCTATCCCTTCAAGGTGACTTTCGTGAGCATCTGCAAACTTTTGATGAGCTCGGCATCGAAACTGTCCGTGTTAAAAAGCCATCTGATCTAGTTGGAATTTCTGGACTAGTTATTCCTGGTGGCGAGAGCACAGTTATCGACAAGCTGAGTCAAATCTTTGAACTCAGAGAACCAATAATCAAACTAATCAAACATGGTCTGCCTGTGTTTGGAACCTGTGCTGGTTTGATTCTTCTAGCCGATCGAATAGTTGATGGAATCGAAGGTCAGCAAAGTTTGGGTGGCCTGAATGTATCAGTCCAAAGGAACGCTTTCGGTTCACAAGTTGATTCCTTTGAGGCTGATCTGAACTTTGAAGGCATCAGTAGCCCTATCCACGCAGCATTCATCAGAGCACCAATAGTTTTAGAAGTTGGTAATGACGTTCATAAATTGGCGGAGTTAGCTGATGGCAGACTAGTAGCCGTTCGTCAAGGAAACCTATTAGGTATTAGCTTTCACCCTGAAGTTACAGGTGAAACTGCTGTGCACAAGTACTTTGCTGATATGTGTAAAGCCGCAGATTTCAATTCTGCTAACTAAACTTGTCTAGAAACAAACTCAAGGAGCATCATGTCGGGCCATTCCAAATGGGCAACCACCAAGCATAAGAAAGCCATCATTGATGGCCGCAGAGCGAAACTATTCGCCAAACTAATCAAGAACATTGAAGTAGCAGCGAGAATCGGTGGACCTGATCTTGATGGTAACCCAACTCTTTACGATGCAATCCAAAAAGGGCGTAAGTCTTCTCTGCCCAAAGACAATATTGAATCAGCAGTTAAGCGTGGAGCTGGATTAGATGGTTCAGGTGTTGAATATCAAACGATCATGTATGAAGGTTATGGACCGAACGGTGTTGCCCTTCTCATTGAATGTTTGACCGATAACAAGAACAGAGCTGCTGCTGAAGTTCGTCTTGCTGTTTCTAGAAACGGTGGAACCATGGCTGACCCTGGCTCAGTTTCTTATCAGTTCAGCCGCAAGGGTGTCATCCTTGTCGAGAAGAACGAAACAACAACTGAAGACACCGTTCTAGATGCTGTTCTTGAAGTTGGGGTAGAAGACGTTCAAGATCGTGGCTATCAGCTAATGATTACAACCGACCCTTCAAAGATGGTTGAGGTTCGTGAGGCTCTACAGAGTAAAGAGATTGACTACGAGAGTGCTGACGTAGAGTTTGTTTCTTCAATGCCAGTGCAGACCGACATTGATACCGCTCGTAAAGTGATCGCCTTGATTGATGCTCTAGAAGATTCAGATGAAGTTCAGAACGTCTACACAAACTTTGATATGTCTCAAGAAGTAGCGGCTCAACTAGATGCCGAATAAATCGCAGAGCGTTCTTCTTGGGTTTGACCCAGGTCTTACTCGCTGCGGTTTCGGCATAGTTGCTAAGACATCTTCTAGACAAGCCAACTTTATGGAAGTCGGCATATTTGAATCAGATAAGAGTCTTGATGACACTCAACGCATCGCAATTATCGGTGACCAGATTGCAAATCTTCTTGATCGCATCAAGCCTGAACAGATTGCTATTGAAAGAGTCTTTGCTCAACAAAACCTAAAGAGCGTGATGGGCGTGGCTCAGGTTTCCGGAGTCATCGCATATCTAGCTCACCTAAGAAAGATTCCTGTTACTTACTTCACCCCAACAGAGGTTAAGGCAGCTGTCACAGGTAGTGGTCGTGCTAACAAAGTCCAAGTGACCAACATGATGATGCAGATCCTCAAGCTCAAGGAAGTTCCTAAGCCAGCCGATGCTGCTGATGCTCTCGCTATAGCAGTCACCTTGGCTTGGCGTGGGGGAAAGAACAATCTGTCTCAGCAATCAACAGAAACCAAAGCTCAAGAGAAATGGCGCAATGCCATCGCTTCATCTAAGAAATCTCAATAGCCCAGTTATCCTTGTTCTGTGATTGCACATCTAAGAGGTTCCGTACTTAGCCGAAAGGCAGGTCAAGTAGTTATTGACTGTGGTGGTGTTGGCTATCTCGTAAATGTGACTCCTGATGTTTATCAGTTGAGTTTCACTCAACAGGAGATTTCTCTTCACATTGCTCACATTATTCGTGAGGATGCTCAGATCCTTTTCGGTTTTCAAACGGAAGACGAACTAGAAGGTTTCAATCTCCTTTGTTCTGTATCAGGGGTTGGACCTAAGTCAGCTATGTCCGTGCTCACTCATCTAGGTGTAGAAGGTATTGCCACAGCAGTGGCAACAGCAGATGATTCTATGTTCAAGTCAGTTACCGGTATTGGTCCTAAGACCGCCAAACTAATCGTGCTAAGCCTCACCGGCAAGCTTGTTTCACTTGATAGTGGCTCAAAGAGTTCGGGAAGTTCAGAGAGCTCTGTTATCGCGGCTCTTGTTGGGCTTGGTTACCAAGAGAAGATGGCTAAGAGCGCAGTTGAATCTGCATTGAAGAGCAACCCTCAATCAAGCGAGTCAGAGTTATTGAAATTGAGCTTGTCCAACCTGTCTAGCGGGCGGAAGTAACACTCATGTCTGATGAGTTGATGGGTTCTGAGGCAGATAGTTCAGATCTAGTATTTGAATCTGCGATTAGACCGCAGTCGCTGAGTGAGTTCGTCGGACAGAACAAAGTACGTGGACAGATCCAATTGCTTATTGATGCAGCATCAATTCAACAGCGAACCCCTGATCACATTCTGCTTGCAGGCCCTCCAGGCCTAGGTAAAACAACACTTGCGATGATTGTGGCTCACGAATCAGCAAGACCATTGCGAATGACTTCTGGTCCAGCTATTCAGCACGCGGGGGACATGGCTGCCATTCTCTCCTCGCTATCTGCTGGCGAAGTTCTCTTCATTGATGAGATCCATAGAATGTCTCGTTCTGCAGAAGAGATGCTTTATCTAGCGATGGAAGACTTCCGAGTTGATGTAATGGTTGGTAAAGGTGCAGGTGCTACAAGCATTTCCCTTGACCTCGATCCATTCACCCTCGTTGGAGCAACCACCAGAAGTGGTTTGCTACCTAACCCTTTAAGAGACAGATTCGGGTTCACCGCAAATCTAGATTTCTATTCAGATGAAGAACTTAAGGATGTTGTTTCTCGAGCAGCCAGCCTAATGAGCCTTGAAGTTGGACATGAAGCGCTCTCTCTCATAGCTTCTCGTTCTAGGGGCACTCCTAGAATCGCTAATCGCTTGCTACGCCGAGTGAGAGACTTTGCACTTGTTCATTCTTCCGGACAGGTTTCTGTTGGTTCGGTGACGTCAGCACTAGATCTTTATGAAGTTGATGAACTTGGTTTGGACAGGCTTGACCGCTCTGTGTTAGAAGCCCTAATTGTCAAATTCGAAGGTAAACCAGTTGGTTTGAACACCCTTAGCGTCGCTCTTGGTGAGGAGTCAGACACCATCGAGAGCGTGGTTGAGCCGTTCCTTCTGCGAATTGGGCTCTTGGTTAGGACAACTCGTGGCCGCCAAGCTACCTCTGCTGGCTACAAACACCTTGGATTGACCCCTCCAGCGGGCTCTCAGGGGTTATTCGACTAGCCCTGTCGCTTATAATCGACTAGTAGCAAACCCTCAACAAACGATTGGTCCAACATGGAGTTATTAGTCATCCTTGCCGTTTTCTTGGCATTCATCATCTTCAGCAACAGCAGAAGATCTAAGCAGGCTAAAGCTCTTGAGGCTTCTGTTTCAGTTGGTGCTCAAGTCATTATGTTGGGCGGAATCAAGGGCAAGATTGTTTCAATCTTGGATGACACAGTAGTAGTTGAGTCAACTCCTGGTACACGTATCGAGTTTCTAAAAGCCGCTGTTAGAACAGTAGTTCCAGCCTCTTTGGACGCTAAAGCTGTAGTTCCTGCCTCTTTGGACGCTAAAGCTGTAGTTACTGCTCCAAAAGCTAAGGCAAAGCCTGCCGCTACTAAGCCTGCTGCCAAGAAGCCCGCAGCATCAAAGACCACTGCAACAAAGAAAACTGCTAAGTAATTAGCTTCCACAAATAGAGAAAAGGCACGATTTTGTCTGAAAAGCGCACTGCAACTAGAGCGGCACTGAGATCACTTACTTGGCTTCTGACCTTAATGGTTGGAATAGTAGGAGTAATCGGGCTTGGAATGGTCTCTGGTGAACAGAAGGCTACCTTCGTACCGAACCTAGCTCTAGACCTATCTGGTGGTACACAGGTTATTCTTACTCCAATCGTTGAAGAAGGTAAGGAGATACTTCCTGAACAACTAGATCAGGCTGTATCAATCATTAGACAGCGCGTTGACTCAACTGGTGTTAGCGAAGCACAGATCAACACTTCAGGAAACAATATTGTTGTTTCTATTCCAGGTATTCCAGACAGCAACACCTTGGCTCTTATCAAGAGTTCGGCAAAGCTAGAATTCCGACCTGTTCTCGTCGCATCTGCTGGTAGCAAGACTGAAATCGGTAAAGATGGCTCAAGGCCAATCAAGACTTCAACAGCAAAGCCGACAAGTCCAAGCGACTTGAACCAAGTTACTCCTGCACTACAAAGGGAATACGAAAAACTTGACTGTTCAACTAAGTTCCGTGAGCCTGGTCAAATTGATGATGCTGAGAAGCCTCTTGTTACCTGTGATAGAAGTTTGACTGAAAAGTATATTCTTGGCCCTGTTGAAATTACTGGTGTTGATCTAGAAGGTGCAGACGCTGGAACTGTTACTGGCGCACAAGGCGTGGCTACCAACGAATGGGCAGTAAATCTAAACTTCAATGCTGAAGGTGGCGAGAAGTTTGCCAAGGTAACTGGTCGTCTATTCCCTCTAGCTGAACCGCAGAACAGATTCGCAGTAACCATCGATGGTTACGTAATCACTGCTCCAACCACACAGGCTGTTATTACCGGTGGTTCTGCACAAATCACTGGTTCATTTGATCAGGCAAGCTCCAAGGTTCTAGCTGACCAGCTGAAGTATGGTTCATTGCCAATTTCATTCGCTGTTCAGTCACAGGAAAACATTTCAGCAACACTAGGTTCCGAGCAGCTTCAAGCTGGTCTACTTGCTGGACTTATCGGAATCATTCTGGTTGTTATCTACTCTGTCTTCCAATACAGGGGACTAGCGGTTATCACCATTGGGTCATTGATTGTTGCCGGTCTATTGACCTACATCCTGATTGCACTATTGACCTGGCGTGCAGATTACAGACTTTCGCTATCAGGTATCGCAGGTCTAATCATGGGTATTGGTATTACTGCAGACTCGTTCATTGTTTACTACGAGCGTGTGAAAGACGAGCTACGTGAAGGTAAGCCTTTGTATGTTGCCGTTGAAAGCGCATGGAATAGAGCGAAGCGAACAATCATCGTTTCTGGTGCTGTGAGCCTTCTAGCCTCTGTTGTTCTTTACCTACTCACAGTAGGTAACGTAAGAGGATTCGCGTTTACACTAGGCCTAACAACACTTATTGACCTTACTGTTGTGTTCCTATTCACTTACCCGGCATTCAGATTGCTCACCAAGAGCAAATTCTTTATGTCTGGAAATGCCTGGACAGGCCTTCAGCTAAAGGAAAGTTCAGCATTTGGATACACAGGACGTGGAACCTTCAGGGTTGCACCATCAGTTTCATCAGGCAAGATTGCTAAGTCCTCTAAAGAAGCTGAAAGACGTCAGACTATCGCTGAACGTAAAGCAACAGCAGATCAGAATTCATCCGCTAAGAACAAGGAGAACAACTAATGTCTCGTTTTACCGACCTTGGTAACCAGCTATACAGCGGTGAGAAGTCAGTCAACTTCGTTGGTAGAAGAAAGTACTTCTACCTAGCGGCAATCATCACAGTTGTTCTAGCAATCTTGATCCCTGTGGTGAAGGGTGGATTCAACTTTGGTATCGAATTCCGTGGAGGTTCTGAATACAAGATTTCAGAAAGTAAGCTTCAGAAAACATCACTTGCTGAAGCAGCTGTTCACGAGGTAGTTCCAGCTATCCAGGTAAACACAACCATTATTGGTGCAGACACCGTGCGCGTTCAGACTCCTCAGCTAAGCGATGAACAATCAGAGAAGGTACGACTAGCACTGGCTAAGGCTTATGAAGTTAAGGACAGCAACGTTGCGAGCTCATTCATTGGGCCTAACTGGGGAGCCGACATTACTAACAAGGCGCTTTGGGGTCTTCTAATCTTCATTCTGTTGGCAGCTATTTTGATGGCTCTTTACTTCAGAACATTGAAGATGAGTGCTGCGGCAATGTTGGCTTTGGCTCACGACCTTATTCTTACAGCTGGTCTTTATGCAGCACTAGGTTTTGAAGTTACTCCTGCTGCTGTTATTGGTTTCCTAACCATTCTGGGTTACTCGCTTTATGACACCGTGGTGGTTTTCGACAAGATCAGAGAAAACACCCACGAGGTTGAATTCAGTGAAACAACTACTTTCGCTGAGCAGGTAAACCTCGCAATCAACCAGACTCTAGTTAGATCCATCAACACATCTGTTGTCGGTGTTCTTCCAGTTGCCTCTATTTTGTTCATTGGAGCGACTTTCCTGGGAGCTGGAACTCTCAGAGACATCTCTCTAGCCTTGTTCGTTGGAATTATCGTGGGTACCTACTCCACAATCTTTATTGCTGCTCCTGCTTACTCACACATGCGTGAGGGAGAAGCGAAGTTTACTAAGGCTGAGAAAAAGATTCTGGCTAAGAGAAGTGCAATCGCCGGCTAGTTCAGTTATTCTTTAGTTCAACTTAGAAGGATGATATGTCGGACACAGCAGGCGGTGGGACACTAGCAACGCTGAGAAATCGCCTGCCTAGAATCTTCACCCGACCTGTTGAAGGGTCAGGGATCGCCGAAGTCCTAAAGGCTGCTAAGGTAGCCCATCCAAAGCTTGATTTCTCAATTGTTGAGAAAGCCTTCACTGTTGCCTCTAAGGCTCACGCAGGCCACACTCGTAAGAGTGGAGACCCATACATCACTCATCCAGTTGCTGTTGCTCAACTTCTGGCAGATCTTGGTATTGGACCTGCTGGATTAGCAGCTGCACTGCTTCACGACACTGTCGAGGACACCGAATACACACTCGACCAACTAAGGGCTGATTTTGGTGACGAAGTAGCCATGCTCGTAGATGGCGTTACCAAGCTAGACAAAGTTAAGTTTGGTGCGGATGCTCAAGCTGAAACCGTTCGCAAGATGGTTGTGGCTATGTCTAAGGACATAAGAGTTTTGGTCATCAAGCTTGCAGACAGATTGCACAATGCTAGAACCTGGGGTTTTGTTCCTGAGGCCAAGGCTAAGCAGAAAGCTCAGGAAACATTAGAGATTTATGCTCCTCTCGCACACCGCCTAGGTATCAGCGCCTTCAAGTTGGAACTTGAAGATATTTCTTTCTCTGTTCTTTATCCGAAGGTTTATGAGGAAATCGTAAATCTGGTAAGACAGCGTTCTCCTAAAAGAGATGAATTCATTGAAACAGTTATATCGGCAATCGATGATGATCTAAAAGACAACAAGATTAAGGGTAAGGTCGCCGGTAGACCAAAGCAGTATTACTCGATTTACCAAAAGATGGTTATTGGTGGACGAGAGTTTGACGATATCTATGACTTAGTTGGTATTCGAGTAATCGTTCCCGAGGTTAGGGACTGTTATGCAATCCTCGGTGCCGTTCACTCGCACTGGAATCCAGTCCAAGGTCGCTTCAAGGACTACATTGCTATGCCTAAGTTCAATCTCTATCAATCTCTTCACACAACAGTTATTGGGCCTAACGGACGTCCAGTTGAAATTCAAATTAGAACGCAAGAGATGCATAACAGAGCTGAATATGGTGTTGCCGCTCACTGGAAATATAAGCAATTCACTTCCGAAGAGTCTGCAACAACAGAAGACGATCTAGTTTGGTTGAAGCACCTTTCCGATTGGCAGCATGAAACAGCTGACCCTAGTGAATTCCTTGACGCTCTGCGTTTTGAAATTGGAGCTAAAGAGGTATACGCCTTTACTCCTAAGGGTCGAGTTATTGGTCTTACCAAAGGTTCCACTCCAGTCGACTTTGCCTACGCTGTTCACACTGAAATTGGTCACCGCACAATGGGAGCTAAGGTAAATGGTCGACTTGTACCTCTAGAAACTGTTTTGAACTCTGGTGACGTTGTTGAGATTCTGACCTCTAAGTCTCAGGATGCTCATCCAAGTCAAGACTGGATGAAGTTTGTTCAATCTCAACGGGCTAAGTCCAAGATCAAAGCATGGTTCACTGCAGAGCGTAAAGATGATGCCATCGAAAGAGGCAAAGATCTGCTAGCCAAGGCTCTTAGAAAGCAAAGCGTCCCAATACAGCGTGCGTTGGCCACCGACATCCTGCTAAAAATCACAAGTGACCTGAGATTCTCTGAACCTTCTGATCTGTATGCCGCTGTTGGAGACGGAAACGTTTCTGCTCAGTCCGTGGTGGAGAAGATGTCCGCTGCACTGTCCGTGGAGGAATACACGGAAGAGGCAGTGTTCGAACTTCCTACCAAGTCAAGCACGAACAGCTTGAAGCGAGTGGGGGATTCAGGAGTTCTTGTTCGTGGTGACGCTGATGTAATGTTCAAGCTTGCCCGTTGTTGCACACCTGTTCCAGGGGATGCCATTCTCGGTTTCATTACTCGATCTGCTGGGGTGTCCGTTCACAGAAGTGACTGTAAAAACTCTGTCGATTTGAGAAATCAACCAGAGCGTTTGATTGATGTTAGTTGGGAACCGAATTCAAAGAGCTTGTTCTTAGTTCAGATCCAGATTGAGGCTCTAGACCGCGGGGGTTTGCTCAGCGATGTTACCCGCGTTCTTAGCGAGAACCATGTGAACATTCTGTCCGCATCTGTCTCGACCAGAAACGACCGCGTAGCCTTGAGCAGATTTGTATTTGAGATGGGTAATCCAGCAGCACTTGAAGGTCTAATCAATTCCGTAAGGAACATTGACAACGTCTATGACGTTTACAGAGTTAGTAACTCTTAAGAGTTAGCAATTACTACAGTTAGCCAGGCCTTCTTTGTTTCAAGAGCTTCATTAGCATCAGCAATCTTCTTTGCGTCGCCGGAGGCCTTTGCCTTCTCAACATCTGCTTCTAATTTGGCAATAGATGCTTCTAGTTGTGAACGAACTGAGTTGGTGCGATCCACAGTTGCAGGATCTGACTTTCTCCAAAGCTCAGCTTCAACGTTCTTGATTTTTGCTTCTACAGCCTTCAGACGATCCTCAATCTTGCGGATGCTGTCGCGAGGAACTTTTCCAGCTTTCTCCCAACGAGCCTGGATAGCCTGAAGCTCAGACTTTGCTTTTGCTAGGTCAGCAGTTGGATCAATCTTTTCTGCTTCTTCAAGAAGTTCTAGCTTGGCCTTTAGGTTTGCACTGAATTCAACTTCTTCAGCGGCCACCTTCTCGGACTTGGCGG
>Ga0209134_10000242_pt1 | contig 14161 bp, 8 predicted proteins | sample LauGreSp1BDMLBSN_2_FD_187566 | JGI IMG/M metagenome (GOLD analysis project Ga0209134, IMG submission 187566) | Freshwater lake microbial communities from Lake Michigan, USA - Sp13.BD.MLB.SN (SPAdes) (version 2) | ecosystem: Environmental > Aquatic > Freshwater > Lake | place: Lake Michigan, USA... | reverse complement strand
GGAAAACAAAAAGGGCTCCGAATCCTTTTGGATTCGAGGCCCTTGGCTTCAGTTCTAAATCGATTTATTCGATTGAACCACCATTGGCCTCGTATCCGGCATAAAAAGCTGCGTAAAACGCTGGCTTTGTTGCATGCCAAGTAGAAGGCTTATTGGTTGTATGAGCAGAAGGAATCACAGCAGAACGCATTGCGTTTGCTGATACGAATGATGCGTTAGACATATTCGTTCCTTCCGTCATTTTCACACCCGCCATGGGAATGAAGTTGTAAGTATAAACCATGGGTTGAGGTACTGGCAAGGCAATTAATTCCACGCATAAATGAGCGTAAATCGGCTAGTTAGCCAGTCCCGCTTCAGCCAAGAACCGTGAGGCTTTTCCGCGATAGCTAAGACGCAAATCAGACTTTGCACGCGTAATGCCAACATAGAACAAACGACGCTCTTCATCAATTGATGCTTGATCACCTGTCGTGCTGTTGTTTTCAAGAGGCAAGATTCCATCGCTAACACCAATTAAAAACACGCGTTCCCATTCAAGTCCCTTTGCAGCGTGGAGTGTTGCAAGAGTTGTAACAGGCATGGTTGGAGGATTGTTTTGTTGAACGCGATCTTCAACTTCGCGCAGGTAAGTACGCAAATTCTTCGGTGTAAATCCTGAATCGCTATCTAGCTCGCGAGCAAGGTGAAGAAGTGCTGCGATTCCATCGATTGCTCCCCCAGTTAAAAATGGTTGTGCCAGAGTTCGAAGTTCATCAAGCCATGAAACACCTTCTGTTGGAATAACAGATGCCGTGCGAACCTGCTTTAAGAAATCTCGAACCTCTTTGCGTTCAAAGAAGCGCTCAGTGTTTCGAACTTGATATGGCAAATTGGCAGCATTCATCGCTCTTTCCAAACCATTTAATTGATTATTTGTTCGGGCAAGAACAGCAATCTCTTGGGCAGGAGTGCCTTCAGAGATTAGTTTTGTAATGTCACGAACGATTCCTGCAATCTCTGCTGACTCATCGTTATATGCAGTAATTGTTGGCTTACTGCCGTGGTCATTGATTGCGACCAATTCATTGCCCATTGCACCTTTGCGAAGAATGCTGTTAGCGGTGAAGATGATTTCAGGGGTTGAGCGATAACCAGTTGTTAGGCGAACAACCTCAGCCTCTGGAAAGCGCTGCGTAAAAGAATTGAGAAACACTGGGGTTGCACCAGCAAATGAGTAAATAGTTTGGGCAGGATCACCAACAACACAGAGTTCTTGACGTGAACCAAGCCAGGCATTGATCAATCGCTGCTGCAGCGGAGAAATGTCCTGATACTCATCAACTGTGAAGAATCTGTATTGATCTTGCACGCGCTCACGAACTTCTCGTTCTTCTTCGATCATCGCTGTTGTCAGTAGTAGAACATCCTCAAAATCAATAGCGCGTTCTTGGTGCTTCACGCTTTCATATGCCGTATAGACCTTGGCTAATTGTTCTGGGTTAACACGAGGCTTTACCGTGCGCTTAAGGGATTCGCTCAAGTAATCAGAGGGTGAAATCTGTGAAACCTTGGCCCATTCAATCTCTGTTGCGATATCGCGCAGTAAATCGCGAGATGAAATTGAAAGCTCGCCCTGTAATTGAGCGCGCTTGATCGCCTCTGTTAGAAATCCACTCTTGGTTGTGAGTAAATCAGGTGTGCGACCACCAAATACCTGAGGCCAAAAGAAGGTGAGCTGCTTAAGTGCTGCTGCGTGGATGGTGCGGGCTGCAACAGCTGGAACGCCAAGTGAGCGAAGGCGTGTACGCATTTCACCGGCTGCACGCGCGGTAAATGTAAGTGCTAGAACTTTGTGCGGATCCATAGTTCCAATAGCTGCTGCATATGCAATGCGGTGTGTGATTGCACGTGTTTTTCCTGTACCAGCCCCTGCAATTACACAAACTGGTCCGCGTGTAGCAAGTGCAACTGCGCGTTGTTCATTATCTAGCGCTTCAAGAATCTCTTCTGCGCGTAGGTTTCCTACGGCCTCCACGATTCACCACCACGTAACTGATCGCGCGTATAGCCATCAACACGCGTGTACCAAGCTTCAATCATGCGACGGGCAACTGAAATTTTTGGTGGCAACAAAATATCTTGCGCAGCAACAGCAGCCTTCATCTCATCTCGTGAAAGCCAGCGCACTTCAGTGATTTCAGTGCCATCTGGGCGAGCCTCTTCTGGACGATGTGTAATTGCTTCAAATGCAATCATGATTGATGCGGGAAATGGCCAAGGCTGTGAAGTTAAGTATCTGATCTCTGATGCATACACACCTGCTTCTTCAAAGACTTCCCGTGAAACACACTCTTCGAAAGATTCACCGGTTTCAACAAAGCCAGCAAAAGTTGAAAAGCGCTTATCGGGCCAGATTGGCTGGTGACCTAAAAGAATTCGATCATCTTTATCTTTTACTAAAACAATAACTGCAGGATCGGTGCGCGGGTGATGTTGTGTTGCATCTTCAGGACACACGCGAACACTGCCACCAAGATCACTCACAGTCTTGGCACCACATCTTGCACAATGTGTGTGGGTCACATGCCAGTTAGCTAAACCAACTGCGTGCATTGCAAGTGCCAGTTCGTCAGCATCTAGATTGCCACCGACCTCGCGCAAAGATTTAAATCCTTCATACTTTCGCTGTTCAAACTCTTCAGTCCCATCATCTTCTGGTGGGTTGATCCATGTGGTGTTCCAGGCAAAGTAAGCCTGATTATCATCACGGCCCACACCTAAGAAGAAGCGATCGCCTTCAACAAATATCTCTTGCGCAGCTTTCACAGCAGCGGCATCAAGAAAGGTCAAAGAGTCATCCCCTGCGCTCAAGCGCCCATCAACTAAATGAATGATCTGTGCCGTTTTCCAAAGTTCGGCCAACTTTGCGGCATCGGTGCGCAGCTCGCTTTCGCGATTAATTGGTGACAGCGCGCTCATAGGGGTGAACGCTACTAGCCTTGGGCGGTGCGCGTAACCTCATGGAATTTGCTGCATGGATTGGCCATTCCGCCTGATCCAGCAGTTGATGCTGCCGCCCTTTTAGAGGCTGAAATACTGAATTTAAAGAGTGATGTCATTGGCGTCCAGGAAGTTGATTACTTTCTAGAACGATCTGGAAATCACAATCAAGTTGGAAATATTGCAACTGTTATGGGGGCGGCTGACTGGGCTTTTGCACCATCATTGTTTGGCAATCCAGATGAAAAATGGCGCAAACCTGAAAGTACAGATTTAAAAATAGTGACAAACAAAAGCCAGGAGGGTGAAGCTGGTTATGGAATCGGAATGGTTTCACAACTACCAGTTAAATCCTGGCATCGCTTAGATTTAAAGGGAGCACCATTTGGTGTTTTCATGATGTTTCCGGTTGACGGAAAGTTAAAGCGTTTTTATGTGCGCGATCATCCAAGAAGTGCACTTGCTGCTCATCTAGAAAATGGTTGGTTGATTATTAATACACATCTTTCTTTTGTGCCCTTTTACAATTACAAACAATTAGTTTTGATTAAGCGTTGGTCTCACACATTAGGTATTGAGCCACACAAAATAATCATTATGGGTGATATGAATATTCCATTTACTAAAGTTGTGGCAGGAATAAAGTGGCACTCACTTGGAAGTGGTAATACTTTTCCAAGCTGGCTACCAAAGGTTCAAATTGACTTTATGTTGTCGCAAACCGTTAAAGCCAGAGATGTTCAGCAGATTACTTATTCACACAAAGGAATGAGCGATCATCTGCCTTTGCAGATAGAGATTCCTACAGAGTCTCAACGGATGAAATCAAAGAAATAAGCGCTGCCTCATCCAAAAGATCTGCTGGCTGATCTGTAACACCTGTTGGCACATAATGGAACGCCGCAGAAACCTTTGAGATTTCACATCCTGATAACTTCGCCCACGCCAAGCGATACATCGCTAACTGAACCTGAGCCGACTTACCTAACTGCTTTGATCCAGTCTTCCAATCCACAACCTGGAAGCCATCACCATCGGCATAGACCGCATCGATTCGACCGCGGATTAACACGCCAGCAATGGTTGTTTCAAAGGGAACTTCGACTCGGGCTGGTGTGCGATTGGCAAAGCTGCTCCTAAGCCAGGTGGCTTTTAGATCTTCAAGCTTTGAATCATCATCTAGTGGATCTAAGTAATCCAAGTACTCATCACCAAACAAGGTAGCAGCATCTGTGAATTGGCGTTCAACCCATAAGTGAAAAGCGGTTCCGCGACGTGAATACGGATCTTGCCCACGTGGCATTGGACGACGAATGTTGAGTGCAAGCTCTTGTGGGTTCTCATGGAGTGCAACCAATGTGGAAGTTGAAAGTCTGGTTGGCAACGCAACCTGAACAACATCTGAGGCGCGATTTCGTTGCTCGGTAATCAAACTATGGGCATCCATAATCCAAGAGTTCACTTCGCCATCTTGTGAATCAATGAGTGGATGCACATCAGATGCGTTAACTAAGGCAATAGCTGCATCAAATTGTGCGCGCTTATCTCCTAGGTAATCACGTGGCCACATTGCAGTTTGTGGGTTTTCAAGTATTGGATTCTCTGCATCGTCATCAGGGGCAGCAACATCACTAATTAGTCGACCACCATGTGCACTTGCAGCACCAGCGATTAGCGTGAAGATATTTGATGGTGAAACAGAGTTAGCCCCATCTCGCCACCAAGAAGTTGTGCAGATCAAGTGTGTGCGAGCACGGGTCACAGCAACATATGCAAGACGCATCTCTTCACGCATTTTGATGTGATCAACACATTGGCGCGCAAACTCTTTAATCGCTTTTGCCGCATCACTGTTCTTGGTAATTCCATCTAAGGAGAAGTGTGGAAGCTCATGGGCATCACCACGCAAAGCAAAAGGAACGTGCTTTTCATTCTTTAACCAGTTATCCGGGTTAGAGCGGTTAACACCAGGGAATGTGCCTTCAGATAATCCAGGAACTGCCACAACATCCCATTCCGCGCCCTTTGCCATGTGAACTGTAAGGATTTGAACCACATCTGTGCGCACTTCAGGGGCACCAACCTTTAGCCCACCTTCTTCATCTGATGCAACATCTAGCCAATCAAGGAAGGCTGAAACAGAGCCGCCGCTGCGTTCAAACTTTGCTGCCTCATCGAGGAATCGATCCAGGTGTCTGCGACCTGTCTGTGTTCCTTCGCGCAAAGTAATTTCTGATTCAAGTGTTAAGTAGTTTTCAATCTCAGTCACAAGATCTGTGATCTGACCACCTGCGCGTGAGCGCAAGCGACGCAGATCTTGTGCAAATGACACTAGTCGTTGATATCCAAGATCGCTAAAACCATATTGCTTAGCAGTTGTAATCTCATCCAACGCATCGATGATTGAGCCAGCAAATTGATCATCTGCTTCTAATTGATCAGGGTTGCCAGCTGCAATCTTTTTAATAAAGCTCTTTGAATCTGCATGCATTGCCTTTGCGCGTTCACGGCTAAATCCACCAAGGGCTGCAATATCCCTTGGTCCTAAGTTAATTCGTGGTCCAGTTAAATGACGCATCAATGATGAACCTGCATCAGGGTCGGTAATGATCTTCATCAAAGTCACCACATCTGCAACCTCTGGAATGTGGATTAGCCCACCAATGCCGATTACTTCGACAGGTAGACCTTGCTCGCGCAAAGCGTTTTCAATGGAAGGAATTTGACTTCGCTTTCGCACCAAGACAGCAAATGACTTACCAGCTTCAGGATTCCATAACGCCTTGAAGTATTCAGCGATAGCTTGTGATTCTGTTTCAACAGTTTCATAGATTCCATAGGCAAGTTCTCCGGCGCCAGCGCCATTACGTGCTTCAAGTTCAACAACTTGCTGTCCACCATCTGCTTTGATCTGTGCGCTAATGGCATTGGCCGCAGCCAAAATGATCGCATCATTTCGAAATGTTGTTGGTAGTGAGAACTGCTCAGTTCCGGTTTGACCTTGCGCCTTTGGAAAGTACTTATGGAAAGAGGCCATAGTGCCGGCAGAGGCTCCGCGCCATGTGTAAATAGCCTGCGATGGGTCTCCCACAGCCATTACTGGGTGTCCAGCTCCATAAAGAGAGGACAACATTCTCACCTGTGATTGAGAGGTGTCTTGGTACTCATCAAGTAAAACAACTGTGTATTTGCCACGCTCTAAAGTGCCAACATCTTCAAAGTTTTGTGCAATGTCAGCAGCTAATGACATCTGATCGTCGAATGAAAGCTCACCTGATGCTTTACGGCGTTCCATAAATGCTTCAACCATCGGCAATAGTGAGTTGCGCTGGCGCATCGCTCGAGCAACTGCCCGCGTATCTTCATTGGTACTGCCACCTAGTAGCTGCAGCTTTTCAAGCATCTCATTGCCAATTGCTTCAATATCTGAAGCCTTAACTTGATGCTCTAACATAAATTTGGATAGACCCAGCAAATCCTTAATCACTGTGCTGACTGCGCTGTCGTTGCGATATGAATCATCAGACCAGTTGCGCACAACATCAGATGCGATCTGCCAAATTGCTGCTTCTCCCAGTGGATCTGCATCAGCATCAATTCCATAACGGATGGCGTGTTCGCTCAGTAACTTGCCAGCATATGAATGGTAGGTGGTAACCGAGGTGCTAGCTGATGTGATGTGTTTGAACTCTGGCAGTTGTGAGAGCTGACGCAAGCGTTTGCGGATTCGAACAGATAGTTCTCCTGCAGCTTTACGGGTGAAGGTAAGACCCAAGATTTGATCAGGGGTTGCAAAACCATTGGCAACTAAGTACAAAACACGATTACTCATTGTCTCTGTCTTGCCAGATCCAGCACCTGCAATAACAACAGCAGGTTCTAGCCCACTACTTATGATCGCTGATTGATGCTTGGTAATCGGCTTGATCTGTGAACCAAACTTTGGATGCGCCTGCAGCTTTGCAATGATCTCTTCAGGTGTGTACTTAGCCTCGGTCATGACTCATTCACCGCCCGTCCATCACTTTGAACAGGGCAGGATTTCCTTACTGGGCAGCCTTTACAGCGCTTATTAACAGTGGCAAAGAAGGTTGCAGCACCCATGCCCTCACCGATTGTTTCGATGGTCGCTTTTGTTTCCTCTATATCGATTGCATACTGCTGACGAATAGAAGCACCAGCACTGCCAGTACCCAAATACACAAGTTCTGCGCCTGCCGACTTAGTGCCTTCTGCAAATCCACCCTCTGCAACACCTAATTGATAGCTAGCAAGCTGCAAATTCTTCTTTGCATCCTCTTTGCTAATTGCAGAGTTGCCAGTTTTAAAATCAATAATAAATAGCGAGCCATCTGCTTCAACTTCTAGGCGATCGACAGTTCCAATAATGCGAGCACGCCCCAACTTCACATCAAATCTAAGTTCGGCCGCCTTAATTACACGCTTTGTTTCCTTGTGATACTCCACAAATTTTTCTAGCATGATCACCGCTGACTCCAGATGCGAGGCGCTAACCCAGCCACTTTCTGGATCAATCAATTTCCATGAGTTTTGTAAGGATTCAATCAACTGCTCACGACTTGTTCCTGGTTCTTGCACCATCTTTGCAGCAAATGCGTGAATTGCAGAGCCCAGAACTTGTGCGGTGCTATCACCATCTGAGCCACCATTGTTTTGCAAGAACCATTTCACTCCGCACTCCACAAAGCTTTCAGCACCCGACGGAGAAACAACAACCTCTTTGTCTGGATCGATTACAGGTGCATCAGTACTTAAGGGCACAGAGCCAATCCAACTCGTCGGATTTGCAAGGTGAATGCCTTCAGTACTCATCGCCTTTAATAATGCTGCAGCCTCTTTTGCCTTTGGTCCATCTAGCTGTGCGCGAAGTTCGGCCACCAAAGCAGGCGCTGTAATAGGACGTGGCACATCTGTAATTTGATGCTCGTCATCATCGGTCTTATTAACTATAACTTCGATTGCTTCAAAGAACTGTGATGGTTCTTCATCTTCACGCTGGACGGCGGTGATGAAAAGTGATTGTTTGGCGCGGGTTAGCGCCACATGAAACAGACGTTGTTCATCCTGCATCAAACCATTAGCCGCAATGACATCTAACTGATCCCGTGGAATATCAGGGTTGCGCTTGCGCTCTACTAATCGTTCAGCACCTAACAGAGATGATCTCTGCTTTAGGTTTGGCCAGGTTCCCTCTTGCAAACCTGCGATTGCAACTAGATCCCACTGACGACCTTTTGCGCTGTGAACGGTAAGGATCTCTACGAAATCTGGGCGCACTCCCTTAGCGGTAATAACATCGCCTGCAATATCTTCTTGGGCAACTTCGTTAATAAAGGCAGCAGGGCCAGATAATGGAAACCGCTCTGAATAACGCGCCGCAGAATCAAAGAGCTGCATCATCGCATCTAGGTCGCGATCTGCCGCTGCTCCTCTAATTCCAGGACGCAACGCTTGATTACGCCATGCATTCGCTAACTTCTGTCCATCACTTGTGACCGCGTTATCCCAAATAAACCACAGCAGATCATCTGCCAATGCAGTTTTATTTCGAGCAATCGCCTTTGCACCCTTTAGTAACTCATGCACTCGCAGAACACTGTCGGCACCTTCAATAAACAATTGGCCATCTAGAATCGCATCAAGTAATAACTGAGTACCAGAACGTTCATCACCTTCAGGACGAGCGGTGATCATCGCTCTGCGAATACGGCGCAGGGAAATAGAGTCTGCTCCACCAAACTCTGAAAGCAATAAGCGCTCTGCAGTATCTAAATTAAGAGGTTGTGCGCCAATTGCAACGCGGGCCAATAGAAGGAAGGGCGTGATTGCCGGGTTACCCGCTAACGCTTGAAGCTCTGATGCGACAGGAATACCAACTTGTGAGAATGCTCGACGCAGCGCAGATGCTTGAACACCTGGTGTGCGCAAAACAACTGCCATATCGCTATATGAAATACCTTCACGCAAATGCGCACTACGGAATTGATGAGCGATAAAAGCGGCTTCCTCCGCGCCAGATCTAAAGCGGTGAACCCCTACAAAGCCTTGATTTTCATTGGTTGCAGAGCGCTTTCGCGTAACCGGAGAACCGCGGAATCCCTGCACATATTCATGGCCAACTGCAAAGACAGCCTTTGCGCTTCGATAAACATTAGTCAGAACAACTTCCTTTGCCCGATATGGATCAAGTGCTGCTGCTAATCCATCGGGATCTGCTCCACGGAATCGGCCAACTGCGCTATCAGCATCGGCGCAGATGATTACATCGCTGCCCGCAAGCAGAGAAAGAAGCTCGCGTTGTGCTGGATCACTTTCTTGAAACTCGTCAACCATGATTGTCGTAAAGCGATTGCGCAATTGATCCAGTAAATCAGGGTTGTTACGAAGGTGAATCGATGCGCGGGATACCAATTCGGATGGATCAATGCGAAGCTTTGCATCTTGTGCACTGATCTCACGCATCACCATAGAGTTCAAATATCTCTTCCAGAATGCAGCTGCTGCTTGCCAATACTTCTCGCCCTCTTGTGCGCCGAGCTTTGCTAATTCATCTGCATCGATACCGCGCTCTGAAGCACGCAAGATCAAATCTCTAAGTTCGCGTGCAAAGCCATTTGTGGTTAATGCCTTATGTAAATCCTCTGGCCATTCCTTGAAGCCATCTTCGATATCACCTTGTAGTAGTTCGCGGATATAACTTTCTTGTTCTGGACCGCTAAGCAAGATCGGATCTGGATCGCCCTTTGCCTTCATCTTTAATATCGAAAATGCTAGTGAGTGAAATGTTCTAGCAAGTGGTTCAAACATTGTCTTGGTTGTGCGAAGTGCAATCGCATCACGTAGTTCTGATGCTCGCTCGCGACCATAGGTCAGCAAGAGAATCGAATCTGGATTTTGTCCTTCTTGAATACGAGCAAGGGCTGCTTCAACTAAAACAGTTGTCTTTCCTGTGCCGGGTCCACCTTGAACAACAATTGGTGATCCACGGTGTGAAACCACTGCTACTTGTCCATTATCTAGAGCAGCAGGGGCAGCCTTAAGTACCTGTCGTACAAGGCTGAAGGGTTGCTTACTCACAGTGAGCATCTTGCCTGAAGAGTCCGACAAATCGGTTGGTTTACGCCTGTGGCGTTAGTTAAGCACCCGTTTTGCCGAGTATTTAATTGGAATCCAACTTATTCACCTTCTAGAAAGTCGAACCGATTTTTGTTGGTCGAATGTTTTTGCCGTGCATTGTTAATGCAAGCCCTTTGCTGCTCAATGCAATTGATTTAACGCTCATGCCTTTGGGTGCGTTCAAGGTTCGCACACTCTTACTCTGAATCTGGTCCTTAATCTCTGCCGGTAATGAATCTGCTGGTATTTCATTACCAAAGAGAGAAACACCTTGTAGCTCAAAGTAAATCTGATTACCTGAATACTTAGGAATAAGGATTGCTGTGCCAAGACCACCAGAGCCAACAGATACTTGCAGGGTGTTCCCTACGATTTGAGCATCGCTGAAATCTGCTAATTGTGTAATTGTGGCAGCGGGAATAGTTGCGGTTACATCTAAAGACCCGATCAGATTTGGTGTGGCCTTAGAAATATACCTAGCATCAATTTCTAAGGAAGGCTTAAAGGTTGAATCTTTCAATGCATACTCACCAACATTGATGTGAATCGACTTTATTGAGTCAGAAACGATATTTCCTGGAATTTCAAACAAAGGCAGAGAGGCTGTTACATCAGTGGCTCTAGGCATAACTTCATAGACCCGAGTAGTAATGCGTGAGGAGATAGTTTTCTCAACAGTAATTGCACCTGTAGCAAGGACTGCCACTAACGCAATAGGAATAATGCGACTTTTCTTCATCAACTCAAACACCCCTTAGTTATCGATGTGGCAGTTTATGCGATGAAATGAAAAAGCCCCGCACCTAATTATCAGTGCGGGGCTTTCTCTGTGAATTACCTGTTAATTAGCGTTGAGATTCGCCTTCTTTGCACGAGATGTAGCACGTGCTCGCTCGTCTCCGTTGAGAACAACCTTACGGATACGAACGACCGCAGGTGTTACTTCAACGCACTCATCTTCGCGACAGAATTCAAGAGCACCTTCCATGTTGAGCTTCTTAGGCGGAATCAAACGCTCTGATTCATCAGTACCTGAAGCACGCATGTTTGTCAGCTTCTTTTCACGAACACAGTTAACGTCCATGTCATCGTTACGAGAGTTCTCGCCAATAACCATACCTTCATACACTTCATCGCCAGGTTCTACGAAAATAGTTCCACGATCTTGTGTTCCATAGAGGGCATATGAAGTAACTGTTCCCATGCGGTCTGAAACAAGTGATCCAGTTGCACGTGTGCGAATGTCTCCGAACCAAGGCTCGTAACCATCAAATACGTGGTGGAGCAAACCAGTTCCGCGAGTTTCAGTTAAGAACTCAGTACGGAAACCAATAAGTCCACGTGATGGAACCTTGTAATCAAGACGGATCCAACCGGTTCCGTGATTAACCATTTGCTCCATGCGACCCTTACGTAGTGCCATCAACTGAGTAAGAACACCTAAGTACTCTTCTGGTGCATCAATTGTTAAGCGCTCCATTGGCTCGTGAACCTTGCCATCAATCTTCTTAATAACTACCTGTGGCTTACCAACAGTTAGTTCAAAACCTTCGCGCTTCATGATTTCAACAAGCACAGCTAGCTGTAGCTCGCCGCGACCCTGAACTTCCCATGTGTCTGGACGATCAGTGTTTAGAACGCGCAATGAAACGTTACCGACAAGTTCTGCATCCAAACGTCCCTTTACTTGGCGCGCAGTAAGCAGCTTGCCGCTCTTGCCCGCTAGTGGTGATGTATTAATACCGATTGTCATAGAAATAGATGGTTCATCAACGATGATTAATGGAAGTGCGTGTGGATTTTCATTATCAGCCAGGGTCTCGCCCAATGTAATGGTGTCGATACCAGCTACGGCGATGATGTCTCCAGGGTGTGCCTCTAACGCTGGAACGCGCTCTAGCGCTTCAGTGATAAGTAGCTCTGAAATCTTCACGCGCTCTGTTGTGCCATCTGTCTTAATCCAAGTAACAGATTGACCCTTTTTAATAACACCTTCGCGCACGCGGCACAAAGCCAAACGACCCAAGAATGGAGATGAGTCAAGGTTTGTAACGTGTGCTTGCAATGGTGCGCCCTCGTGATACTCAGGAGCTGGAATTGCAGAGAAAATCGTGTCGAACAAAACATCAAGGTTTTCTTCTTCTGGCATTCCACCATCTGAAGGACGCTTAAGTGAAGCACGGCCTGCTTTTGCAGATGCATAAACAACTGGAAATTCGATCTGCTCTTCATTCGCGCCAAGATCAAGGAATAGTTCATATGCCTCGTCAACAACTTCTGCGATACGAGAGTCGGGACGGTCAACCTTGTTGATCAACAAAATAACTGGCAAATTCTTTTCAAGTGCTTTACGCAATACGAAACGTGTTTGAGGCAGTGGACCTTCTGAAGCATCAACTAACAAGATAACGCCATCAACCATTTCAAGTCCGCGCTCAACTTCGCCACCGAAGTCTGCGTGGCCTGGCGTATCAATAATGTTAACGATTGTGTTGCCGCGCTTAACAGCTGTGTTCTTGGCAAGAATCGTAATTCCCTTTTCGCGCTCAAGATCCATTGAGTCCATCATGCGGTCCTGGCCTTCGCCTTGAACCTTGTGCGCTGCAAATGCACCGGACTGCCACAACATCGCATCAACCAATGTTGTTTTACCGTGGTCAACGTGAGCGATGATCGCAACGTTACGTAGATCGTCGCGCTTTTTTACTGGCAGGTCTTTGAGGTGCTCTTGAATCTTGGCCACGAAAACTACTTTCCTTAGGAAGCCAGCCTTATATAAGGCCTTGCCTCTATCAACGATTTGGTTGTGCTGAGGCCAAGTTACCGACCATCATGGCTCAATCTTACCTTTTAGCCCTTGATAAGGACTAATCAGCCCCGTAATGCAGGCTTAATCAATCGTTTTGAGGGAAACCTAAGTTGATTCCACCATGGCTTGGATCTAACCAGCGGCTTGTAACAACTTTGCCGCGAGTAAAGAAGTGAACACCTTCAGTGCCATGTGCATGAGAATCACCAAATAATGAGTTTTTCCATCCGCCAAATGAGTAATACGCCATCGGAACTGGAATAGGAACGTTAATGCCCACCATTCCAACCTCTACCTCGTTCTGGAATCTGCGAGCTGCGCCGCCATCATTTGTGAAGATAGCGGTGCCATTTCCATATTGATGTGAGTTCACTAAGTTCAAGGCTTCGTCATATGTATTAACGCGAATAATGCTTAGAACTGGACCAAAGATTTCATCCTTATAGATAGACATTTCAGGGCTGACATTGTCAAACAATGTTGGGCCAAGCCAGAAGCCATCGCCAGCAATTTCTAATGTGCGACCATCGACAACAACTGTGGCACCTTCTTTGCTACCTACTTCAATATAGGAAGCAACTTTGTCTCGGTGCACTTTGGTAACAAGTGGACCCATGTCCGAGCCTTGTGTGCCATCACCAGTTTTAATTGAAGACATACGTGACTTAATTTTTTCAACAAGTGCTGATCCAATTGGTTCTACTGCAACGATTGCTGAGATAGCCATGCAACGCTCTCCTGCTGAGCCAAAGCCAGCGTTAATTGCAGCATCTGCTGCAAGTTCAAGGTCAGCATCAGGCAAAACAATCATGTGGTTTTTAGCGCCACCTAATGCCTGCACGCGCTTGCCAGCTTTAGTTCCCGTTTCATAGACATAACGCGCAATAGGTGTTGATCCAACAAATGAAACAGACTTAATTCCTGGGTGAATAAGAAGTGCATCAACTGCTTCTTTGTCACCGTGAAGCACGTTAAAGACGCCGTCCGGCAATCCTGCTTCTTTCCATAACTGCGCAAGGAACATAACTGCAGATGGATCTTTTTCAGATGGCTTAACTACAACTGTGTTTCCACAGGCAATGGCAACTGGGAAGAACCACATTGGCACCATTGCCGGAAAGTTAAATGGAGAAATAATTGCAACCGGGCCAAGGGCCTGTCGAATTGAATACACATCAACACCAGATGAAACCTCTTCTGAAAAACCACCCTTTAGTAAATGTGGGATTCCGC
>Ga0209134_10000240_pt1 | contig 14168 bp, 12 predicted proteins | sample LauGreSp1BDMLBSN_2_FD_187566 | JGI IMG/M metagenome (GOLD analysis project Ga0209134, IMG submission 187566) | Freshwater lake microbial communities from Lake Michigan, USA - Sp13.BD.MLB.SN (SPAdes) (version 2) | ecosystem: Environmental > Aquatic > Freshwater > Lake | place: Lake Michigan, USA... | reverse complement strand
AAACATAAATGATTTTAAATTTATTGCAGGACTTCGTTCTTATGATGAGAACGTAAAACCAGGTCGGTTTTTATTCAAAAAAGGACTAAGTAGTTTTGGTTTGGTTTCCACTTTAAGAAGAAATGTACCCGTTAATTTGGCTTTTAACAACCAAGAACGATTGGAAAATTTATGCGTTCGAATTAGTTCTCAAATAGAACCCGACACTACTAAATTACTTTCTGTTTTTAGAGACTCCCTTTTTTTAAAACAAAACGGATTCACTAAAGACAACGTTATTGCGATGTTTATTCCAAATTCGTATGAGTTTTATTGGAATGTTTCTGCCGAAAAATTTAGAGATAAAATGCTAAAAGAGTACCAAAATTTCTGGACTTTAGAGCGATTAATGAAAGCCAAAAAACTAGGACTTTCTCCTGTAGAAGTAATGACTCTGGCTTCTATTGTGCACAAAGAAACTGTTAAAAAAGACGAACGACCAAAAGTGGCCAAGGTGTATCTAAACAGGTTAGAGCAAGGAATGCCATTGCAAGCCGATCCAACTATTATATATGCGGTAAAATTAAGAGACAATGATTTTGATCAAATTATTAAACGCGTTTTGTATGGCGACTTAACTATCCGTTCTCCTTATAATACTTATGTAAATATTGGTCTGCCACCTGGACCAATTGCTATGCCGGATATTACTGCAATTGATGCCGTTTTAAATCCAGACAACAACGATTATATTTATTTCTGTGCAAGTGTAGAACGTTTTGGGTACCATGAATTTGCATCTACCTATCCGCAACATCAAATAAATGCTAAAAAATATGCCGATTGGTTAAACGGAACTGGAACTAAAAGATAGTATTAAATTTGCGTTTATTAAGAAGAATTTTTGTTCTATAAATATAATTTTTTGTGTTTAAAATGAGCAAATAGCTCTCTTTTTTACTCCACTATTTTCTCTTTTCTGTGCTTAAATTTGATAAAAAATCGCTCTTTTTACAACTTTTTTATCAATTTTTATTTGCAATAAATTTCAAGCTTTAACCCTAGAAATCAGTAGTTCACAAGAAATAAATACTTCTTAAATTTGTCTTGAAACAGCTTAACTACTTGATTTTCAATTTTATTTAAAAAAAAGATGTATCTTTGTGCCGTTAATATCAAGATGGTGACAGCGCTTGGAAATCACACTTTATGATAAATAGATGGTCGTTTTACATAGGAATCGTTATGATAATTGGTTTTATAAGCACTGCTTTTAAACCACTAGAAACTTTAAATCATAAGAGGCTTTATGTAAGCGAAAAGGAGGAATTGTTATACCAACTTCCCTCCGAAAAACCTTCTGATTATTTCAGTCAAACCTTACCTTTTGTTGGAAAACATTTTATTGGATTTAAAGAAGCAATAGGTATTAGAGAGTCCCAAGGACAATACCATTTAGTAAATTCTTTGGGTTATATGGGGAAATACCAGTTCGGAACTTCCGCTTTGCGTTTTATAGGGATAAAGAATAACGCTCATTTCTTAAACTCTCCAGCACTTCAGGAAAAAGCTTTCGTAGCTTTGATAAAGATTAATAAATCCAAGCTACAAGACGTAATCCAAGAATTTAGAGGAAAAACAATTGATGGCGTTCGGGTAACCGAATCCGGAATATTAGCAGCTGCCCACCTTGGCGGAGCAGGATCCATTAGAAAGTATTTAAAATCCAATGGTAAAAAGAAATGTAAAGATGGCTACGGAACTACCGTTAAAAGCTATTTAAAACAGTTTGGAGGATATGAAACCCACAATATAAAAGCTGATAGTTCTGCTAAAGTTCACTAATTTTTTTATTTGTAGCGAAGGACTCGGGCATTTTAGTATACTGGTTTCCCGCTTTCCGTTTCAATCTGTCCTTGCGAGGAACTACTAATCAAGATTCTACTATAATTTATCGCAATGCCAGGATTTTCACTTCAATCGGGGCTAAAGGATGTACTTTGTTTTGTGAAATTCAGAATAAAAACTAAAGTTAGCAAATTCAATTTTACATTTTATGTACTATAAAGATAGTAGGTCTATTGTGTAAATCTATAGTTACTTTTTTCCAATCGGCAACTCGAAAAGTTTTGATGTATTCTGTTGGAAGTGTTATGTCTGCAGCAATACACAAGTGGGTACTTGGCTGTAAGGTTTGCAATAAATCTTCTAATAATTTATTATTTCTATAAGGAGTTTCAATAAAAATTTGCGATTGGTTTTTATCCTGTGAATACTTCTCGTAATTTTTTAAAGCCGCTTTTTTATCCGATTTATCAATAGGTAAATACCCATTAAAGGCGAAACTTTGTCCATTCATTCCAGAACCCATCATGGCTAATAAAATAGAAGAGGGTCCCACCAATGGCACTACTTGAATCCCTTTTTCGTGTGCTAATTTCACAATGGCAGCACCAGGATCGGCAACACCAGGGCATCCAGCTTCACTCATAAGACCAACGTTAATCCCTTCAAAACAAGGTTTTAGCATTGCATTATGTTCGGCAATTTCCGTATATTTATTTAAAGTACTTAAAATTAAAGAAGACTGTACTTTTTCAGGTAAAACACTTTTTATGCACTTGCGTGCAGTTTTTTCATTTTCTACAATATAGTGGTCAATAAATTCGATAGCTCTTTTTACCGTTTGTGGTAAAACATCATCTGGGTTGCTTTCGCCAAGCGTGGTCGGAATTAGGTATAATTTACCTATTAGTTTCTTAGTATTCATTAAGAATGTTTCTCGATTAATTTTTTTGCTAATATATCCGTTGCTTCGTTTAGCATTTTATATACTAAATCAAAGCCATTTTGTCCGCCATAATAAGGGTCTGGAACATCTGTTTTACCAATAGGATTGAGTTCTTCAAGTACTAACTTAACTTTTTTCTTTTCAGCTTCTGTTTTGGCTAATGAAGTTACATCCGAATAGTTGGAACTATCCATGACATAAATATAGTCAAATTCTTCAAAAAAAGTAGCATTAAAATGTTTTGCTTTTTGATTAGAAATATCCAAGCCATTTTTTTTTGCAGTAGCAATTGAACGTTCGTCGGGATGTTTGCCAATATGCCAAGAACCAGTTCCTGCTGAATCTACTATAAACGTGTCTTTAGGTAATTTAGATGCTAAGATGCCTTCTGCCAATGGTGATCGGCAAATGTTTCCTAAGCATACCATTACTATTTTAACGGGCATAGTGATTAATTCTATTTCCAAAAAAAGGAAAAATTAAAAAAAAGTAGCGTATTATAAAGATAATTTTTTATGAATATCCTCTACAAATTTTTTGAATTGTTTGTCAGTAGAAACTAAATTGTCAACGGTTTTACAAGCGTGTAATACAGTTGCGTGGTCTCGATCTCCAATTTGTGATCCAATGTTAGCTAACGATGCTTTGGTGAATTTTTTTGCAAAAAACATAGCCAATTGTCTTGCTTGAACCACGTGACGTTTTCTAGTTTTAGATTGCAAAGTATCCAAATCCAATTGAAAATAATCCGAAACTACTTTTTGAATGTAGTCAATAGATATTTCACGTTTCACATTTTTAACAAATTTCTCTACAATACTTTTGGCAAGTTCTAAAGTAACTTCCTTTTTATTGAAAGACGATTGCGCAATTAAAGAGATGATAGCACCTTCCAATTCACGAACGTTAGATTTGATATTTTGAGCAACATATTCTATTATTTCGTTAGGCATTTCTACACCATCGCGATACAATATGTTATTTAAAATCGAAACTCTAGTCTCGTAATCCGGTTGGTGTAATTCAGCAGAAAGACCCCATTTGAAACGAGATAACAAACGTTGTTCAATATCCTGCATATCTACAGGGGCTTTGTCGGAAGTAAGAATTACTTGTTTCCCATTTTGGTGTAAATAGTTGAAGATGTGGAAAAATACATCTTGTGTTCCAGTTTTACCAGAAAGAAATTGTACGTCGTCAATTATTAAAACATCTATCAATTGATAAAAGTGAATAAAGTCGTTGCGATTGTTTTTCTTAACCGAATCAATATATTGTTGTGTGAATACTTCAGCTGAAATATACAACACGGTTTTTTCAGGATATTTATCTTTAATTTCTACTCCTATAGCATGGGCTAAGTGGGTTTTTCCTAAACCAACACCGCCAAAAATAAGAAGTGGGTTAAAAGAAGTTCCTCCAGGTTTGTTGGCTACAGCCATACCAGCTGAACGAGCCAAACGGTTAGAGTCTCCTTCTAGGAAATTATCAAAACTATAATTAGGATTTAATTGCGATTCAATTTTTAAATTTCTAATTCCAGGAATCACAAACGGATTCTTAAGTTCAGGATTTAAGTTTTTAAAAGGCGCATCTACTTCTTGTGATTTAATAGGGCTACGGTGCGCGCTTGGTAATTGTTCTGTAAATGGTTGTTTATTGCCATAAGTGTTCTCCATTTTAATTTTATAGAGTAACTTTGCATTTTTACCAAGCTCTTTAGTAAGAGCAACCTTTAGTAATTTAACATAATGTTCTTCTAGCCATTCGTAAAAGAATTTACTAGGAACTTGAATATATAAAGCATTGTCGGACAATTCGACTGATTTGATTGGTTCAAACCAAGTTTTGTAGGCTTGTTCTTGAATGTTGTCTTTAATAAAAAGTAGACAGTTCTCCCAAACTGATTGCGCAGTTTTGTTCATATTCGAGTTAAAATTACTAATTTAATTAATGGTTTATTTTGGTAGAAAAAAAGATTTTTAGGGCTTCTTTTTTGGGATAACAAATATGTGAATAAAAATCATTTAAAAAAAATTATAGGCTATGGTTTTTTAAAAAAAAAAGTTGTATAGGGTGTTTTAAAAATAGATTAAAAGCAATAAAAAATAGATGAACGAACATAAAGTTGAAGTTAGGGTACGATATGGTGAAACCGATCAAATGGGGGTAGTATACCATGGTAGTTATGTGCCGTATTTTGAAATAGGAAGGGTGGAATGGCTAAGAAATAAAGGAGTCTCCTACAAATTTATGGAAGAAAGCGGTATTGCGTTGCCAATTGTGTCCATGCATCTTAATTATAAGAAACCAGCGCGCTATGATGACTTGCTGACGGTACATACAAAATTGAAAAAATACAGCGGAGTTAAGATAGAATTTGATTGTGAAATTCGTAATGAAAACCAAGAGTTATTAACAACTGCACATTTTATACTTGTTTTTATTGATATAAAAACAGGTAAACCAATACAGCCCCCAGAGTACCTCTTGGAAATTATTAAGGAGTAAATTTATTCCAGCAAATTTATCTTAATTTCATACATAGAATTAAAAATGGCGAATACTGTTTCGGCATTTTTTTTACGTGTCGAAATTACTATTTCACACCCCAATTCCATTTTTTGGAAGATGATTTCTAAGTTTTTTTCTTTAATAACTCGCATTACCTTGTTCATGTTTTTGTAATCAAAGGAAATGGTATAATTGATGTTAATTGTTTTTTCAATTATTTCGGATCCTTCGAGTGCCATTTGCGCCGAAGTTCTATAGGCAGTTATCAATCCGCCAACACCTAATTTTACTCCGCCAAAATAGCGAACTACAACTATAAGAATATTAGTCACACCAAATGACTGTATTTGTCCGTAAATAGGAGCTCCAGCGGTATTGCTTGGTTCTCCGTCATCGTTGGCTCTAAATTGAATTTTATCGGTTCCAATTTGAAATGCATAACAATAATGAACAGCTCCATAATGCTGTTTCCGCAATATTTCTAAATGACTTTTTATTTCTTCTTCGGTAGTTACGGGATAAGCATAGCCAAAAAACTTGCTATTTTTTTCTTTAAAAAGGATTTCTTCCGATGGGAATGCGATGGTTTTGTAGGTGTCTGTCAATTTTATATGTACGAAGGGTAATTTTAAAGGGATAAATGTTTTTGATTGAATAAATCTATTACATCTTCAACACCAACTTGTAAGTTCCATACTTGCATACCTAGTTTTTCGGCAGCATCGGTGTTTACTTTTTTATCATCAACAAATAATGTTTTCCTAGGATTTAAGTCGTGCTTGTTTAAAATAAAGGAATAAATAGCCGAATCGGGTTTGCGCATTCCCATTTCATACGAATAATAAACTTTTTCAAAACATTGATAAAAGTCGCTAAAAAAGGAAATGCCAGCTTTATGTTCAAAACGATGTATGTGAATTTCATCGGTATTGGTAAGTAAGAATAATTTGTATTTGTAAGAAAGCAACTGTAAAAATTCTAATCGGTAGAGAGGAAAATCGCCAATTATAGTATTCCAGGCTTCTTTAATTTCTTTTAAACTTGCACTGGGTAAATATTTTTGAAAGGACTCTAAGAAATCTTGAGCGGATATTTTGCCTTTTTCAAATAAATCATTTTGGGTTATTAAGTCTTCATTTGGAGACGGCAATCCAAGTTTTTTAAAAGCTTCTACTTGAGCTTCTTTTTCTAAATTTATAAAAATATCTCCAAAATCAAAAATGATGGTTGTAATCATAATTTAAAAAAGTTAAAAGTTGGTCTTCTAATAATTGTTCCTTTTTCGTATTTACTGATGTAATTAATGGAGCTTTAATACCGTTTTTTAAGGAGATAGCCCCTTTAAAAACTCTAGCTTCATCCCAAATATTTGCATCAATAAAGCTTTGCAATGTTTGACATCCTCCTTCAATTATTACCGATTGAATTTCATTCTTAAATAAGAAATCAGCAATTTCAGTAACAATAGTATTGCTGAAATTGATACTATCCTTTGAAATGGAAATAGTTTTTGCTTGATTATCAAAGATAGGACTTTCTTTTGGAATTCTATTATTTTGATCCAAAACAATTCTAATTGGGTTATTACCAGTCCAATCTCTAACGGTTAGCGAAGGATTATCTTCCAAAACGGTATTGGTTCCGACTAAAATTGCTTGTTCTTCGCTACGCCATTTATGCACCAATTGCCGCGAAAATTCGTTAGTGATCCAAACGGGTTCTTTTTTCTCTCTTTCCAAAGGTGCAATAAATCCATCTTGGCTTTCTGCCCATTTTAATATAATATAAGGACGTTTTTTAGTATGAAATGTAAAAAAGCGTTTGTTCAATTCGTTACATTCGTCTTCCAGAATACCAATAGTTACGTTTTTTCCCGCTTCTAATAATTTTTTTATACCAGTTCCTGCTACTTTTGCAAAAGGATCCATCGTTCCGATAACCACATTCGGGATGTTATTTGCAATTATCAAATCGCAACACGGAGGGGTTTTTCCAAAATGACTACAAGGTTCTAAACTCACATATATAGTTGCTTTAGAAAGAAGCGATTTATCTTTAACCGAATCAATAGCATTTACTTCAGCATGGGGTTCGCCTGCTTTTTGGTGCCAGCCTTCGCCGATAATTTCATTATTATACACAATTACGCTTCCCACTAACGGATTGGGATAGGTAGTTCCTAAACCATTTTTGGCCAGTTCAATGCAGCGTTTTATATATTTTTCATGTATCTTCACACCACAAAAATATGATTTTTTGAGTTTAGAAAGTTTAGAAGTTTCGTTTTTATGATACTAAGAGAAATCCAAAAAGAAGATAACGAGCAAATTGCACAGGTTATTAGAGAAGTTTTTATTGCCGATGAGTATCCAAAAACCGGAACTGCCTTTGCAGATGTTCAATTGGATTTTATGTATGAAGCCTACCAAAACCCCAAAGCAATTTATTTTGTTGTGGAAGAAAATGGAAAGATAATAGGTGGAGCAGGAGTGAACCAATTGGATAACTCTACCGAAAACATTTGTGAATTGCAAAAAATGTATTTCTTGCAAGAGGCTCGTGGCAGAGGAATTGGTAGGGAAATGATTCAAAAATGTTTGGCAAAAGCAACTGAATTTGGCTATGAAAAGTGCTATTTAGAAACCCTTCCAGTGATGCTAAACGCCCAAAAGTTATATAAAAAAGTGGGCTTCGAATATCTTAGCGAACCGCTAGGCGGAACGGGCCATACTAGTTGCCCAGTGTGGATGATTAAAGAATTAAATTCCAAGTTTTAAATTCCAAATTCCAATGTTGCTAAAAATCTACAGAACCACATTTCTACAAGAACTTTCTGCCTTATATGATGCGCAGGAAATTGAAAGTTTCTTTTATCTTATATTAGAATGTTTTCATAACAAAAAACGAATTGATTTGGCTTTGGATCCAGATATGGAAATGGATGCCATGCAACTACTTCGTTGGGAAAGTGTATTGGCCGAATTGAAAAAAGAAAAACCGATTCAATATATATTAGGAGAAACCGAATTCTATGGTTTACCATTTTTAGTAAATGAAAACACGCTAATTCCAAGGCCAGAAACAGAGGAATTAGTAGAATGGATTATAAAAAGCACGAATTACGAAAGACAAAGTACGAAGTTGCGAATTCTGGATATCGGTACGGGGAGCGGTTGTATAGCCATTTCGTTGGCTAAAAATATTCCAAACGCAGAAGTTTTTGCTATTGATGTGTCCGAAAAAGCATTGGCTACAGCCAATAAAAATGCGGAGATTAATAAGGTTGAGGTGAATTTTGTTTTGAAAAACATCCTCGAAACAGAAGAATTGGGAGGTCAATTCGACATAATAGTTTCCAATCCACCTTACGTTCGAAATCTGGAAAAAGCCGAAATCAAACCCAATGTTTTAGAGTACGAACCCCATTTGGCTTTATTTGTAGAAGATACCGATGCGTTACTTTTCTATAGAAAAATTACCCAACTTGCGCAACATAACCTTTCTGAAAACGGAATGTTATTTTTTGAAATTAATCAATATTTAGGAACAGAAACCGTTGAATTGCTTGTGGATTTAGGATTTAAAAACATTGAACTAAAGAAAGATATTTATGGAAACAACCGAATGATTAGTTGTTGTTTATGAAAAAAATATCTACTCGTACCGCAGCGCCTCAATAGGATCTAGTTTAGATGCTTTAATTGCAGGGTATAAACCAGAAACCAATGCCACCAAAAAACTTGTAATTACAGCAGCAAGGATAGCGCCCCACGGAATCACAAAACCAAATTCCATTAGCGATGCCATAAGGTATCCGACTAATATTCCGAAGATAATTCCTACAAAACCTCCAATTTGACCTATAATTAAAGTCTCCATAAAAAACTGCCAAGCGATAGTTTTACGTTTAGCTCCTAACGATTTTCGAACACCAATTTCTCGCGTTCTTTCGGTTACCGAAACAATCATAATGTTCATTAATGCTATAGAAGAACCTAGTATGGTAATAATTCCAATTATCCAAGCAGAAGCACTTAATACCCCGGTCATTTCAGCTATTCTATTAACTAAATCATCACTTCTAGAAATGCCAAAATTGCTTTCCTCCACTGGATTCAGTTTTCTTATTTTTCGCATGGTAACTGTTGCATTATCCACTGCAGCTTCAAATAGTTCTTTTTTATCCACCATAGTACTAATGGTATAATTAATGCTTGGTGCTGAAAATAAGGAACGCGCCACTTGAATTGGAATCAAAACGCGTAAATCTTGGTTGTTTCCAAAAGTAGAACCTTTTTCTTTTAATACCCCAATAACTTTGAATTTTGCCCCACGAATGGATAAGGTTTTGTCAATAGGATTAACATCTTTTAAGAGTCCTTTGGTTGCAAAATCACTACCCACGATACAAGTATACGAATTGTTGGAAATGTCGAGTTCATTAAAATTCCTTCCTTGAACCACTTCAAAACCATTGTTTGCGGTAAAATATTCATCAATTCCTAAAACGGCAATTTCGGGATCGGTTTTTTCATTTTCAAATTTTACTTCGGCTGTTCTGGTAGCTGTAAATGAAAGGGAAGTTCGAGTAAAAGGGTAATCGTATTTTTCTTTGTAGGCTTTAGCTTGGGGATAAGAAATAATAGGGTTTACTTTTTCAATTTCACCACCACCTTGATTTCTAGTATTGAACTCGTACTGATTGATACTAAAAGTATTGGATCCCATAGAGGCAAACTTTGAATTTAGGGTATAATCAATCGCCGAAACCACGGTTAGAATCCCCACTAATGCGGTAATTCCTATAGCAATAATCACAATTGTTAGTATCGTACGAAGCAGTTGGGCTCTTATAGAACCTAATGCAATCTTTATATTTTCTTTAAAAACTCCTTTCATAATCTCAATTTGACACGAAATTACGGTTTTTGTTACAAGTTTGTGCCATAAGAATTATAAAATAGTTGAAAAAGTTGGATATTTGCAAATTCAATTGATAAGGAACAATTGATAATTGACAATTCAAAATTAAAAAAGCAATGGCATCCAAACCAAGCATCCCAAAAGGCACAAGAGATTTTTCACCAATTGAGGTTTCTAAACGAAACTATATTATTTCGATAATGCGCAATCATTTTGAAAAATATGGTTACCAACCTATAGAAACGCCAAGTTTTGAAAACTCCGATACCCTTATGGGAAAATACGGAGAAGAAGGCGATCGCTTAATTTTTAAAATATTAAATTCGGGAGATTATTTGGATAAAGTTTCTTCGGAAGAACTACAAACTATAAACTACAAACAATTAACAGGAAAAATCTCCGAAAAAGCACTTCGATACGATTTAACCGTGCCATTTGCACGATATGTGGTGCAACACCAAAACGAAATTGAATTTCCGTTCAAGCGGTACCAAATTCAACCCGTTTGGCGTGCTGACCGTCCGCAAAAAGGAAGGTTTAGAGAATTTTTTCAATGCGATGCCGATGTGGTAGGTTCTACTTCTTTATGGCAAGAGGTGGAGTTGGTGCAATTGTACGACTCCGTTTTTGCAGAATTAGGATTGCACGGCGTTACTATCAAAATTAACAACCGTAAAATTTTATCTGGTATCGCTGAGGTTATTGGTGCATCGGATAAGTTAATTGATTTTACAGTTGCCCTAGATAAACTAGATAAAATAGGGGAGGATGGCGTAAAAAAAGAAATGCTCGAAAAAGGAATTTCCGAAGAAGCATTGCTTAAAGTACAACCCTTATTCCACTTTACAGGAACAATTCAAGAAAAAATAGAGAAACTTTCTGGGTTGCTTGCTGCATCCGAAGAAGGGAAAAAAGGAATTGAAGAACTGCGATTCATTTGTGAAAACGTAACCAAACTTGGATTGCAAAAAGCAATTCTAGATCTGGATGTTACTTTGGCACGTGGATTGAATTATTATACCGGAGCCATTTTTGAAGTATCTGCGCCCAAAGAAGTAGCCATGGGCTCTATTGGTGGCGGTGGAAGATACGACGATTTAACTGGTATTTTCGGATTAAAAAATATGAGTGGCGTAGGAATTTCTTTTGGTTTAGATCGGATTTATTTGGTTTTGGAAGAATTGAATTTATTCCCGCCAACAGTAACTACTGCAACTAAAGTTCTATTTTTAAACTTTGGCGATGCACCAGCTTTTGAAGCTTTGCAAGCAATCCAAAAACTAAGAAATCAAAATGTTAAAGCCGAATTGTATCCAGACGCTGCTAAAATAGACAAGCAATTTAAGCATGCTGAAAAAAGAGGAATTCCGTTTGTGGTTAAAGAAATAGCAGGGGATTTATTTACTTTAAAGGATATAATTTCCGGAGAACAAACTCAAGTTAATTTTGCCGAATTGTTACAGAAATTGGGGTAATTTTTTTTCTTAATAAGTTTGTTTTATAACGAAACACCCACTAATAGTAAAGTATTAGTGGGTGTTTTTTTAGATATGCTAATATTGAAATTCACATCCTACTTTGAGAGATAAACTTTTGAGTTTCTGCATAAACTACAATTATTGTTACTCAAGGTATTTTCTAAATAAAAACATTTTTGCGCAAGTGTTTTTCTTATATGTTTATTCCATAATATGAATTAATATTCCATAATAATTTAATTTGTTTATAAAAGTTTAAAATGAAAAATTATCTACAAAAAAAAGCCCAACATATAGTTGGGCATTTAAATGAAAGTATTAAGTTATCAAAAATTTCGAATTGCTCGTACCTTAGTAGCAACTGTTGACTTTGATAAATTAGAAAAAGTTCCGGTTCCTGTTGCTGTTCCTGCAAAATTTTGTCGCCAAACATTTGTTGCACTGTACTCGGTTGAAGAATAGTAATATCCTGTCATTGATGGAAAATGAGCAGCACGGCTTAAATTTAATTTATTTAATTCATCTTTACTTGGTAAATACCAATCTGAATAACCGCCATCTGTTACTGAAGTACAAAAAGTTGCAGCATAGTTTCCTGCACCTTGTGCAGAAATAATTGCAGTTGTATTTGCGATTCCAGTACCTAATGCACTACCAGTTCCTATTGAAATATTGCTACCATTTGACCAATTTGTAAAACTAGCGACATCATTTAGTGTAACTATAAAACCATGCTGTACATTTGCATCATAACCAGGATCACCTACTTGTAAAATATAAGCCACTTTACCACCTCCATAATTAGAGCCAATTTGAAGTATTGGAGCTAGTGTTGTACCACCAACCATATTTTTCCAGGAACTTCCATTATAATATTCTGGTTCTCCTCCATCATTTCCACAATTAGTACAATAAATTATCAATCCCGCTACTGGATTGCTAATTGCATCTCTTTCGGCTCCACTCATTCTTGGAGGTAAAAATCCTTGTGTTGAAGAGCTAACTTCTAAAACAGCAGATGTTGTAGAAGACGCACCTCCGACAGTAACGACATTACTAAATGTTTTGACTCCTGCTATTGTTTGATTAGTTGTTACATCTACAAAATTCGTACTTGCAGTAGCTGAAGATAAATAACTATTAGAATCAACAGAACCATCTGCCATTAAAAATTGTGATGAAGTTCCAGATGGCGTTTTAAATCCAGAACCTGTAATTATTCCATTAGAAGTTACAGCACCAGTTAAAGTCCAATTCGTTCCATCATGTTGTGCTTTAATTCCACCTTGGCCATTACTTAATATAATATTATTGGAGATGTTACCAGTATAGGCATAACGACCAATAATGGTATTCCAAGACCCAGTTGATAATCCTCTAGCTGATTCTTGACCAATAACTGTATTAGAACCACCTGTAGTAATTTCTGCCCCTGCACTATTACCGATTACAGTATTTGCAGATGCATTAGAATTATTATAAAGTGCAGATTGACCTATAGCAATATTTTGTGTGCCAATTGTATTTTGAGATAAGGCATTCATTCCAATTGCAATATTTGCACCTCCGGTAGTATTACCAGATAAAGCATTATATCCTATTGCTGTGTTTGAATTTCCACCGGTGTTTGATTTTAATGCTTCAAAACCAACAGCAACACTGTATCCTCCTGTTGTATTGTTGTTCAATGCAGAACTACCTACTGCTACATTACTAGCTTGTGCCCCCGAACCATTTCCTATCGTTAAACCATTTACGGTTAGGTCATAGCTTCCCAAGTTTACAGCACCTGTGGCACCTGTATAAGGAACGCCAGCGTTTGTACTAGAAGATGTAGCTGTTACCCAACTTGCTGTTCCTGAACCGTCGGTTGAAAGTACTTGGCCATTTGTACCATCCGTATTAGGGTAGGTTACTACTCCTGTAGTTAATTTTCCAGAAGTTTTAACATTAGTAACTGCTGAATTTCCTAATTGGATTGTATTGCTTGCGGTAACTATAGCACCTGATCCAATTGCGGTTGAATTGGAAATTCCATCCGAAGCAACATCTGCCTGTTTACCAATAGCTGTATTTTCCGAACCAGTAACATTTGTGTTTAAAGCTTCCGATCCAATTGCTACGTTATCTGCGCCTAGAGTATTATTTAATAATGCAGTGTATCCAATTGCAGTGTTTCCGCCTCCGCCAAGATTATTTTCTAATGCTGCTCTACCAACACCAGTGTTAGCATAACCAGTATTATTGTTTAAAGCACCCAGACCAATTGCGGAATTTGAATTTTCATTAAAATTACCTTGCCCAATTGTTAGCCCATTTACAGTTAAATCAGAATTAAATGTTTTAGTGCCAGCTATTGTTTGATCTGTTGTTACATCTACAAAGTTTTGAGTTGCTGAACCAGTTCCTCCATTTGCAATTGGTAAAATACCAGTTACGGAAGAAGTTAATGAAACTGCAGGACTACTTCCGTAGGTAATTTC
>Ga0209134_10000239_pt1 | contig 14170 bp, 8 predicted proteins | sample LauGreSp1BDMLBSN_2_FD_187566 | JGI IMG/M metagenome (GOLD analysis project Ga0209134, IMG submission 187566) | Freshwater lake microbial communities from Lake Michigan, USA - Sp13.BD.MLB.SN (SPAdes) (version 2) | ecosystem: Environmental > Aquatic > Freshwater > Lake | place: Lake Michigan, USA... | reverse complement strand
ACGCGAACGCGTAGCGCGCGGCGAACTAGGCACCATGCGCAAGATTCTGGTGGAATACACGCAAGGCTGGCTGGCACAAGCCATCGAACATCAGGGCTCTGCGCAGGCCGCCTGGCGCGTGGATCCTGCCCGTGCCGGCGTGAGCTGCTGCATGGGCGACATCGGCGTCCATGCCTTCAACCTGGCTGAGCATGTGAGCGGACTCAAGGTTACGCGTCTGTGTGCCGAACTGAATTCGATAGTACCGGGGCGCCAGCTTGATGACGACGGCACAGTGCTGATGCATTTCGACAACGGCGCACGCGGGACGCTTATCGCCAGCCAGATCTGCATCGGCAATGAAAACAACCTGACACTGCGCCTCTACGGCGACAAGGCTGCGCTCGAATGGTCGCAGATGGAGCCCAACTCACTGTGGCTGCGTCATCCCGACAAGAGCGCCCAGCTCCTGCGTACCGGTACTACCGCGATGGGAAGCGCAGCACAGGCATATACGCGGCTTCCAGCCGGACATCCTGAAGGCTACATCGAAGCGTTCGCCAATCTGTTCCGTGCTTTCGCCGCGCAGATTCGCGCCCACGCTACCGGTGTCGTCCCGGCGCAGGTTGCACCCGGCATGGAAGAAGCCTTGCGCGGCATGGCATTTATCGAGGCCACGGTACAAAGTTCACGCGCTGGCAATCACTGGCTTGATTTGTCTGTATGAAAAAGAAGGCACCGCGCAATCGCACCCTGGTGATCGAAAAGAAGGAAGCAGTCACCTTGTTGCAACAAACCCTGACGCTCACTGCGCCAGTCAAGCGCAAGGCCCTGGAAAACCGCTTGATCCATCAGGACCTGTTCGCCTGTCTCGATTTCCTGCCTGACAATTTCATTGATCTGCTGATCCTTGATCCGCCCTACAACCTGCGCAAGAATTATGCGGGCAATATCTTCAACAAAACTTCTGCTGGCGAGTACGAAGCCTGGCTTGAATCCTGGCTGCCCAAGCTCAAGCGTTGCCTGAAACCCACGGCATCCTTGTATGTGTGTTGCGACTGGCAATCCTCGCTGTCGGTACAGAGTGTGTTGCAAAACCATTTCATCATACGCAACCGCCTGACCTGGGAGCGCGAAAAAGGCCGCGGCGCCAAGGCCAACTGGAAAAACTGTTCCGAGGACATCTGGTTTTGTACCGTCAGCGCTGACTATTACTTCAATGTGGATGCGGTAAAGCTCAAGCGCAAAGTCCTCGCCCCTTATCGCGAGACCACGGGAGAAGCACGCGATTGGGAAGAGCAGCAGGAAGGCAAGTTTCGCCTCACGCACCCTTCCAATTTATGGACCGACATTTCCGTGCCGTTCTGGTCGATGCCGGAGAATACCGATCATCCGACCCAGAAGCCGGAAAAGCTGCTCGCCAAACTGATCCTGGCCAGCTCAAAACCAGGTGGCTGGGTGTTTGATCCATTCTCCGGTTCCGGCACCACCTGCGTGGTGGCACAAAAGCTCGGCAGGAAGTTTGCAGGAGTGGAGCAGGAAGCTGATTATTGCCGCATGGCAGTAAAACGCCTGCAGCAGGCGAATTCAGACAAGGAAATCCAGGGCTATCACGATGGCTGTTTCTGGGAACGCAACAGTTTGCGGGAACAAAAAAAAATTCCTGCCGGCAAACGCTCCAGATAAATCCCGGCAAAAAAAAACGGCAGGACCAGCCCGCCGTTTCTTGTTACTGTTTTTCTTTCACTATCGAACACTGCGAGGCACCGCACGGTGCCTCGCGTAGATCAGAAGCGCACCTTCACGTTAACGAAGTAGCGACGACCCAATACATCGTAGTAACCGGCGGAAGTTGAACCGGAACCATTAAGTACGGTCGTGCCGCCTCCGTTTACAGTGGCGATGGTCTGGACCTGGCCTGCGCCTACGCGCTCAGGATCGGTATCCAGCAGGTTGTCGATACCACCACTGAGAGCCAGTGTCTCGGTGAGATTCCAGTTACCAGTCAGGTTGAAGATGCTGTAGGCACCAGCACCCTGGGTAGTAGTAGTCGGATCCGTCACCGCCAGAGCGCTGTCAACCTCAGGCAGATATCTCCAGTTCAAACCCAGATCCCAGCTGTTGTAGGCGTAACGCAGGGTGGTCACCATGCGCCAATCGAACATGCCGCCACGCGCGAGGGTTCCGGCATTTTCCAGTGCTTGTGCAGTCGGGAACTCCTGCGCCTTGAACTCAAACAGCTTCGAGGCAGACACGTTCAACGACAACACGCCAGGAATGCTTGCCAGGCCCAAATCAGCCAAGCCAGCACTCCAGTTCAGGTTTGCATCCACACCGCTGGTTTCGATCGAGCCCAGATTCTGGAACTGTGCGTTGACCACTGACGCGGCACCGCTGATTTCGTCCCTGACGATGTTCGCACACACGCCGTTTGGATCGTTCAACGCATATGCAGGGTTGCTTTGACCATCACGGTTGAAGCAAAGATCGTAGGAGGTTTGGGCGCCCACGGTCGCGATGGCATCAGCTATTTCTGCCTTGTACCAGTCGATCGACAGCGTGGTGTCTTCCAGCCAAACGTTGCTGAACGGGGAATTGAACACGCCACCAATGGTCCAGGTTTCGCCTTCTTCACTGCGCAGGCTGCGGTTACCGCTGCTGTTCTGCAGGATTACGCCGTCTGCACGACCGCCCACATAGTTGCTCGGATCAGCCGAAAACTCGGAGGTGGTGTTGCCGATCAATGCCGCACACAGGGCCTGGGCCGCAGCACGGTTCGGGTTGGACGGATGGTTACCGGAGGTCTCACGCGTATCGGAACGGCAGTAATCCGGACCACGCATGGTGACAGCCTGGCTGCTGGCATCCAGGAACAGCTCGTTGATGTTGGGCGCGCGGTTGGCAAGCTGGTAGCCGCCACGGAAACGCATCAAATCAACTGGCTGCCAGCTGAACAGGGCCTTGTAGGTTGGCACTGAGCCGCCAGTATCGCCGTAATCGGAGTAACGATAGCCCAGTTCCAATTCAAGGCTCTGGACGAGGAACTTGTCGCTAACCACAGGAATCAGCAACTCACCAAACACTTCCCTGACCGAGATCTCACCCAACACGTTGGCCTGTGCGAAAGCACCGACTGGCATGTCTACGATGGAGTTGGACTCGCGGCTCGCATCAGGCATGTACGCAAAGTCGTTCGTGCGGTATACCGCGCCGACAGCCGCACGCACTTCACCGCCAGGCAGATCAAAGATCGCGCCCTGGGCAGTGGCTTCAGCCACGTCCTGGGTCAGACGGGTACGGTCAGTGTAGCTGGCGCTTATGGCTTTTTTGCAATCGTCGCTCAGGTTTTCAACCAGCAGACCGGTGGTACAAGTCAGGCGGGCAGAACCGGCGCCAGTCAGGTTTGCACCCAGACCGAAGTTCGGAGCCTGAATGACTTTCTGCCAACGGCTGGTCGACATGAACCCGATATAGTCGAGGTCGATATGAGTCTGGCCACTGGAAACATAGGCATCCCAGGTCCAGTCATTGAACGCCAGATTGCCGCGCAAACCAGCGGTGATCTGGAACAGGTTGGTGGAATTGTCGATCGAACGCGGGGGCAAGTTGGCGAAAGTGCCACCGATGCGCCAGTTCGAGTTGACACCGGAAATCACTACTGGTGCGCCAGTGACAGGATCATAGCTGATCGGCGTAGTGGCAGAGCTGGTGACGTTCGTGCCACGTGCGTTGAGCAGCGTAGCCAGTTCTGCAGGGACCGGGAAGGCCTGGGAGTTGGTACAGCCACCCAGTGCAGGACAATTCAAACCGTACGCACCACCGGCTCTATACTCGTCACGAGTAGTCCCGTTGGTGTTGAGGGAAGCGCCATAAAGACCAGTGCCAAACGGGATGGATGCGCCGAAGCCGCCAACCGCACCGCTGGGCTGCAATACCTGGGTATTGGTGGTGCTGACGAAATTCATTACCGAGTAGGCTTCGAGGTTTTCGGTCAGGGCGAAGTCAGCCTTGCCGAACATGGAATAACGCTCCATCGGGCTCGAATAACGGAAGTCCAGGTTGTTCTGGATCAGCGTGCCGTCAGGACGGATCTTGTAATTGATATCGTTCGCGATGTCACCGTTGAAACCCAAACCCTGACGCTCCTGCTTGTACAGCGAGCCATCGTCGTTGAACAGGAAGTTGGTGCTGTTGGGTACGTTGTAACCGGCAGGACGCTCCGGATACAGGGCGTTGGTGACTGCCTGTGAAGGACGGTTGGTCCCGGGCTCGTACGCGAAGCCGTTCATGCGGCCGTTGGTGCCGGAGTTGGTGTTGGAATCTTTCAGGGCAGCGGTATAGAAATCGCGATCTATACCCATTACTTCGCCACGCTCGGTCCATTCCAGACCCAGCATTGCATTGCCACGGCCGTCAGCCAGAGCCGAACCCAGCAACATGCTGACACGGTTTTCTTCGCCGTCGCTCTGTTCGGTCATACCGGTACGGAACTGCAGATCCATGCCTTCAAAATTGCTTTTCAGCTTGAAGTTGGTAACGCCACCCAGCGCATCGGCACCGTAGGTAGCGGAAGCGCCACCGCTAATGATCTCTACGCTTTCCAGCGCAGACGATGGAATGGAGTTGGTGTCAATTACCAGCGTGGAGTTGACTGGTTGGCCACGACGACCATCAATCAGTACCAGGGTACGGTTGGCGCCAAGGCCACGCATGTTGACGGTGGAAATACCCGGCGTGCTGGTGGCACTTGGGAATACATCGGAAGTGTTGAACTGGGTGTTGGATGGAACAAACTGTGGCAACTGGTTAAGCACGCTTTCTACCGCCAGGGTGCTCGACTCTTCGAAGCTCTGGCTGCCCACAGTGACGATGGGGCTTGCTGCCTGCAGGTCACGACGCACAATGCGCGAACCGGTAATGATTACTTCTTCCATTGCATCTTCTTGTGCCACAGCCAGATCGGCGTAGCCAAAATTCATGGCGGACAATACTGTCGCTGCCATTACTCCTGCGCGGAGTTTGTTGACCCGGTGTTGAGGTTGGATAAATTTCATTTTTTCTCCATTTTTTATTCTTTGAAGTGTTACACGTGTCTTTGAAATGTCGCACGCGGGTTTTTTGGATATGTGTCAGTTTTAAAAACCTGACTTGCTGCCTGGATGTCTACTATTTTTTTTCAAAAGATTTAGTGGTGCATATACTCTCAGGGTTACCTTTGAGCGGCGCGCAACTTAGCAGGCTTTACCACGAGCATCAACCAAAAGGAGGCAATGAAGAATGGAAAGAAATAGCACGCTGTTCATGGAATAGACACGCATTTCAGTACGAAAATTCACGGGTTAAAGCGATGCAGCTGGATGAAGTCAATGCACATTGATGATGCGGGAAAATAGCGGGGGGATATATCAAGCTTTCACTGGAGCAGCCCTGCCAAAAATGCAGCCGGGTCGCATAAATCAAGTTAATCAATTATCTGCTACCATTAAAACCATATTGAATGGCAGCCATGGCCAGCTGGAACAAGTTCAACAGGATACCCACTGTTCGACTCAAGCCTGGTGACCAAAATGTTCCGGGGGAAATACATGGAGCTTCTGGAAAATGCCTTTGATCCGGCAAAAAAAGTTATGAAAAAAAATGAATTTTTATGAACCTCGACTGAACACATTTACAAATCAAAACGATTACAACAGGTTACCTGCATTCAGAATATTCGGCATGACGACATTGGATGCAGTAAAAAGGCTCCATTTTTACGGGTACGGGCTCGATATCAGACGAAGAAGGGAGAGCACATGTATATGAAAGGTCCCGGCATTTTTCTCGCCCAGTTCGCGAGCAACAAAGCACCCTTCAATACCCTGGAGCACATGGCCGCATGGGCCGCTTCACTGGGGTATGTGGGCGTTCAGGTTCCGACTTCTGATCCCGGACTCTTCAATCTGAAACTTGCGGCGGAAAGCCGCGACTACTGTGACGAGATCAAGGGAAAACTGGCGCTTCACGGCATTGAGATTACCGAACTGTCCACGCATCTGCAGGGACAACTACTGGCTGCGCATCCGGCTTATCAACCGATGTTTGCCGCTTTCGCTGCCCCCGGGGTACGCGACAATCCAGCCGCCTGGCCGGCCTGGGCAGCCCAGGAACTGAAGTACGCCGCGCGCGCCAGCGCCCATCTTGGACTGACTGCACATGCGACGTTTTCCGGCGCCCTGCTCTGGCACACGATGTACCCTTGGCCACAACGTCCCGCCGGGCTGGTACAAGAAGGCTTCAAGGAATTGGCGCGACGCTGGACGCCTGTACTGGATGTGTTTGCCGAGCATGGCGTGACCGCCTGCTTCGAACTGCATCCCGGCGAAGACCTGCACGATGGCGTGACGTTCGAACTGTTCCTCGACGCCGTGAACCAGCATGTAGCGGCGGACATCCTCTACGATCCCTCGCACTTCCTGCTGCAACAGCTCGATTACGTCCAGTTCATTGATCATTACCATGAACGCATTCGTGCCTTTCATGTAAAGGATGCAGAATTTCGTCCAAATGGCAAAAGCGGTGTCTATGGCGGTTACCAGGGCTGGCGCGAACGGCCCGGACGTTTCCGCTCACTGGGCGATGGCCAGATCGACTTCAAGCAGATTTTCAGCAAGCTTGCCCACTACGGATATGCGGGCTGGGCCGTGCTGGAATGGGAATGCTGCCTGAAACATCCGGAAGATGGCGCTCGTGAAGGAGCTCCCTTTATCCGTGAGCACATGATTCGGGTGACTGACAAAGCCTTCGACGATTTTGCGGCGAGCAGCAGCAACACCGGCTTGAACCGGAAGATCCTGGGGCTGGAGTAACAAGACCGGATCAGAACGGAGCAGCCGCCGCGTTTCCCGGCACAGTAATGTGCAAGCACCGGGTATTCTGGCGCCGGATGTTGATCAAACGCTACAAAGCTCCAGCCGTTCGATGATGAGCTGGGGGCTGTACTGTCCCCGAAACTCATTCACATCCAGTTTGTACAAGAGTTGCAGCCGCTGGTGCGAGGTCTGCAACAAGCTGCCCTCGACATTGAACGCAATGGCATCTATCACCGCTTTGCTCCCAGGCACGGATAACACCAGCTTCAGATGTTTGTCGCCCAGTATCCTCGAACTGACTACGTTGAAGACACCGGTAAACAATGGTTCGGGAAATTGCTGACCCCACGGAACCACGTTGCGCAGCAGGCTCGCAAAATCCAGGGTAAAACAATCTGCAGTGAGCTCGCCATCATGCAGGATGGTTTTGGTGAAGAGCTCCGGATCAGCCACGCGTTGCAGCTCCTGCTCAAACGCCTGGCTGAATGCGGCAAGATCAACTTGCTTCAGCGTAAGACCTGCCGCCATGGCATGACCGCCGAATTTGCTGAGCAGTTGCGGATTATGGGTAGCGACAGCATCCAGCACATCACGAATATGAATGCCGGGGATCGAGCGGGCTGACCCTTTTATCAGCGGCTGATCGGGACTGTCAGTGTCCGTTCCGGCATCAGCGAACACAATCACCGGTCTGTGCGTTTTTTCCTTTACACGCGACGCCAGGATGCCGATGACGCCTTGATGCCATCGCGGATCGTAGAGACAAATGCCGAGTCGTTCTTCGCCATCAAGGTGCATTTGCTCCAGCAGCAGCAAGGCTTCTTTCTGCATGTCCTGCTCAATGAGTTTCCTGTCCTTGTTCAGGGCATCCAGTTGCAGCGCCATTTGGCGGGCAGCATATTCATCCTCGCTGAGCAGGCACTCGATACCCAGGCTCATGTCCTGCAGGCGGCCAGCAGCATTCAGCCGCGGCCCAACTGCAAAACCCAGATCCGTGGCAACCGTGTCACGCGGATTCTTGCCAGCGACGTCAAGCAGGGCCCGGATGCCGGCGCGCGCCTTGCCAGTGCGTATCAGCTGCAAGCCGTGCTTCACCAGGCGCCGGTTGTTTTCATCCAGCGGCACCACGTCTGCGACAGTGCCCAGTGCCACCAGATCCAGGTAATCAGCAAGGCGCGGTTCAGGGATGCCTTGTTGGGTAAACCACTGGGCCTCACGCAGCGCTGCGCGCAGGGCAACCATCAGGTAAAACACCACGCCCACTCCAGCGAGTGCCTTGCTGGGAAAGCTGCAATCCTTCTGGTTGGGATTGAGAATGCAACTGGCGGCTGGAAGTGTATCCGCAGGGAGATGATGATCGGTGACCAGCACTGACATGCCCAGGGCGTTCGCACGTTCAATGCCGGCATGACTGGCAATACCGTTGTCCACCGTGATGATGAGATCCGGCTGGCGTTGATAAGCCACCTCCACGATCTCCGGCGTCAGGCCGTAGCCGTAATCAAAACGATTCGGCACGAGAAAATCAACATGCAGGAACCCCATGCTGCGCAATGCACCCACTGCCAGCGCACAACTGGTTGCACCATCGGCATCGAAATCGGCCACGACAAGAATTCGCAGTTGCTGTGCAAGCGCTCTTTGCAGCAGTGCTACTGCAGTGTCGATATTATGCAGTTGAGCAGGAGGCAAGAGCCCCGCCAACGCGAGTTCCAGCTCCTTGTCCATGCCGACACCACGCGCCGCCAGTACCCGTTGCAACACGGGATGCACTTTCTCACTGAAGGCGGGGACAAGTTTGGGGCTTCTCGGACTGATCTGCATTAGGGTCTGTGGCTCGGGCTTGTTGCTTGCTGATGGAACCATTTGCTTCAGGCTGCGTATTGTACAGTCGCTGACGCAGCTTCCTTGCGCAAAATTTTCCCTCTGGGAAAGATGCCGTAAAATTCAATGTCATTACAATTCTGTGTGCTGGACGGAACTTGGGCGACGCGGTGTTGCCTAAACCAATAGCCACACCGGCACTATAAATTGGTACCTGTATTAATTATTTTTTGTCTGGAACCTGTATGACTGGAATCTCCATGAGAAGCACCACCCTGTTCAGCGCCTTGCTCGCTCTCTTGCTCACCACCCAATCCCTTGTTGCAGCAGAAACGCCTGCCATCGATTACGTCAATTTTCATACTGAAGACGAGGTCAATAACATCGAGGTGTTCAAGGAGGCCAGCCCTTCCGTGGTGTTCGTCACCAACTCCGCCCTCTACCGTACCAGTCGTTTCTCGCTTAACGTCCAGGAAATGCCACAGGGCAGCGGTACCGGATTCATCTGGGACAAGAGCGGCCTTATCGTTACCAACACCCATGTCATCGAAGGCGCTACCCGCATCACCATCACGCTACAGGACCAAAGTACCTGGGATGCCACGATAGTGGGCAAGGCACCCGACAAGGATCTGGCACTGCTCAAGATCGATGCCCCTGCCGACCTGCTGACACCACTCCCACTGGGAGATTCCTCGTTGCTGGAAGTGGGCCGGAAGGTCATAGCCATCGGCAACCCGTTTGGACTGGATACCACGCTGACAGTAGGCGTGATCTCCGCGCTGGGTCGGGAAATCACGTCAATGACCAACCGCAAGATTCGTGATGTGATCCAGACCGACGCATCCATCAACCCGGGTAATTCCGGCGGCCCTCTGCTGAATTCGCTGGGTCAACTGGTCGGTGTAAACACCCAGATCATCAGTCCCAGTGGTGCCAGTGCGGGCATTGGTTTTGCGATTCCGGTGAATACCGTAAAGAAGGTAATCCCGCAGTTGCTGCAGTATGGCCAGGAAATGCGGCCGGTACTGGGCCTGGAGCAAATACCGGACAACTACAGCCGCCAGCAAGGCATAGAAGGAGTAGCAATTCTCCGGGTGTTCCCGGACATGCCTGCAGCCAATGCAGGGTTGATGGGTGTGCAACAGGATTCGCGTGGACGCTTGCTGCTGGGTGACATCATTATCGAGGTGGATGGCAACAAGATTGCCGACAGTGATGATTTGCTCAATTCGCTGGAACAGCGCATGCCAGGCGACCGGGTCAAAGTACTCACGTTGCGCAACAACGCAGTGCAGGAATTTGAGGTCGAGCTCTCAGCACCCGCTGAGCTGCAACCGACCCCCTAGCCAGCATGATGGGCATGTGCGGCTGCCGTAGTGCCTTCCTCTGCTGGCAAGCAAATGCCGGCAGTTGGCACTGGCAAGCGACGCTGCCAGCCGGACCCTGTTCAAACCAGGAACTTGCTACTCAGTCACACATGTCGCAGTGGTGTGGCTGATTCATTGCAAGCAGCACGCCAAGCATGTGACGTTCCACTTCAGCGAGGCTGTTAGGCACCACACTGTAACGCTCTTCGCGCTGGTACAGATCCGCCAGGTGGGGCGGCAAGCCCGGTGCAGTCAGGCCTGCCTGCTCGATCGCTGCAGCAAACTTCACCGGATGCGCGGTTGCCAGCGTAATCATCGGAATGGAGGGATCGCTGTTGCAGACTTCGGCAGCTTTCACGCCGGTAGCCGTGTGGGGATCGAGCAGGAAGCCGGTATGTTCCTTCACCGCCTTGATAGTGGCGCAAGTGGCAGCATCATCAACGCTGTAGCTGGAAAAATGTTCGCGCGCACGCTGCCATTCGGCGTCAGACACTTGTTGCACCTGGTTGCCCAGGCCGGTGACGAATGCAGTAACCTTGGCAGTATCGCCCTGGAACATGTCGTACAAGTAACGTTCGAAATTGCTGCTCACCATGATATCCATGCTGGGTGACAAGGTCGGTTCCAGCGTGGTCTTGTGGTATTTGTTGCCACTGATGAAGCGATGCAGGATGTCATTGCGATTGGTGGCAATGATGAGCTGCTTGACGGGCAAGCCCATTTTCTTCGCCAGGTAGCCGGCATAGATATCACCAAAGTTGCCGGTCGGCACCGAGAACGACACCGCAGGAAACTGGTCGATGAATTTAAGGCCCGCATAAAAGTAGTACACGATCTGCGCCATGATGCGCGCGAAATTGATCGAGTTCACTGCCACCAGCTGATAGCCGGCGGGCAGGAAACTCTGGTCGTTGAACGCCTTTTTCACGATTTCCTGGCAATCATCAAAATTGCCTTCCACCGCAAGGTTGTTGATATTGCTGCCTTGCACCGTGGTCATCTGGCGACGCTGCACTTCCGACACACGGTTGTGTGGATGCAGGATAAAGAGATCGACGAACTTGCAATGCTTGCAGCCTTCCAGTGCAGCGGAACCGGTATCGCCTGACGTAGCCCCCAGGATAGCGACATGCTGCTGGCGCTTCTCAAGGAAGTAATCCAGCAAACGACCCAGCAGTTGCAATGCAAAATCCTTGAAGGCGAGCGTGGGGCCGTAATACAGCTCCAGTACATAATCATTGCCGTACAGGTGCTTCAGCGGCGCGACTTCAGGATGCGAGAACGCCGCATAACTGGCATCGATCATTTCCTTGAGCCTGGCATCGGGTATCGAGCCGCCCACGAAGGGCTTGATGACTTCAAAGGCCAGCCCTGCATAGGAAAGGGTTTTCCACTGCTGCAGTTGCGCTGCCGATATCTGCGGCAAGGTTTGCGGGATATACAAACCACCGTCTGGTGCCAGGCCGGTCAGCACAACTTCCTCGAATGTAGCTGCAGGACTTTTGCCGCGAGTGCTGATGTATTTCACGTGTGCTTTCCTTTGTTCGCCAGCATGTGCGTCCGTTAATGCGGACGTTTTTGCGCCTGTACCGGTTTAATCTGCAATCTTGAACACGCGGATGCGCATGACTTTTTCGGCCACTGCGTCCAGGTTCTCGATGCGTTTGATCGCGTCGTTCATCACAGCTTCACGAATTTCGCGCGTCAGGATGATCACAGGCACCTGCTGGTTGGCAGCATCGGCACCACGCGGTTCTTTCTGGATGATGGCTTCAATGTTGATCTGGCATTCGCCGAGCACTTCAGTGATGTCTGCAAGCACTCCTGCCCTGTCGACTGCGGTGATGCGCAGGTAATACGCACTGACCACATCATCCATCGGCAGTATTGCCACATCGGACAGACTGTCGTCCTGGAAGGCCAGCGCAGGAACGCTGCTTTCCGGACTGGAGATCATGCGCGCCACGTCGATGATGTCAGCCACTACCGCCGAGGCAGTGGGTGCAGCACCGGCACCCGCGCCGTAGTAAAGGGTGGAACCGACAGCATCACCATTCACCATAACAGCGTTCATCACGCCGTTGACATTGGCGAGCAGACTTTCTTCGTCGATCAGGGTGGGATGCACGCGCAATTCGATGCCATTGGGAGTCTTGCGGCTGATGCCAAGATGCTTGATGCGATAACCCAGCTCGTCGGCGTAATGAATATCTTCCTGGGTGAGCCTGGAAATGCCTTCGGTATAGGTTTTCTCGAACTGCAGCGGAATCCCGAACGCGATGGAAGCGAGGATGGTCAGCTTGTGGGCAGCATCAATGCCTTCGATATCAAAGGTAGGATCGGCTTCGGCATACCCGAGTGCCTGCGCTTCCTTCAACACATCAGCAAACGCGCGGTGTTTTTCGCGCATTTCAGTGAGGATGAAATTGCCGGTACCATTGATGATACCTGCCAGCCATTGGATGCTGTTGCCCGCCAGACCTTCGCGAATCGCCTTGATGATGGGAATACCACCGGCAACGGAAGCTTCATAGGCCACCATCACTTTTTTCGCTGCAGCGGCCGCAAAAATTTCATTGCCATGCACGGCGATCAGCGCCTTGTTGGCAGTCACTACATGCTTGCCGTTTGCTATCGCCTGCAGAACGAGCTTCTTGGCAACATCCGTGCCGCCCATCAGTTCCAGTACGATATCGACTTCCGGATCGTTAACCACCGCGAACACATCACTGCTCAAGCGGGTGTTGCCGATATCCTGGCCGGAGCGCAGCTGCCTGGTGCCGATATGGCTCACCACGACTTCACGCCCGACACGACGTGCCAGCTCAAGACTGTTGTTTTTGAGAACGGTGTAACTGCCGTAGCCGACGGTGCCGAGACCACAGATACCGATTTTTATGGAACTCAAGTGAACTCCCTATTCTTGCGCGAACAGATATTGTGCGAGCGTAGCCGCAGGAACATAACCCGGCAGGATAGTGCCGTCTTCGAACACCAGCGCAGGTGTGCCGGTGACACCGACTTCGCGCCCGAGCTCATATTGGGCCGCGACCGGATTGTCGCAATCAGCGGTCGGCACATCACCGCCACGCTTGGCGACAGTGAACATGGCCTTGCGGTCTTCGGCACACCAGGTGGACACCATCTTGTAATGGGTTTCGGTATCAAGGCCAGTACGCGGGAACGCGAGATAACGCAGCGTAATCCCCATCTTGTTGAGCTCTGCAATGTCGCCATGCAGTTTGCGGCAATAGGGGCAATCAACATCGGTGAATACCGTGACGGTTGCCTTGCTCTCGCCCTCCGCAGGGAAGATGATCATGTCTTTTTCATCAAGTGCGGCAATTTTGTTCTTACGCAAAATATTGCGGCGCAGCTCACCCATATTCACCAGGCCATTCTCTCCGGCCTGAAACAGGTCGCCCGGGATCAGGTACTGTGCATCAGCACTGACGTAAATCGACTGGCCGTTCTGGATGCTGACTTCGTAGAGTCCAGGCACTGGACTGGGAGCGATACCAAGGATTTCCATGCTGGGCTGGGTAGTCCCCAACAGCGTGCGAATAGCAGCCGCTTCATCAGACTCTGCCGCCCCGGAAGTCTGGGCTGAAAGACCGGAGACGCCGAGAAGGACGGCGACAAAGCCTGCAAAGAGAAAGATGGAACGGATAACGGCTGGACGCTGGAAAGTTGAAGACATGGACGTTCCCCTGTTGCAATTCGAGTAGTGTCAGCTCTGTAGCGTTGATCATGCAAGACTGCACTGTATTGCACAGGCAGCCTGCTTGCACGATCCGAATGACACAGACAGCCGACCGGGATAAACCTGGCCGGCTGAGCAGGGTCTTAGTCGGCTTTTTTCTCGAGCTTTTCGGTGATGCGGGCTTTTTTGCCGGCCAGATCACGCAGGTAGTACAGTTTGGCCTGACGTACATCGCCACGACGCTTCAGGGTGATGCTCTCAACCTGATGGCTGTGGGTCTGGAAAGTACGCTCTACGCCTACGCCATGGGAGATCTTGCGCACGGTAAAGGCTGAACCCAGACCACGGTTGCGAATAGCGATTACTACGCCTTCGAAAGCCTGCAGACGCTCACGGTCACCTTCCTGGATACGAACCTGTACGACGACGGTATCACCAGGACT
>Ga0209134_10000237_pt1 | contig 14234 bp, 9 predicted proteins | sample LauGreSp1BDMLBSN_2_FD_187566 | JGI IMG/M metagenome (GOLD analysis project Ga0209134, IMG submission 187566) | Freshwater lake microbial communities from Lake Michigan, USA - Sp13.BD.MLB.SN (SPAdes) (version 2) | ecosystem: Environmental > Aquatic > Freshwater > Lake | place: Lake Michigan, USA... | reverse complement strand
GAAAGACTGGACCGCGGACAAGGTACTTGTTGAAAGGATCTTTCTCACGTGCTTCGGTCGTCGGAGTCGAGGATTGACGGAAAGTGGCGCTGAGGACGAAGCGACGAAGCATCGCTTTGGTGTCCCAGCCGCTGCGGACGAAGTCTACAGCCAAGGTATCGAGCAATTCAGGGTGCGTCGGCAGGTCGCCTTGCATGCCGAGGTTCTCGGTGGAGGCAAAAAGTCCGGAGCCGAAGACCTGTGCCCACAGACGGTTGATAATCACGCGTGAAGCCAGCGGGTTTTTCGGGTCGGTCAGCCAGCGAGCAAGACCAAGGCGATTCTTCGGCAAGGATTCGTTCCAAGGGAAGATCTGAGCGGGAACGCCGGGCTCGCATGGTTTGGTGAGGTCAGGCTTATCGTACTCGCCGCGGGTCAGCAAAAAGGTTTTGGGAGCGAGAGACGAGTGTTCCATCGCGAAGAAGGCGGGGGCGGATTCTTCGTGAGCAGCAAGGGCACGGCGGGCTTGTTGGAGATGTTCCCATGCTTGGGCGTATGTCGGATTGGCACGGGTGATTGCATGTTCGGCCTGAACCGCCGCAGGTAAGGAGTCGGCGGTAAGGCCATGATGGACCGCGACCTCAGCGGCCGTAAGGGCCGTGCGCCAAATCTTAATCTCGTCGAGTGAGCCATTGCGGAAGCCCGCATCGCGGGAGCGGGAGCCGATTTCGAGGGAGTTATCGCGAGGCTTGGCGTGGAGGGTGTCGCGCACGACCGTCGTCTTCACTTCAAGGCCATCGAGGTACACGTGAAGTCCAGCGGCCTTGGATGAGCCGTCATAGGTGACCGTCACTCGCTGCCAGGTGCCGACAGGTAAGGAGGCATCGGTTTCAATAGACGCCGCGCTGTTCGGCCAGAGGTGAATCATGCTCCAGCGCAGCTTGCCGTGATTGACTAGGAGTTCGACGCCCGAGGCATCGCCGTCGCCCGTGTAGAAACCCGTGGAATGGAGGACCGTGGCGCGGGCGTTCTTCTCCCCGAGGCGAAGGAAGGCCGAGAACGTGAAAGCATCGTGGCGACCGAGCTGCTTAAATTCACGGAGGATGAAGCCGGCATCGCCGTCGAACTTCACCGCTTGGCCTTTGACGCCAGGAACAAGCTGCAGGTCTTCAATCGACCCACGACGTTCGAACATGGCAGGCTTGCCTCCGGCGGTAGCCGCATCGACGCCCGTCTTCGTGAAAGACTCGAGCGGGAAGTGAGCGTGCGGAGTCGGCACCTCGACGGCCGCCTTTGCCGTGGCGGCGCGGGAGGTCACCAGGCCTTGTTCCGCTGCACGCACGGCGGCCCGGAGCTCGGCTTCCTTGCCGCGCGCTTCTTCCGACTTATGGAGACGCACGAATGGTGGCGGCACCTCGCCATGGAAAGAGAGAAGCCCGTTCTCGTTCTGATCACCGAACATCGCCGCCATCGAGAAGTAGTCCCGCTGGGAAATAGGGTCATACTTATGGTCGTGGCAGCGGGAGCACTCCATCGTAAGTCCCATGAAACCGTAGCCCGCGGTCATCACGCGGTCGTTAATACCATCCTGGCGGAATTCCTCGGCGATCGAACCGCCTTCGAAGGTCATACGGTGTAGGCGATTATAGGCCGTGGCCACCCGTTGGTCTTGCGTCGGGTTCGGTAGAAGGTCCCCCGCTAGCTGTTCGGTCAGGAACTGGTCGTAGGGCTTGTTATCGTTGAAGGCCTTGAGGACCCAGTCGCGCCAAGGCCAGGCGAACATGGCTTTGTCGCCCGTGTAGCCCCAGGTGTCGGCATATCGTGAAAGATCGAGCCAGCCCACGGCGATATGTTCGCCGAAGCGGGGAGAAGCCAGCATCGCATCGACTCGCTTCTCGTAGGCATCCGCAGACTGATCGGAGAGGAATGCGTCGACCTCGGCATTGGTCGGAGGCAGGCCAGTCAGGGCGAACGAAGCGCGACGGAGCAGGGTGGTGCGATCGGCGGCGACGGATGGCTTTAGGCCGACCTTGGTAGCCTTGTCCGCAATGAAGGCGTCGAGCGGGTCTTTGGCCCAGGAGGAATCGGCGATGGCAGGCGTCGCATGAGATTCGGGGCTGACGAAGGCCCAGTGCGGATCATACTTAGCCCCTTGTTTAATCCACCGACGCAGAATGTCTTTCTCAGAGGCGGAAAGAGGACGGTGCAGCTCAGGCGGTGGCATGATTTCCTCGGGATCGGTCGAGAAGATGCGATGGACCATCGTGCTTTTCTCTAGGTCGCCTGGGACGATTGCGATGTCGCCGCTCTTGAGCTTCTTCGTGGCGCCGCCAATTTCATCAAGGCGGAGACCGGCCTTGCGACCTTTATCGGCATCGGGTCCGTGGCAGCCGTAGCAACGATCGGAGAGGATTGGCCGGACTTCCCGATTGAAGTCCACCGGCGTTTCCGCTGCCCAGACGACGGCAGACATCAGGATGACGATAGGGGTTAACGCGAAAGCTCGCATGGGGTGGAGACACTCAACTTCTCTGGTCTGTTCCTGTCCAACAGTGATTCCGAGATAAGGCGAAGTTCTCATCTCATTTCCTTTCTTTTAGATGACCACGATGGCGGTGATTTGCTCGCTCGAAACCTTTCGGTCGATTGCCCGACGCTAGGAACGGCCTAATCGCTTTCTATTCTTATACCTTTGTACCTAATTGACCGAATCAGTCATATTTATCATAAAAGAAGGTTTTCAGTCATTTGAACTTGCGAAAAGGTCAGGAATTCACCGAATACTGGCATGGCGACCCAACTCTTTGGTACAGATGGCATACGCGGTAAGGCGAACGAATACCCGATCACACCCGAAATCGCCCTGCGCATCGGGCAGGCCATTTCCCGGGTCCTACGTTCCAGCGGCGCCAATCATAACCGCGTCATTATCGGCAAGGATACGCGTATCTCAGGCTATATGCTTGAGACCGCTTTAACGAGCGGGTTGGTGTCGAGTGGCATGGACGTGTTCTTGGTCGGCCCGATGCCGACGCCGGCGGTAGCTCACCTGACCAAGTCGATGGGCTGCGGTGCGGGTATCATGCTCACGGCTTCGCATAACCCGTACGAGGACAACGGACTGAAAATCTTCGGACCAGATGGGTTCAAGCTTTCGGATGACCTCGAAGCACTCGTCGAACAGGAAGTCCTCTATGACGTGAAGGCCAACGGCGTGACGGGTGACAAAATCGGCAAGGCCTATCGTATCGACGACGCCCGCGGGCGTTACATCGAATTCGTAAAACAGAGTCTGGGCAATGCCCACCTCGACGGCATGAAGATCGTCGTCGATTGCGGACATGGCGCGGGATACCTACTTGCCCCGCTCATCTTTAAAGAACTCGGAGCCAAGGTCGTGAAGCTCGGCGTTGACCCCGACGGCATCAACATTAACGCCGGGGTGGGCGCCCTTTATCCTGAATTCGCCGGAAAGGTGGTCAAAGAGCAGGGTGCTGATGTCGGAATCTCCCTCGATGGCGATGCCGACCGGGTGATCTTCTCGGACGCCAGCGGAGCCACCATCTCTGGCGACCGTATTCTAGCGCTCTGCGCCTTGGCGTTGAAGGAAGAGGGCAAGCTCTCTGGTAATTCGATGGTCTGTACGGTGATGTCCAATCTCGGACTGCATGAGGCCATGCGTAAGGCGAGCATCGGCGTCGTCACTACCGCCGTCAGCGACCGTCACGTCATCGAAGCCCTCCGCAAGGGCGGCTATTCCTTCGGCGGCGAAAACTCCGGACACCTGATTTTCTCGGATTATGCCTCCACCGGCGACGGTATCTTGAGTGCCTTGCAGGTCCTGCGTTTCATGCGGAAAAAAGGGGCGACCTTGGCGGACCTTGCCGCCGGCATGCGCGAATACCCTCAGGCCTTGGTCAACCTTAAGGTTCGCGCCCGCGTACCGCTCGTTCAGCTGCAAGCACTCCAAGAAGAGATCCGTAAGGCCGACTCTGCGTTCGGCACCGCTGGACGTCACCTAATACGTTATTCGGGGACGGAGAACAAACTGCGCATCCTCGTTGAGCACCAGGACAAGTCCGAGGTCGAACGGTGGTCGGCGGCTTTCAAGGAAGCGGTCGAAGCGGACTTCGAATCCCTCTGAGATGGCAACGTTTCACATCCCTAACGCTGGCGAGACGCCAGGCTGTCACCCTTTGACGATCACCCGTTCGCTTGGGGAATTTCCACTGGCCAACGTTTCACTTCGGAGGCACCAGCAAGCCGCCCTCATCGCCGCGGGTCTGACCGAAGTCACAGGGCCTTCCCCCGACTTCAGCGTCCATCCGGCGGCCTGGTTTGCTCCGGCGGAACTCGCCACCTTCATCGCGGATGGTTCGTACGGCAAGATGACGACGCCCGACGGAGCCATCCTGCTTTCCCGTCTAAACGGCACTCGCGACCTCCGGGTGACCCAGTCCTTCGCGATCTGCTTCAGTTGGGATCTTCTTCGAGCCAACGTTGAGGCCATGAGTTCCCGTAAGACGTACGTCCAAGAATCTGGGGGGCACGCCTCACTCTATGTCGATGGCCGCCTGCAGGTCGGCAAGGGGACCAAGATCCTGCCCGGCGTCGTGATCGAAGGGGACGTCATCATCGGTGACAACTGCAAGGTCGGCCCGAACTGCTACATCCGCGGCTCGACCTCGATTGGTGACAAGTGTCACGTCGGACAGGCCGTCGAGATTAAGAATTCAATTCTCCTGCCAGGCACCAATGTCGGTCACCTTTCCTACCTCGGCGATTCCATCCTGGGTGAAAAGGTGAACTTCGGCGCTGGTACGATCACCTCGAACCTTCGTCATGACGGCGGATCTCATCGCAGTCCGATTGATGGCCAAATGGTCGACACTGGCCGCCGCAAACTGGGTGCCATCGTTGGCGATGGTGTCCACACCGGAATTCACACTTCAATCTATCCCGGACGAAAACTCTGGCCCAAGACCACGACGCTCCCGGGAGCGGTCATCGATAAGGACATCCTTGCCTGATTATGTGCGGTATCGTCGGATATGTCGGGCGGAACGCGGCCACCCCAGTGCTCCTTGGCGGGCTACGTCGCCTTGAATACCGCGGTTATGATTCCGCCGGTCTGTCCGTCCAGGAAGGGCAGTCAGTCCTCACCTTGCGTGCCGTGGGCAAGGTCTCCCGCCTAGCCGAGAAGGTGCGGGCTGAGTGGTCGGAGGAGCGACAGGCCAAATGTATCGTCGGCATCGCCCATACCCGTTGGGCGACGCATGGGGCGCCGACCGAGGCCAACGCCCATCCGCATGCGGACGCTAGCGGGAGCATCCGGCTCGTCCACAACGGTATCATCGAGAACTATCGAGTCATCCGTGCCAAACTCGAGGCCAAGGGCCATGTCTTCACGTCAGAGACCGACACCGAGGCCGTCTCTCGGCTAATCGGCGAATACTACAAGGGTGATCTGCGTAAGGCTGTCATCGGTGCCCTTCGTCAGGTCGAAGGCGCCTACGGCATCGCGGTTATTTCGGCCGACGAACCCGGCTGTATTGTCGTCGCCCGTAAGGGCAGCCCGCTGGTCATCGGAGTGGGCGAAGGCGAATGCCTCGTAGCCTCCGATCCATCGGCCCTGATATCTCATACCCGTCGGGTCATCTACCTCGACGACGGCGACGTCGCCTTGGTCACCGCGGATTCAGTTGACATCACCGATCTCGACCATGCACCCATGGATCGTGATGTCGCCGAGCTCGAGTTTGAAGCCGGCGCGGTGGAGAAGGGCGGCTACGAGCATTTCATGCTCAAAGAGATCCACGAACAGCCCGAGTCCGTCCGGAATGCATTGCGGGGCCGACTTGATCTCCTCAACGGAACCGCCGTGCTTTCGGGTATGGGCGCGACCGCTCGGGAGCTCATCGACCTCCAGCGCATTGTCATGGTCGGATGCGGCACCTCCTTGCATGCCGGCATGGTGGGAGATTTCGCATTCGAGGACCTCGCCGCCATTCAAGCTGAAGTCCAACCTGCCGCCGAGTTCCGTTACCGTAATCCGTTGGTCGACGGGCGCGACCTTGTCGTCGCCATCTCCCAGTCGGGCGAGACTGCCGATACCTTAGCCGCCGTACGTGAAGCCAAGGACAAGGGCGCCATGGTCATGGGGCTCGTCAATGTAGTCGGTTCGACCATCGCCCGGGAAGCCGGTCGCGGCGTCTATCTCCATGCCGGCCCGGAGATCTCCGTCGCCTCCACCAAGGCTTTCACGAGCCAGGTAGCCATCTTGCTTTTGATGGCACTCAAGTTGGGTCGAGGACGTCGTCTCTCGCGAGAACGTGGCCTGGCCTTGGCCGCCGAGATTGAACGCCTACCAGAACTCATCGAAGCTGTCCTCAAGCAGGATGCCGCGATTGCGAAGGTCGCTGAATCGTTGGTCAAGCATGAGCACACTTTCTTCTTGGGGCGTGGCCCGATGTATCCCGTGGCCTTGGAGGGCGCGCTCAAGCTCAAGGAGATCTCCTATATTCACGCCGAGGGTTATCATGCCGCCGAGCTCAAGCATGGACCCATCGCCTTGCTGACACCTGGTATGCCCGTTGTCGTCCTGGCGAATCGTTCGCCAGTCGTAGACAAGACATTAGGCAACGCCGAGGAGTGCAAGGCCCGTGGAGCCCGTATCATCGCCATCGTCACCGCGGGCGGCCCAGAGGCGGCCATTGCTGACGAGGTCATCCAGATTCCCGATTGCGATCCGCTGGTCGCGACGATTCCTGCCGCCGTCGCCTTACAACTGCTTTCATACCACGTGGCTCGCCTACGAGGCTGCCCAATCGACCAGCCGCGCAACTTGGCGAAGTCCGTGACGGTAGAGTAAGGGAATCGCCTCAGTAATACACCCCAGACCCTTGCCGTTGCTTGGGTCAGAGACAGGGACTTGCTCAAAGCGCTATGAACGAACGAACCAAGAAGAAGTGCCGTTGCTGTCAGAAGACCAAAACTTTGGACTTATTTCACCGACTGGAAGGCACCGCCGCGATTCATCCGTTCTGCCGGCCCTGCCTGGGTGCGGCGGCGCGACGTCGCTCGGCCCTGAGACAGACGCGCCGGATGGACACCACCCGGTCCTGTGCCCATTGTAATCAGGATCTACCCGTGCAGATGTTCCATTGGCTACGGGCCTCCGGAAGCTACCACAGCTACTGCCGCCCCTGCCACGCCGCTTACATGGCGGAGCGGTACCGGCGCCTGCAGGGCGAAAGGTGACATTCTGGAAAAAGTTTCCCGCTGGTGGCTGGACCGGGACTTGAACCCGGAACCAATTGATTAAGAGTCAACTGCTCTACCATTGAGCTATCCAGCCAGACAGCGGGACGGGAATGAGTGCAAGACGCGGACAGGATTTCAAGAGCAAACGCACTTAATTCAGCAGAGACTTTCCCGAAGGGGCAAAGAGGCTGTTCGGAGTGGCCAGACCGGGACTCGAACCCGGAACCAATTGATTAAAAGTCAACTGCTCTACCATTGAGCTATCTGGCCTGCCGAACGTGTCGATTACGACAGGCTCAGAGGGAGGGGTAAAGAAAAATTGAACCTCAGCGATGCCCGCGCTGACGAACCGCCTCGAAAAGGCAGACGCCCGCGGAGACCGACACGTTAAGGCAGGGGACCTGGCCGAGCATCGGGATGCGCAGCAGGAAGTCGCACGTCTCGGCGGTCAGGTGACGGATGCCATCGCCTTCGGCGCCGAGCACGATCGCCAAAGGGCCAGTCAGTTTGGCGTTATAAAGGGATTGGCTTGTCTTATGGTCGGAAGTGCCGGCCAGCCAGACGCCGGCATCCTTCAATTTAACGAGGGCATTGCGTAGATTGTTGGCCTGGACAATCGGCATAGTCTCAGCGGCGCCGACGGCGACCTTGCGAACCGTATCGGTGACTGGTGCCGAATTCTTGCGGGTGATCACGACGAAGGCACAGCCCGCACATTCGGCGTTACGGAGGCAGGCGCCGAGGTTATGTGGGTCCTGGACGCCATCCAGCACGAGGATGAGCGGATCCTTGATGTCCTTGAGGAGGGCAGGGATATCCGCTTCGTCGTAGAGACGGACCGGCTTATGTAAGTCGGCGTGGCGCGGGGCGCGATCGTTACTCCGGGCCATGGTCGGCTTATTTGCGAGCCAGGCGACCCTGGGTGTGCAGGGCTTCGGCAATCTGAATCGCGTTGAGCGCGGCGCCCTTCCAGAGCTGATCACCCGAGATCCACAGGGAGATACCGTTATCAAAGAGAGTATCCTTGCGGAGGCGGCCTACGCCGCACTTCTCCTTGCCAGCGTAGTCGAGCGGCATCGGGTATTTCTTGTTGGCGGGGTCGTCGCAGAGTTCGGCGCCAGGGAAGGAGCTGATGGCCTTGCGAGCGACGGCGAGGTCGACTGGTTTTTCGAATTCGGCACTGATGGCGATCGAATGCGCCCGGAAGACGGGTACGCGCACGCAGGTGGTCGTGACCTTAAGGTCAGGGAGATCCATGATTTTACGGCCTTCGTTCAGCATCTTCATCTCTTCCTTGGTATAGCCATCCTCGAGGAATGAATCGACCTGGGGGATGACGTTGAAGTTAATCGTGTGCGGATAGACCTTCGGGGCGAGGGTTTCTCCCTTGGCCCACGCGCGGGCTTGGGCATCAAGTTCACGCATCGCTTCAGCGCCAGTACCGGAGACAGCCTGATAAGTGGAAGCGAAGAAACGCTTAAGGCCGAAGGCCTGATGCAGCGGGTAGAGTCCCATCAGGGCGATGGCCGTCGAGCAGTTTGGGTTGGCGATGATGCCCTTATGGTTGGCAAGGTGGTGGGCGTTGATTTCCGGGATGACGAGGGGGACGTCCGGAAACATGCGGAAGGCCGAGCTGTTATCGATGACGATACAACCCCGCTTCACGGCTTCCGGGGCGAGGGCGAGGGAGATCGAGCCGCCGGCGCTGAAGACAGCGAAATCGAGGCCATCGAAGGCTTCTGGCTTAGCTTCCTGAACCATCCACTCCTTGCCGCCATAGGTGACCTTGGAACCGGCCGACCGGGCCGAAGCCAGGGGGCGGAGTTCCGCCACGGGAAAATTACGCTTAGCCATGAGCGCCAGCAGTTCTTGACCCACCGCGCCTGTCACGCCCACGATGCCGATACGATATGCCATGTTCTGAGTTCGAGTTAGGTTTGAAGAAGGAGGTGACCGAACGCCTTAAAGGGCTGGGCTTACCTTTATCGGAAGATTGCATCGTTGTGTCCGTTGACCAGCAAAAACTATGGTATTTCCAAGGTAGCGAGTGTGAAACTTTCGTCGTCAGCACCGCGCGGGCCGGTCGAGGGTGCGTCGAAGATTCACTCCAGACCCCAGTTGGGCTGCATATGGTCTGCGAAAAGATCGGTGAAGGCGCCGTCTCGGGGATGGTCTTCAAAGCGCGTCAACCGACGGGCGTACTCTCCTCCGAGTGGCCTACTCCAGAGGACAACCTCATCACTTCCCGCATCCTGTGGCTCGATGGGCTGGAAGTAGGACGCAATCAAGGCGTGGATGCACTGGGACGGATCGTCGATACACGCCGCCGCTTCGTCTACATCCACGGCACGAATCAGCAGGACAAACTTGGACGGCCGAATAGCCATGGGTGCGTTCTGCTCGCTGATACCGACGTCATCCGCCTTTATGACTTAGTTAATGTCGGTACCCCAGTGCTAATCCGAGATTAACGCCCAGGCTCTTCTTTCGGCTTGGACGGCACCAAGTACTTCGAGCCGGCCGTGGCCGCCCAGGCTTCCAACATCTCTTTAGCAACCGGCCCGGCCGTCTTGCCTCCCCAGGTACTCGTGTCGAGCTGGCCTTCGACGAGCACCGCAAAGGCAACCACGGGATTATCCGCCGGGGCAAAGCCAATCATCCAAGCGAGGTGGGCCTTTTCCCCTTTTTGAAAATATTCGGTGGTACCAGTCTTGCCGGCGTAAGGAAGCCCAGGAATGCGGGCGACCCGGGCCGTGCCTTCTTCGACGCAACGGACCATACCGCCATGAATCGCATCGAGCTGGGCTTTGCTTAGTCCGATAGGCTCGGCGCCTTGATGACGACCGTCGCGACGCACGTCGTGGATGATTGAAGGCGTAGTCCGGGTCTCACCTCGGGCGAGGGAGGCGGCGAAACTCGCCATATGCAGCGGGGTCGTCAGCAGGTAGCCTTGGCCAATCGAAAGGTTTGCGGTGTCGCCGTCGGTCCAAGGGCCCGCCTTGATGCGGAGCTTGTAGTCACGATCCGGCACGACCAGGCCGCGTGAAGCTGCAAAGGGGAGCTCGGTCATCGGCTGGGCGCCGCTCTCGACGTCGCTGACGGTATTGAGCAATGGACGATCCAAGCCGAATCGACGGGCCTCAGTGGAAAGTGCATCGATGCCGGTACGTAGACCGACTTGGTAGTTCCAGACGTTACAGGAAATCGCCAGCATCTTGTCCACATTCACGTCACCATAACCGACCGGCTCATGTTCCGGAAAATCACGGTTGCCGACCCTGTAAAATGCTCCGCACTCCAGAATGTCATCCCAGTCGACGACCTTGTTGCGCATCCCAGCGATCGCCGTGACGACCTTAAATGTCGACCCTGGGGCGTAGAGACCTTGAGTGGCACGATTCAGCCAGGCTCCAGATTTCTCGACTTCCATGTAATATGCTTTGGAGACTCGATCCGCTAAGCGGTTAGGGTCGAAGGAAGGCTGGCTCGCCAAGGCAAGAATCTCCCCAGTGTGAACGTCTAGCATCACGGCAGCGGCGGGCAGGAGCATGCCTTGCGAATCCTTGATCTTCGCCAACCCAGCCTCCGTGGCCGCTTGGATGCGATAGTCGAGCGATAGGAAGACGTGGCTGCCCTGAGCTGGCTCGCTGTGCTTAAGCCTAGTCTGATTGTAGCCTAAAGAAGTTTTGGTCCAAAGCTCCCAGCCGGTGAATCCGCTCAGCACATGATTATAGGTGAGTTCCACGCCGGCGGCGCCCGTTTTACCAGTATAATGTAGCTTCTGCAGCGTCTCAATCCGGACGTCGGAGATATCGTTGACGTTTTCAGGCAGTTGGTCCGTGTCCTTGACATAGCCCAGCACATGCGAGGCCAATGTCCCGAAGGGGTAGGTGCGGATATTGTCCGACTCAAGACGGATGGGGCCTTCGACCGGAAACTGCTCGATGAACCTTGCGACGGACTTAGAACCCTCTTCGGGGCTCTGCGCCTGGCTGGCTCCAGGGAATGCCAGATCTGATATGAGCGTGAAGGGGAGGGCACGGCGTTCGAGGAGATGCTTGCGGAGATCATCCTCGCTCACATGTCGCTCGCCCGGGGCGGTGACGGGCACGATCTTAGCCGTGGGACGACGCAACTTGTCGTTACGATTGGTCTCATCGATCACGAACCAAACCTTGTTGAGCCAGCCCTGCAAGACGCGGAGACGAGCTAGCTCCATCAGTCGCTCGCGGTCAATCTTACCGGCCTCGCGGGCCTTTTCCGCCGCGACGAGGCGGAGATACTCCGCGCGAAATTCCTTCTGCAACGCCGCGAGGTCGGCCTTGACGCTCCAGCGGGCACGGCTGTCGACCAAGGCAAAACCGTTTCGATCGTAGATGCGTCCGCGAGCTGGGGGTCGCAAGACCACCCGTTGGCTTTGCGAATTCGACTGTTCCTTCAGGTCGCCCGACTGCACCAATTGTCGATAAATCAGGCCACCGACGATATAGAGGAAACCTGCGAAGAAGACGGCGAAGACTATGTGGAGCCGTAAACGTTCAACTGGAGTGGAGGGAAGCACTCGCATCTCATTTGAATCCTTCATGGTGTTTCAGGCGCGGGAGGCACCCCGAGACGGTCCATCACGGCATTCTGGGTTAGTGCGATAGGCAGAAGGACAATAACCCCAGCGAGTCCAGCAACCAGCAGCTGCAGGATAAGCTGGCTGGCTGGCTCAGCGGCGGAGACCGGCGCGATGAAAGCGGCGCCTAGATACCAACAAAGACAGGCGAGGATGTTCACGACGACAGCAGCTCTAAGCATGCCAGGGGTATTCCGGAGGAGCGGACGGTTAGAAGAAAGGAAGATCGCAGCGGCGACCAAGGCGAGGGCGACGATACCATCGGGGACTGGTCGACGGGCTTCGAATAAGAACCCTATGCAGGCCGCGAAGAGGACGGACTGCCATCGACGTAAGCGTCGGCAGGGGGCGATCAGACAGGCCCCCGAGACGAAAATCGTGAGCGACGAAGAGGCGAAGACGTCGGAAGCGAGATCCGCGCCGATCAACCAAGGGTACGTCGCGAGCGTCAAGATCAGCCATGCCCAGCCCATCGTCACTGGAATTGATCTCCCTGCATCAAGGCTTCGCCAGGATTAGGGTGCAACGGAACGAGCACGGAGACCTCCTGGAGATTGTAAAGATCGCGGGAAGGAATCAGGAGGCTTTCTTTGAAATTACCAACCTGGGTCGAGTAAGTTCCGCCGTCGAGATAACCGAGCAGTAGCCGGCTCGGAAAAACGCCTCCCATGCCGGTCGTAAAGACGCGGGCGGGCTGGCCCGCTGGCGGCGTATAGTCATGCGGGATCACGCTGACGCGGGCCTTCGCGGTCCCGAGCGAATTCGAGGCGACACCATTGACGAGGGCGATGCGGTTCTGATCGTCGCCTTCCAGGTAGGCCGTGCAGCGGAAACCGGGACTGGTCACGAGGTCGACCTCGCTGGTCGTGAGGTGGACGGCGGTGACCCGTCCAACGACATTATTACCAAAGACGACCGGAGCACCTGGACGGATGCCGTCATTGCGACCCTTACGGATCACGATACGCTGCCACCAGGACGAACTGTCGCGCGTGGCGACGCGGGCGACCACCGACATATATTCGGCCGGAACGACGTAGCGGGTAATTTCGCGCAGACGGATGTTCTCGCGCCGGACATCGTCCATGGCGTTCAGTTTGATCTCTAGAGCTGCGTTGATGCGGGCGAGGTCGCGGCCAGCGGCGGCCATCTCCTCAGTGGAACGACTCTTCTTTTCCCAGAAGGTCGCCATATCGCGCGACTTTCCTAGCAAGTGTAGAGCGGGTGCCTGGAACTCGGCGAAGGCCTCGCGATTGAGACGTCGGATAGCGGCGGGCATCAACACCCACAGCGCGACGAAGATCGCGAGGGCGACATAGGAAGCACGGGCACCTTGGCGATTCTGATCCATGGCGGGTCGGCCCGCAGGCGGGCTTAGTCTCGACCGCTCCAGCGGGAGGAGTTGGCGAGAATCTTACCAGTGCCGTTGACGACGGCGCAAAGGGGATCTTCGGCGACGAAAACAGGCAGGCCGGTAGCTTCGGAGATGGCCCGATCAATCTTGCGAATCAGGGAACCGCCACCGGCAAGCACGATGCCACGGTCAACGAGGTCGGCGGAGAGTTCCGGGGGGATACGCTCCAAGGAGCCTTTGATGGCCTCGATGATGAGGTTAATATTATCGGCCATCGCTTCACGAACCTCCTGGGAGGTGAGGTGGAGCTGGCGGGGGAGGCCGGTGACATTATCGCGTCCCTTGACTTCGAAGGTGAGCTCCTGTTCGAGGGCGTAGGCCGAGCCAATCTTGATTTTAATTTCTTCCGCGGTGCGCTCGCCGATGATCAGGTTATAAGAGTTACGGATGTACTTGATGATCGACATGTCGAACTCGTCGCCGCCGACGCGGATGGAGCGTGCGTGAACGATACCGCCAAGTGAGAGAACAGCGACTTCCGTCGTGCCGCCACCAATGTCGACAATCATCGAGCCGGTGGGCTCTTCGACCGGGAGACCGACGCCGATAGCGGAGGCGACCGGCTCAGGAATGGTGATGACGTCGTCAGCTCCGGCACGGTAAGCCGAATCCATGACGGCACGGCGTTCGACGGCGGTGATGCCATAAGGGACGGCGACAACGACGGTGAGATTGGTGAAGAGGGACTTACGGGCCACCTTGCCGATAAAGTAGCGGAGCATGTGCTCGCTGATCTCGAAGTCGGCGATGACGCCATCCTTCATGGGACGCAGGGCCTGGATGTCGCCGGGGGTACGACCGAGCATCATGCGAGCTTCGTTGCCGACAGCGATCGGCTTGCGCGTGCTGGTGCGGATGGCGACGACGCTGGGCTCGCGGAGGACGACGCCGCGGTCCTTGAGGAAGACAAGCGTGTTGGCCGTGCCAAGGTCGATGCCAATGGCTTGGGTGAATAGC
>Ga0209134_10000236_pt1 | contig 14257 bp, 10 predicted proteins | sample LauGreSp1BDMLBSN_2_FD_187566 | JGI IMG/M metagenome (GOLD analysis project Ga0209134, IMG submission 187566) | Freshwater lake microbial communities from Lake Michigan, USA - Sp13.BD.MLB.SN (SPAdes) (version 2) | ecosystem: Environmental > Aquatic > Freshwater > Lake | place: Lake Michigan, USA... | reverse complement strand
AAAACCCAAACACGACTCTCAATATTCTAACTCCAACGACCCTAGTCAAGGCATCGGAGCGGTTATCGTCTTTGGCGCGGTCGTGATTGGGGGGGTATTTTGGGCTATAGGATCGACGGTGGGTATGAGTCGCGATTCAGACGTGCCGGCCGAGCCAAAGGAGCGGGTGCTCAGCGCGCGTGCGTACGCCGAACTCAGCGCCGCCGCGAAGCGGGGCGAAGCGCTTGCCCAGAATAACTTCGGGGTCTGCCATTCCATCGGACAGGGTGTCGCGCAGGATCGTCAGTTGGCGGTAGTTTGGTATCAGCTCTCCGCTGACCAGGGTTTTGCGCCCGCCCAGGCTAACCTCGCCCGCTGCTATGCGACAGGGGAGGGCGTCAGGAGGGACGAGGCAGAAGCTTACGCGTATGCGAGTCTGGCCGGGTTGACCCAGACGGGGATGTCGGAGCTGGTGGCGGGCCTGTCGCCTTCGGCTATCGTCGCTGGTAAGGTGCGCGGTGCGGAACTTGCCACGGCGCTCTCCGCCAAGCAGGCGGCGAAGCAGGCCAAGGATGCGGTCAAGTAAGCTCCTTGGGATGGCTCCCGCCGTGGGGAGTGGTGTCGCCGATACCAGGCATCAATATTAACGATGCTCGCTAGCGCCGGAAGTGTGTTATAGTTGTGTATTATGAAACCGCGCACCCCGGGGTCTTGGTTATCAGCTATTCTGTTAGGGCTGCTTACGTTGATGCCCACGCTGACCTTTGCGGGAATGTCTCCGGCGGAGGTGCAGGCCTTTGTGGCATTGAAGGTGAAGGCCGACACGGGCGACGCGGCCGCGCAGATTGAGCTGGCAATTTGTTTTCGAGAAGGCACCGGGGTCTCGACAGATTATACCCAAGCTGCGGTCTGGTGCCGGCGATCGGCCGAACAAGGCAACCCTCTGGCGCAGAACGCTCTCGGGGTACATTATGCTAATGGCCTCGGCGTGCCCCGAGATATGGCTGAGAGCGTCAAGTGGACCCGCAAGGCGGCCGAGCAGGGTTTGGCCAAGGCACAGGTTAACGTCGGTATGGATTACCTGATGTCGGAGCAGAATCCCGCCAACTACGGAAAGGTTTTCAAGATGGATGATCTAAGCCTGCCGAAAGGCGCGGCACAGGCAGTGGTCTGGTTCCGCAAAGCGGCCGAACAGGGCGACAGTCGTGGGCAGGGCATGCTCGGCGCTTGTTACCTCAAGGGCTGGGGCATCCCCAAAGATCCCGCACAAGGCGTCATCTGGTTGCTGAAAGGTGCTGAACAGGGAGATTCGGAAGCGCAAAGGAATCTCGGAGCCTGCTACGCCCTCGGCGAGGGTACGGCGAAGGATCTGGACGCGGCTGCGAGATGGATTCGTAAGGCCGCCGACCAGGGGGATGCTAGCGCCCAATGCAGGCTAGGGGATTTCTATGTCAACGGTGACGGGGTGACGAAGGATTTTACCGAGGCCATGAAATGGTTTCGACGGGCCTCTGACCTTGGGAGCCCCGAAGCTGGATACTGCGTTGGCAGGATGTTAATTAACGGCCAAGGAGCGGCTAAGGATGTGGCGCAAGGACGGCTGTGGATTCGCAAATCAGCCGAGCAAGGATGGGCAGAGTCGCAGTTTGAAGTAGGTAATCTTTGTTTAAACGGAATTGGCATAGCCAAGGATGCGACTCAGGCAGTTGCATGGTTCCTTAAAGCCGCTGAACAAGGCCATGCAGAGGCACAAGTGGAGCTTGGATTATGCTATCATGACGGTGTGGGCGTTGGGGTGGATTTCGGGCAAGCTGTCTCTTGGTGGCGCAAGGCTGCGAGTCAGGGTAATTCCATGGCGGAGTATAATATCAGTGCCTGTTATCAAAAAGGAAAAGGCGTGGTGAAAGATGAGGCTGAGTCTTTGCGCTGGCTGAAACTGTCCGCTGATCATGATGACCCACATGCACAAGAAGGACTTGGCGCACGCTATTTATTGGGGCTAGGAGTTGAAAAGAATCCGGTTAAGGCGATGGTGCTTCTCTTGCAATCGGCGGAACAAGGTTATGGCCCCGCGCAACGAAATCTCGGTGCTTGTTATGTGGCGGGGCTGGCTGGCTCCAAGGATCTGGCGGAGGCCCTACGCTGGTATCGCAAGGCGGCGGAGCAGGGCGATGCGGACGCTCAATGTAAAATGGGGTTATTTTATGCTGCAGGACTAGGAACGCCGAAGGATGAGGTCGAGGGCTTGAAGTGGATGCGTCGTTCCGCCGACCAAGGGTTTGGCGAAGCTGAAACGGCCATGGGCGTATCTTACCATGATGGTAAATTCGTTAAACAGGATATTCCGGAGTCGCTTCGCTGGTATCGCCGGGGCGCTGAGCATGGCTATGCAGTCGCGCAGGTTAAGCTGGGTGATGCTTACCTCTTGGGTGAAGACGGGGTCGCGAAAGATTCGGTCGCGGCGGTTAAATGGTACCGCATGGCGGCGGACAATGGCGACTTGAGCGCCTTGGAAAAACTTGGGATATGTTTAGCGTCAGGGAATGGAGCGGCAATCGATATGGTTGAGGCGAGTGCCTGCCTGCAGCTAGCGTGTGTTTCAAGTGTGGAAGCCCGCGAGCATCTGAAAGATTTACACTCTAAAATGCCACCCGCACAGATTGCGGCTGGGCGAGTTTTTGCAGAACAAATCCAAGCTAAAATTTCCGCCAGAGTAGCTGAGGGTGCACTGGGCGTTAATACGATGCGCGCGACGTTCAATTTTAATCGTGCAGTACCTATGGAGATGGACAATCAGGGCCTCGGCTTGGCTCAGCTGAGCCTCAAGAACGCTGATGCACTCCGGGAATTCAATGAAACCAAGACCTTGGCTGAACATGGGGATGCTGTGGCTCAGGCAAATCTGGCGGGATATTACTACGAAGGGTCGGGAGTACCGGTGGATCTTGTACTCGCTTTCGAATGGACGCGGAAGGCGGCGGCCCAAGGTTATGTTAAGTCCCAGTATGCCTTGGGTTATTGTTATGCGACCGGCAAGGGGGTGTCTCTCAATCCGGTCGAGGCGTATGCCTACTATGCGCTGGCGGCGACTACGCTACGTGCCGCCGGCGACCGATTGAGCGATCTTGCCAAGACGATGACGCCCGATCAGGTCGCGGCTGGCATCAAGCGGCTGCAGGAACTCCAGGCAGAGCCTTCCGTCCGGCCCCCAGGAAACGCGGGGAAATAACTCGCCGCTGGCGGGATTTCGTGGCCCGCCAGTTTGCGCTACAGTGGTATCGGCGGCGCCCGACTACCTGGACGGTGGCGGCGTGGGGGCGTATTGCGCCGCCCCTTGGCTCAGGCCAGCGAGCCATTGGTAATACTCGATCATTGGTCGGTCGGGGGCGATGAGGCCGGCGGGGTTGTAGCAGGTTTGGCGGAGGCGGCTGGCTTCATCCTTGAGGTAGCCGTGGGTGAAGATTCGGCGCACGAAGAGGATGGCCGGATCCCATAGCAGTCGGCCGATGAGGTTACGGTGGGTCCGGGTGAAGACGATGCCTACGCACAAGGTGTTCCCGTTCTCCAAGGGCTGTGAAGAGATGAGGAAGCGGCTATGCGCCCGACTGAAGTCGCCCGAGATCAGCGCCATCGTGCCGCCCCAAGTAGTGATGGTGATTTTGACTTCTGGTCCGGCGAGGAGACGAAGCGTTCGGTCCAGTAAGGTGTCCCCGATTAATTCGGCGTGGTACCGATTGCGCATGGCGAATGGGGCGGGGCAATCGATGACCGGTTTAGCGAGGAGGCGGCGATCATGGACGGCCTCAAAATGCTGGATGTCGCAGGCGTGAGCGGAGGTCACATACCACGGACAGTCGGAATCGAAGCTAAAGAGCTGCCCTCCAGTGTAGTCTTCGGCTTGCTCGTCGAAGAAGAAGGGGAGCGGGAAGAGGGCCTCGGGCCCGTTGAAGAAAAACACGTAGCCATGTCGATCGACGGCGGGATATGCATCCTGGCGGGCGAAATCCGGAATCTTGGTCGCTCCGGGAACGTGGGTGCAGCGGCCATCGGCGCCGTATTTCCAATTATGGAACGGGCATTGCAGGGATTCGCCGATGACATGTCCGCAACCGAGGTTGGCTCCGAGGTGGGAACAGCGCGCGTTGATCACCGAAAGCTTACCACTTGCCGTGCGGAAAGCGACCAGATCACGTCCAAGGATACGTTTGCTGACGGGCTTGGTGCGGAGTTCGTCGACGTGACAAAAGGGGTACCATGAAGCGGGATATTGGACAAAGGCCGCGGCGGGCGGAGCCTGGGGAAGTTCTTCGACTCCGGTCATCGGGGCGCGGCGGCCTTCGTCTCCGATTTTACTAGAATGATTCATCTAGAAAACCTATCCGATGCCGCAGGACTGCCAAGGTTTTAACCCATAATATAGCTGTCGTGGATGAGTAATTTTTCCGGCACGGTGAGGTGATGGAGGTTGTCCCGCTCGCCCTTCTTCACATACAGGATGAAGCCTGCAGGCAGTTTCTGCGTAGGGCTCAAACTCGATGCCCTCACTCCATTCAGTCCGTACCGCGAAAGCGTCCCGCGCGTGCCTCAGGATAGGCCTTGCGGTGAGGCTGGTGACCTTTTGCACATGAAGCCTTTGGTTAAGTCTCCCTTCCTCGCCTGGCCGAACTCCGTGCAGCTGAGGCACGCTCTGGGGCGTATTCTTGGGGTGGCACTGTGCTTCTGTTTAATCTATGGTGCGACGGAGTGGATCACCGAGCATCGCATTGCCCGAGTGAGTATTGCGATGGAGTGGGAGCGGCGCATCCCTTTCCTGCCAGGATTCACGCTTATCTATATCTCGGCCTATGCCGTGCTTTTTCCGCTGGCACCTTGGGTTCTGCGAACGAAGCGGGAAATCGATGCGCTCGCTGTCCACTCGGTCGTGATCATCCTGCTGGCGGGGTTGGGCTTCCTGCTTTTGCCTGCGAATCTTGCTTATCCCGCTCCGGGACCACTTGGCGGCTGGGGGCCGCTCTTCGGTTTGGCGGATACGTTAAATCTCGATCATAATCTCGTTCCCTCCCTGCATGTGGCCTTGTCGACGCTGTGTGTGGAGCACTATGCGCTCCATTTGGGACCGCGCGGTAGGTGGGCGCTCCGTTCGTGGGGGCTACTTATCGCCGCTTCCACTTTGCTGCTCCACCAACACCACGTTTTGGATGTAGTCACGGGCTATATTTTGGCGTTAGGCGTATGGAGTTACGGCCGGCGACGTGCGCTGCGTTCTTAGCTAAAGTAGGGCTGCCTCCACGTGAGGAGGGCACTCACCCGTTAATCGTGACTGCCCATCGAAGGATACTTCGTAAAGTCTACCCTCCGTGGGTATGGCCAGCCAGCCACGTAAGGATGGGAGGAGTGGATCCCTTTCATGGAGGCAGGTAAACATCAGGCTGATTCCTCTTCGGGCGGCAGCATGGCGGGCGTGCCTCAGCAGTAATTTCCCGAGCTCGATATCATCGTTCGCTGTTGCCCAAAAACTTGCAAAAGCGGCTGGAACTAAAGCGCCTGGCGGCGTCAGGCTTGGCCACCCCAGTAGCGTCATGAGTCTTGAAACAATCGGCCGCGCGTAACGAAGCCACCCACGGTAGTTTTGTACGCGGATCTGCCGAAAGGTACGCAGGTCCCAGAGTGCGATGCAGCCAACTAATTTACCTCCTTCCCACGCCATGATGAAGTCTTCTGATTTCAGTCCCGGCCATCTTTTTCCGGCGATAAAATCTTCGGCGGAATGGACGGGTGCGAGGTCACGTGGACGCAACGCGGCGTTGAGAAAATTCGCCAACGCCGGATAATCCGCCTCTGTCGCGACCCGGCATGTGAAGCGTGTGGATTTCGGGCTGCGTGCCCAAGGATGCACCAGTAGGGCGGGACAATGCAGAAGGCCTAGGTCAAGGTAGTGCGGCAAGCCCGCCCGACCGCCGCTCAGGGCGCGCCGCGCCGGGGTGTTGCTTTCGAAAATCGCGGTATAAGTTGCCGTGGTCGGCCGAACTTTTTCAAGTTTTTCGAAATAACGATAGCCTTCAATTAGGATGCGACCAGCCCAGGGGCGGCATTGCGGGACGACGCGTAAATCCCCGAGATAGGCGATGGTTGAGGCTTGGCCTTGGAACCATGCGGCGCGTTCGCAACGGGAGCCTAGGCCGGCAATGGTCTTCTCGGTGTCGCGCACGGCCACCACGTCATGGCGCAAGGCATCCGGACTGCCTGCGAAGAAGGATGGCTCGCGCTCGAGGGTAACGCTCAGGGCTCCGGGCAGGGGCGTCTGGGCGAGAATGGCGCGTAAGGCCTGATCGTCCTGGCTGTTAGCCGGCGTGGCTTGGAATCGTGATGGGTTCACGGTTGGCTTCGAAATTTTCCGCAGAACCAGTTTTCCCAACCAGTGCAGGGGTGAAGAACGGCCGGTTTGACGGTGCCGCTCCGTTGTCCGAGATGGATACAGCGTTCGAGATATCGGCGCGTGGGTAAAGCGTCCGTAACATGAAAGACTCGGACGGGGGCTAGCTGACCGACCGCTAAGGCGTGCGCATAGTAAGGGTTCGCACGGAGCGCGACCTCAAGGGGGGCGGCTTCGACTTCAGGGTCGCTGGTGAATAGCACGTACCCTGGAGTCTGGGAGCTCCCAGACGGAGCTAGCATCGCGAAGTCCGAGGTGAGTGACTTGAGCGCACTCTGGACGAATATCGGATCAAGTTTTTCCCCGCGTAGGTCGCAACCGCCATCGGCTCGGCCCAGGAAGCGTAATCGCGGGGTCATTTTTTCCCAGCCGGTCACACGCACCACGTCCTGGAGTCGATAGCGCCAAAGGCCCCCGCTGGTGGTCAGGATGACTTCATAGTCATTGTCTGTTCTGACTTCATGGACGCGGCAGATTGCTCGTGTCTGGCAATGTTGGAATTCCAGGAAGTGAGAGTGCAGGGCGGGTAGGGAGTGGGCTGACTCCGCCCCCCAGGGGATGGTTATCACGCCCTCGGTGGCGAGCAGACCTTTGGGCTGGAAAGTGACGTCTGGGAACAGATGTCGAATCGCTTCCGCATCGGGGCCGGCGCCGGCGTCAGCCCATCCGCTGATGATTCTAAGGTTAGGCCAGAGTGTCCGCGTGGCGGCAGGCGACAGCTGTTCGAGAAGTAAGGCGAGGTAACTGGGATTCCAGACGGAGATGAGTCGGAGGTCCTGGGCGGTGCGTAGTTCCTGGGCGGCGGTGGCCAGATCGGTCGTATGGGCGACACGTAGCCACGAAGCGAACTTCCGTTCCCACCAACCTAAGTAAGCGTCATCGTTGGCTAGCCCGACGGGGATACCTCCGGCCGTGACCGAAGCTTCGGGCGGCAACTGACTGATGACCCACCACGCACGGCCGTCGGCGAGATCGGGATGGCGTTGATAGAGGTCACCCATCCAAGCCCGGACAGCTTCCTGAAATTCCCCGCGCAGGTCATCGGTGAACGGAATCCATTTGGCACCGGAAGTTGTTCCGCTGGTAAGTTCAAATGCGCGGATGGGCCCGCGGCATAAGACGTCGTGCTCACCTTGCTTCGCTCGCTCGATGTAAGGTTCGAGGTCTGCGTAGTTGGCAATGGGCACGGTCTGGCTGAAGCGCGCGTAGTCCGTGTCGCGATTTAACCCGAAATGCCGACCATAGGCGGACTGGCTGTGGCGACGCAGGATGCGTTGGAGTACCGCCGACTGCGCTGCGGCTGGATTCGCCAAGGACTGTTGGAAGCGGCGCCGCGCGGGTTCGCACAGTCGGCGCCAGACGCGGTTAGCCAATGCGGCCTTAAGCCGGAGCATGGCAACGAAGCGTGGCATGGGTGAGCAGGGCGCGCCCGATACGGTGGGTGTTGGCCAGCGTGATGGGGGCTAGGCAAGCCAGCTCGACGCCCTGCGCGAAGTCTGGATTGCGCAGGAGGAAGAAACTGACGGCGGGATCGTCCTCGCGCTTGGACGGAATTTCTGCCAGGGTTTCCGCGAGTTGCCCGTGCGCCTCCCCGAAGCGAATCAGGCCGCTGACGGAATCATAGGCGTCGGTGAATTTTGCTTTAGCTACCGCGTCGAGCAGCGGTTTGAGCTCGGCGCCGATTCCTTGATGATGGGGGTGATACCTGAGGAAGAATAGCGGAAGGTATAAATAAGTACGATAACCTTTGGAAATTAGGAACCAGTAGCAAGGGGTGTCGCCGGCGGCGGAAAGTAGGCGGGCGGCTACAGTGCACCAACCGCGCACGAGTTCTTGGGAGCCCCAGCAGGCCGGCTCGATAATGGTATCGCCAGAGAACAGGATGTGTTGGTCGCGGCCACCGAGCGTAAAAAGATAAGTTTCCTGGGTGGAGAAGCCGCGGATTACCTCCAGTTCATCGAGCAGGAGGATCACCCACGTCTTACTTGCAAGATCTCTTTCAAAGCCTTGCCGGGAGACTTGTGCGTAGTGCGCCGCGAATAAGAGGTACATCTGCTCGTGCTGGGGCCCGCTGAGATCTGAAGGTGCGACGATACGATGGTGGAGCGTCATGGGCGGGACGTGGTGAAGTAACTGCGGAGCCAGAGGGTCAGTCCGGTGAGGCAGGCGAGCAGCTCCCAGCGGGTAATCTGATTAATGAGGGCGAAGCGGCTGGAGTCGTCCGCGAAGTAAATCCCAGTCTCAGGGCTACCGGTGAAGCCGAACATCCAGGCATTCAAGATTTCGCAGAATAGCACGACGACCAGCAGTCTGGCGAAATTCCGGCCCGGTCCGGATGGCAGCTTCGGCAGGGCCACGAGCACCACTCCAAGCATCAGCACGTCATGCGAGATGCCATGCCAGCAACGCCATGCCAGGGTGAAGATGAGCAGAGGTAATTCCACGAGCGCACGGAGGATGAAGCCGACGAGAAAGATGCCAGCAAACTTTCGTGTCGCCGCATCGACGGAGCGATCAAGCCAGAGCCAAGCAGGCAGCAGGTAGAAAAACGTCAATGCCGTGAAGATCCAAAGCGACTTCTCCCAAGAGATTTTACCGCCGAGTGAGCCATGTGTATTCTGCCACCAGCCGAAGCTAAGGCAGAGCGCGAGTAGGAGCGCGAGCACAGTTAGCATTAACCACCGCTGACGGTCCGAGGGGCGCATCAGAAGCGGAGGCGGATGCGCTTTTCAGTCACCTCGCCACTGGGCGTTTCGCCGCGTTCGGCCCGACGGCGCAGCGATTGCATATGGAGGGCGATCAGGTCGGTTTCTGCATGGGTGTAATCCGGGCCGCCAAAACGACGCAGGTTCGCTCCCTGCAACTTAAGAATATCCACGTCCTGCTGGATGATGTGTCGACTCATGGGCTCGAACGCCAGTCGCACCAGCCAACCGATCCGGCCATAGCAGAAAGTGATGACCGTGTAGACTTCGGTCGTCCACTCGTCCACCGGAGAAGCTTGGGAGGTGATGATGAAGTGATGCCGTTCGTCGAAGCGATAGTCGACGCGGCTTAGGTTGGGCATGAGAAACTGATCCGTATGGCGGAGCTGGCAGTGCTTTGGGTAGAACAGCCGGGAGATGAGGCTATGCGTGGTGGGCTCGTTTTCGAAAGTCACTTCCACGGAGTCCGATCGCTTGCGAACGACAGCGTCCATCTCGCGGGGGTCGGGATTGCGGAACCAGCCGCGGTGGACTGTGGCAGTGTGCGGGCAATCGAGGAAATTTTCGAGGCATGCTTCGACGTTGGAATCGAAGAGGGTCCGCATCCGGAAGGTCGTCCATCCCGCTGCATTACAATGAAGGAAGGCACGGGGGGGGCGCGCAGGGGCCTCGCCGGGGCATAGCCAGATATAGCCATCCTGTTCGCAGACGGAGCGGGTAAGCAACCGGGCGGCGGTAGGAATCGGGCGACCTTCCGCCAGGGATGGGATATGTCGGCATTCGCCGGCGCCGTCATACTTCCAGCCATGGTAGGGGCAGACGAGGCAGCCGGCTTCCACGAAGCCCTTGGACAGAGGGGCGTTGCGGTGGGCACAGCGATCCACGGCGGCATGGGCGACCCCCTCCGCATCGCGCCATAAGACGTAGTCGGTGGAGAAGCGTCGTACCGCCAGGGGCGTGGCTTTTAGGCGGTGCGATTCGCAAGCGATGTACCATTCGTTTTGAAGGGACATGAAGCTATTCGAGGGGGTAAGGAATCCGGTGATACTTATCGGGCAGGATGTTTTCCAGGCGTTGCTTCTTGCCGTTGGGCCAGAGGATTTCGATGGCGACGGAGGCAGAGCTGTCGGCCAATCCAAAGTGGAGCCGGCGGTCGCTCTGGGCAGAAAAGCCAGAGGTCAGGGACACATCCCGACGCTGGTTGCCAGCGGCGTCGCGAAGTTGGACGGTAGCCCCGACCGCATCGGTGTTCACCTCTCGGCCGTCGCCGACTAATTGGAAGCCCACCCAATGCCGGGCGGTTCCCTTCGTCGGCAAGTTATGAAGGATGTCGGGCCCGGCAAATTGATGGACGACGATGGCGTCCAGGTGCCCGTCATTGTCGAGGTCCACCATCGCAACGGCCCGGCTATTGCTCTTTTCAGTGACTCCGACAAGATTGGCCACATCCCTGAACTGGGCAGGAGAGCCACCGTCGGAGAGGTAGACGCGGTTAAGCTGATGGCCCCAGATATCGTAGCCGCGGAGATCTGGCCAGCGATCCGCGTAGCTATGTACGTCAGGTCCGGCCCGCATCACCTGTGAGGCCCGATACCAGTAGTCGCGCTTCTCTGGAAATACCTTGTCAGCACTGTCGTCCACCATGCCGTTTACTTGAATGAGGTCGAGGTGGCCATCGAGATTGAGGTCCCCCATGGCGGCGCCCCAGCCAAAACGCTGTTCATTGATGATCCGTCGTCGGCTGGCGTGATCATGCCAGTTGCCTCGGGCATCGATATGCCAAGCTAGGCTACCTTCTGCCTGCAAAGGGGCGTGCACGTTGGAGACGTACACATCGAGCTCGCCGCGATTATCCAAGTCGCCGATCGAAACGTTCATCCCTTTGTAGGTGTCACGGCCGACGCTGCCACTGAAAGTTCCCGCCTGTCGTTTGAACCCTTTGCCGCCATCGTTGAGGTAGATGTCATCTGGGCCGTAATCACTGGCGCAATAAAGGTCGGGCCAGCCATCACGGTTGAAGTCCGCCACGCCTACCGCCATGGTCCAATGTGTTTCAGGCAGGCCGATTTTACGCACATCTTGTTTGGTAAAGTGTCCTCCACCATCGTTGCGATAGAATGCATTGAGTCCGCCGTTCTCGGCATTGTGCCAAGTCGAGTGCATGAAGTGGAACATGCGTCGATCACCCGGGAATGCCGGTGCCGGCAGGCGGAAAATGTTGAACTGGGTCGGCGCGGTGTAGTCTGGCAGAGTGGGGGACATGGCATTGCCGATGAACAGGTCTAACTTACCAGTATGCGAGAAGTCTGCCATGGTTGCGGCGATGCTGACGGTGTATTCATCAATTCCGCTTTGGGCGGTCACATCATGGAAGACGACTTCACCTCGGGCGTTCACGGTATTTTTCAGAAGGAACACCTTACCCCAGCCACTAGTCAGCAAGAGCGATTGTCGGCCGGAGTTATCAAAGTCTACGAATAAGGCGCAGGAGATGAGTCCGAACTTTTCGGGGTGCTGGCTGACCTGGGCGAGAGCAGGCAGGGGGATGCGTGTAAACTTCATCCCTCCTTCGTTGTGGTAAAGTGCGTTTCGGAACGAAGGTTCCATCAATGGATTAGTGACGAAGTAATCCTGCAAGCCATCGCCGTCGTAATCCCCTACGGCCACGGCGGAACCGACGGATAAGACCCACTTGGCGACATGGGCCACGCGTGAATCGACCTCCTTGAGGGTCTGCCCGAGACGCACTTCCTCTGGGGGCGCGACTTTCACGAGGGTGAAGCTAGGTGCAGGACCGATTACTCGGGCATGAAGGACGTTGGTGTAGACGAGCCAGCCGCTTACTCCAAGTATGGCGAGCACGGCAGTTGATTTAAGCCATATCGTGGGAGGGCGCAGCACAACCCAACCTGCTTGTCGAATTTGGCGGAGGTGTCGCCATGCCCAACTCACCAAGGTGACGGTGAACAGGGCGATGAAAATTGTCGCGAGCGAGGAGTTGAGGTGGAGTAGGAAATCGAGGACCGCGATGGATGCTGCCCAGAGTACTTGCGCCCGTGGCGAAGCCGGCGAAGTCTTCGGGTCGGTGACCATGTAGAATGCGAAAAGGAAGAAGGCGGGGGAAATCAAGGTCCCTGTGATCAGGGTTTCCGGCGGCAGGTGCCAGCGCATGAACCATGCTCGGACCAGAGTGAGGAGGGTGAAGGAGAGCAGGAACGTGACGATGAGTGGGGTGCGTTGGATTTTGCCGACGAAACAGAACACCGCCGCCACGCCAAGGAAGGCGGCCGCCCACCAGGGATGGGCGCCCCATTGATAAGGCGGGGATGTTGCGAACTGGCCGCCGCCCAGCCATAAGGCGGACAAGACGCCGAAGAGCGCAGGATTGAAGACGTGGCGTCCTTGGAAGGTGAACACGTATTTGGAGGCGATGGCAAAGAAGACGGGTAGGCCAAGTAGATAGTAGTCGTGCGGGTAGTTAATGAGGAGCGAGAGGCCGAGCCCGGTAATGTAGGCACTGAGCGGGAAGATCCGCTCACCGCGGAGGAGCCAGGCTAAACTCAGATCCAGGGTCATGCTAACCGAGACGGTCAGTAGGATTTGCCACAAATCCCGATTGATGCCTAGGAGCATGCTGCCGATGACTGCGTAGGATGTCAGCAGACCAGCGAAGAGCCACCGTGGGTCGCGAAAAGAGGGCAGCTGGTAGGGTGAAGGCACGGGGTAGGGTTGGTGATCTGTTCAGGGTGGGGCCTGCGCGGCAAAAGTATAGCATTAAGCCCGAACGCGCGACCATCGATAATCTCGAATAGAGTATCGAAAATATCGATACTCATTAAATTTTTAATATAGTGACAACGGGCCAGCAGTGGATATGGCTGGGGGGATGAAATACTCTGCTCTGTTGGTCTTGATGGCATCCTTGTTGGCTGCCGACGCCAACGCTCAGGCGGCGACGTCATCGACGCCGGTCGCGGTCTTGGCGGCTTTACCGCCCGCGGAACGCCAGGCACATGAAGAACTCATTGCCCTGCGCATCGCCAGCCAAGCGGCCTTCAATAAGGTCGGCGCTTCGGGCAAGGTAGAGGACATGGAGGCTTTACTCAAGTTCGTGCACCCGGATTGCTTGTTGACGGCGATGAATGGCCAGAGTGCCCGCGGTAAGCAGGGCATCTTGGAATACTTCAACCGGCATATGATCAACAAGGACCACGCCATTGCCAAGGTGCAGCATGAGTTCGAAGCAGACCACTTGAGCATCCTGCTTTCGCCAGATATCGCCATTAATCGCGGCACGGCCAAAGGGACCTACAACTTCACGGACGGTGCGGAGTTCATCGTGAATTGCCGCTGGACGGCGACCATGGCCCGGAAAGACGGTGCCTGGACGGTCATCGCATTCCAGTTCGGTCCCTCCATCTTTGATAACCCGGTGGTCGATGCCCTCAAGGGCTGGATTTACAAGGGCGTCGGCATCGCAGGGATTGCCGGCTTGTTAGCTGGCCTGCTGATCGGTCGCCGCAGCCGCCGTACAGACGCCGCCACCAAGGCCTAAGCGGGGCGTGAGCTCGCCAGCCGTAAAGATCGCCATTCCAGCGAGACTAAACCTGGCGCTGCTCGCCGGTGCGGTGCTGGGCAACGTCGGCCTGCTGTATCTGGCATCCCATCCGGCTAACGGGTGGGTGCTCGCTGGGGCGGTATTGGCGTTCTCGTTCATGAACAACACGATTTTCTCGCTGTTACATGAATCCGTCCACCAGCTCTTCCACCCTAACCGGCGGGTGAACGAGTGGGGTGGCCGTATCGCCGCCGCCTTTTTCCCAACGGCGCTCACGTTTCAGCGTATCTTCCATCTACGGCATCACCGGAACAACCGGACCGAAGTCGAGCAGTTCGACTACCTCCGTCCGGAGGATAATAAGTTCCTGAAGCGTGCCCAGTGGTATGCCATCCTGACTGGCTTGTATTGGTTGGCCTCGCCGCTCGGCATGGTCATCTACCTTTTCTGGCCAGGGGCGTTTCGCCTGAAGTTTCTCCGCGACCAAGATTCCCGAATCGCCCAGCAGACCGGTGCGAACTCGATGTTCGCGGGGTTTGACGATGCGCCCGTCGGCAAAATCCGGCTGGAAATCCTCTTCAC
>Ga0209134_10000235_pt1 | contig 14263 bp, 15 predicted proteins | sample LauGreSp1BDMLBSN_2_FD_187566 | JGI IMG/M metagenome (GOLD analysis project Ga0209134, IMG submission 187566) | Freshwater lake microbial communities from Lake Michigan, USA - Sp13.BD.MLB.SN (SPAdes) (version 2) | ecosystem: Environmental > Aquatic > Freshwater > Lake | place: Lake Michigan, USA... | reverse complement strand
TGTTTATATTGAAAGGGGGGAGGGGTTATAATGTTGTATTGGTGGTAGAATATGAGACCTATTATGGTAAGAGGATTTTTTAACACGCAAATTGTGAAATTAACTTTTCAATAAAGTTGTCTGGTTGTAGCATCACAACTTTTGGAAAAGTGTTGTAATGCCCCATCGCTTGAAACACTTGGTCTGCTACTTTTGAATAATTTTGGATATATGTTCGTCCAAACATATCAATAACATTATCTGGTAATTTTGCAGGGGTTTTTTGGTATTTTTTATAATCGCCTCTTTCAAGTTTAGACATTAGAACTGAAACCGAAATCGCCATTTTGAGTTTTAACTCAATGGGATAAGCAGTATTTAGTTCAGCAATTTTAGTCGCAACTTGGGGATACTTTGCCGAGTATTCGCTGATGATTTGTTCGTAGTTCATATTGAAAGGGGTTATAATGTTGTATTGGTGGTAGAATATGAGACCTATTATGGTAAGAGGAATTCATTTCAATTTTATTTCAAGCACGGGGATAAATTGAAACACTAAAAATCAATTTTATTTCAAAAACTGGAATAAACTGGATTGGGCTAAAGCCCAACGTTCGGCGTAGCCGAATAATAAAAAAGATGGGACGATGTCGTCCCGAATGGCGGACTCTGCCCGATACCTATTCATATATCCCATCGCACTCCTTTGCTTTTAAATACATATTATAATAATGAGACCAGTTATCAGATACAACCCCATAGATTCTTGGATACTTTACCTCCATCACGTGCAATGCAGATGCTTTGGTGATATTGATGTCAATACATATCATTACAACACTCCTTTCATACTTTGTTAATAGTTCCTTTGGTTCAGTAGTCATATTGAACGGGGTTATAATGTTGTATTGGTGGTAGAATATGAGACCTATTATGGTAAGAGGATTTCATTTCAATTTTATTTAGAATACAAAGAATTGATACGGCACTTAAAATATGCCTTTATATGCACATAAATCCGCCGATGGTATCATTGCGATGTAGCTCAGAGGAAGAGTATCGAGCCCATAACTCGAAGATCGGTGGATCGAAACCATCCCTCGCAACCATTTTGTTAGATTGTTAGATATGGACTTAAATATAACTCTATATAACTCTATAAGATGCCAAGATTGCCCATAAACTTTGAGAACACCCAGATATACCGATTTGTATGTAATGATGTTAATATTACCAATACGTATGTAGGTTCAACAACAAACTGGATTAATCGTAAAACAGGTCATAAGAGTAATTGCAACACTCCCAATGACAAGCACCATTTAAATGTATATCAGATTATACGTGAGAATGGAGGTTGGGACAATTGGAATATGATTTTGGTTGAGGACTATCCTTGCAAGGGGAAACGTGAAGCAGAACAACGAGAGCAATATTGGAAGGAAAAGTATAACGACGATATGGGTTCAATACGTGCATTTATAACAGAAGAACAACACGCAGAACAAAAAGCAAAACGTAGTGCATCATATCGTGCTACACATAGAGACCAAATTATAGAACAAAAAGCAGAATATCATGCAACACACAAAGACCAACTTAATCTTAAAAGAAGACAACGTCATGCTTTAAAAAAGCAACAGTCTTCAATAAGTTCCTTGGAGACAGGTAAGGAAGTTTGAAGGTTCTTTAGTCCATAAAATAAAAAAATACCGACCACGCCAATTTTTCACAGCACAAATGGTAAGCGATTGCAAGTAGAACCCCAATTTCGCCATCTTGGCGATACGAACAGGTGTTAGACTTGCAAAGGCATAATCGGAGACCAAGAAAGCAATGCCTTTTTTGGCACGCTCGGCGAAGTGCAATAACATCGGGAATATGGCATTTTTAAGGACACCCTTGTCATTGGGCATCCTAAATGGCGGGTTGGTAAGCACCCAGTCATACGTCCCCTTGTAGTCCTTGTAGTCGCGACCACGGGTTATTTCGCTCCAGTCTTTGCTAACAAAAGTTGGGAATGCATTGTAAAAGGCACCTTCACCCGCAAATGGTTCGTAGCACGTATCGCCCACAGTAAGCGGAACAAACGGCATGAGGTCCTGTGCCAGTTTAAATGGAGTCTGGTGAAATAAATACATATCACCACCAAGTTCATAACCAGTATTATTAGACAGGTCTGCCATATTCATTTGTTAAATATTATAATATCTAACAAATCTAACAAATGGATATGGTTTTAGAATTGGCGTATCTTGAGGAGATGTTAAGTAAGATTAAGATACCGAGTAAGTCAAGTACTAACACAAGACGGGGTTTTGCAATCGGGCATCGTGCTATCACACTAGGTGAGACAAGAGGGCGTTTTAACGGGATAACGGGGTTGTCGTATTATTCAAAAAAGTATCCCGCCATTTGGGACGAGGTCAAACGAATTGGCGGACTCATTTGTCCGTTTGACTGGAGGTCCTGCCATTTAAACAATTGCGTCATTTGTCCAAAGCACAAAGATGCCAAAAACGCCACACTAACGTGTATCATTTCATTTGGCACATATACGGGTGCCGATTTGATAATAGAGGGTGTTAAACAAGAGACCTGCTACACCCCGTGCATATTCAATGGAGCAGAGAAAGAGCATTGGAACCTAGATACCCTGCAGGGGAACAAATACTCGTTGGTCTTTTTCTGATACGCACATTTGGAAGCAATGTATCTTTTGACAGAGATGGTATGCACTTGGTGGTTAAATACACGTCGTTTGAATACAAGGTGGCGAATGCATTTACCGCTGCAACATACGCACCAAGGGTGCGGGCTGTTTTTAGACCTCCGACGGCCCACGATGTGTGCTTAAGCACAACACCATTATAACGACCCACTGCACCATCCAGATGTAAATACAGTATAGAACGCTCATAGTCTTCAATAAAGTTGAACTCCAAGGGAGGGATACGCACATCTGTTTTATAAATATGAAACACACCGACACATAAATATCTGCCACACTGGAATGTAGGTGCTTTTGATAATTCCCGCCAATAGACATTGCTGGTAGGGTTCAAACCAAGCAGACCAATACCAGACGCAACCATATAAGATAAGCATTCCTGAATCCATACCAGAAACGGAACGCCCTGCATATGGAAGAGGTCACGCACATCATCGTCTATTGACACTATGTAAGTCCCGTGCGGGTAAAACGAGGTTATAAAGTTGCGTTGCGGACCAATACCGAGCACGCCAATTATAATACGGTATGTAGAACCCCATTTCGCGTAATAAATATCGTATTCATCTGAATTCGCTACAAATATGGTTATTAATTCAGGAGGCACACATTCGCGAGTCAGATACGCCATTGTTTTGAGCATTGGGCGTTGGTAGGTTGGTATCGCTATAACGTATTCCATTACAATACACTATTATAATATTGTGCATTAATAATGAGATATGAAATTAAAAAGAGAACTAAACAGATTGCAGAAAATCAAGGTCTGAATATAACCCCAAGTAACAATCTAAAATTTAAGTTAGATGTGTATGATAATGAAGGAGACTTTATCACGAGTGTTGGTGCCAGTGGTTATAAAGATTATCCTACCTATTTGGAAATGGAAGCAAGGGGAGAAGTTCCAAAAGGATACGCCAATAAACGGAAAGATATGTATTGGAAAAGGCATGGAAAGGAAATACAAGCATTAGATGACAAATGGGAAGGGTCGCGTTCATACTATGCATTCATGTTATTATGGTCTTAAAACAATATTTTAAACTTAATTATGACTGTATATGGTGTTAGATTGTTAGATATTATTATTATAATATAACCTTAAGGCATAATGGCAATCAACTTATCCTACATTAAGACCAAGAATACGTTGCAGGTTGCCGCACACAAGACCGATTTATGTGCTGCTATTGTCTCCAAAGTGGAACAGATTGATGAACACACTAAACTGAAATTTGATACTGAACTGTGTGTATTTATATGTAGGTGCATTGAGAATGCGTTAGAGTGTAAAAAGAAGAAGATAGATAAGAAAACCCTTGCGTTTGAAGTGTATGACAAGTTGTTTGAGATGTCGTCCGATGACCGTATCATTATCTCCACACTGATAGACTTTTTATGCAACAACAAACTAATTAAGAAGATTCCGACGATCAAGAAGTGGGGACGCCTGACAGGCGATTTCTTTGCCCGCCATTTGTGAAATTCATTAATTGATTTTATCTGGTCCAAATTTACCGCCAAGTCCATTGCCATTCAAATGATAACAAACCGCTACTACGACCTGATTATATACCTCCTATGTAGCAAGGTTGGGTTGAATTATACAATCGTCGCTCTCATTCTTGTAATACTCTAAAAAGGCGTTGCCCTTTTGGAACAACCCTCCCAAAGGTTGTAGGGTGGGGTATGAGATTTAATTGCAGTGTTTGATGGGCGAATAATATGACACGAGGTATGGTCTCATATTATTTAAATACCGATTATTTGGTTGCTAGGGATGTCATTTATCAACCCCAAAATCACTGGGGTCTAATTGTGTATTAAAATCAATCCTAAATTTAAGCAATGGGTTTGTCTCCTCAATACAGACTAACAAAAAATGGAGTTTTTCCTTGGTCGCCTCCTTAAACATACCCATAAGTTGTTCCTTTGAAGCACCTATTGCAACCTCATTTAACATCATGGAGATACTGCGTTTATTACCAATTCCAAGCACAACGAGGTAGTTTGAATTCTGCCTTACTATCAATGGTATTTTGAAATAGGACTGCGACAAATACATAACAGTGACACCACATTTCCTGCACCTTATGAAATAGTCAAGCACAGATGTCTGGTCTTTAGCAAGGCAAAGGTCATCAATTACCACTAATGCTTGTTCATCTTTATCAAACTTTTTTAAATCTGGAAGTGTGTGAAGACCTTCCGTTATTTGAATGGCGGGTGATTTCATTTTCAGAAAATCGTATAATGGTTCTGATGCATCTTTTGTGACTATATGTATTCGTGCAAATGTTCCTTTACCTTGCGAACAAAGCATTATAAAATTAATTACCATATTAGATTTTCCTGATCCAGAGGGGGCAGACACACAAATGCGTGCTGGTAATTTAATACCGTGTAAATTAAAGTTTGGGTTATCGGCAGTGCGTAATAGACTCTTGGGCATCCTTTCATACATATTGCAGACACTCATATTATATTAACACACACATTTAAATTTAGGGGACGTTGTCCCCTATGACCCCTAACTACGTTCCTTTTGGAACAACCTTTTCTAAAGGTTGTATTTAAAATCTAATCTATTAATATAACAATGTGTGCATACTACCCACCACCAACAGATAATTTCCCAATATTTGACAGTCTCGCATTTTTAGAACCCTTAAATGCTACTATAACGAAAGCAGAGGCAGACGCGGCATATCTAGCACGAACAGGTGTAGCATCAAGTAATGCCTCAATTACAGTGTTTGCAGGTCAGGTTCAAGTGACACCGACCCCGAGCAATACGGGCATTAATGGATTGCAGGTCTCGTCTGCTATTTTTGGACGCAATGATACAACCGCCAATAGTTTCAGTGGAACATTGGGTTATACATATCATCCGATTGGTTGGACTGTTATTATGAACAAGGTGATTGCAACGCTACCAAGTGCTGCTACTAGCAACATTATTACTTTTGGAACTCCAAACACGGAATTTACTACGCTATCAAATGGTATGTGGTTATTGGGTGCCAACATAAGCAATGCAACTGGTGTCGGGACTTGCACTGCACTATCAACCCAATGGGGAATTGGGTCAGGGGGGACTCTTTTAAATACAGCACAATTCACACTAGGTGTGTCGGGACTATTTCAGTTGGATGGTTCCAATGCGATACTACGGACAACTGGTAATGGAACTACAACTGTCATCTATAATGTGTATCCTACATTTTCAGTCCAACCGACGTTTACGTTCAATCTGTATGCGATTAAACTGGGTTAATTTTAAAATGTCTGTTTAATATAACTATGGCAGAATATGAACCTCCAACCGAAAACCTACCCATATTTGACGTCACTGTATTCAGGGAACTGGCACCTTATGACGATTTTTACCTTAAGCGACAAGGACTTGCAACAAGTGTCGCAGAGGAAACATCATTTAGTGGTCTAGTGAATTTTAACAATCTAGCAACACCCCCTCACTGTAGTGCAGTTCCAACAGATCCAAATGACCTCGCGAATAAAAGCTACGTGGATAGTTTGGCACCCAAAACGGCATACATTGTTTATCTTAATTATAGTCAGACTTTTACTACCAGCACACCGACCATTTATAAAAAACTTAATCCTTTAACAAACAACACTCCAACCACTGTCGCACTAGCAACCACAAACACAGTCCCTCAACTCATCGCAGGATTCTTCAATACCAAGGCGGACCTCAAATTCGCCAACATTATTCCGACAGGAGATTGGAACCTTGTTCTATTTGCAAATTGCACTGCAACCGCAGACCAGAACCACCTTGGACTTAATTTTGTCTTATATGGTGTAACGGCACTTGGCGTGGAAAATGTCCTTGCGACAAGTGCTTCGTCTTCTTTAATAAATGTGCTTGCACCTTTAATAGGAACTTATGGTTGTATATTAACTATTCCAACAGCAATTGACATCACCTTATACGACCAGATTGGAATCAAGGTATATGTGCTTTCCAATACATCTGCTAATAGGCAGGGTTCCATCTTCTTTCAATATCCGTCTTACTATTCCTCATTGATTACCTCGTTTGCAACTACGCAGGCAGCAGATATCACTGTCACCAATAACACATGGACTGGAACCAACACATTTAACAACACAACCACTCTAAATACGACCATCATTCAAGGGACTGGAACAATCCAGTTCCCAGATACGACGATCCAGAGCACGGCATTTAAATCAATTACTAGTGGCATCTATACGAATAGCAATATCACTGTAGATGCACAAGGGGCAATTTCAGCGATTAGTTCTGGTGTTGGCGGTTCCAATGCACAGACGATAGATTTAACGCTTACGGGAGCAGGTAGTGGGTATTTCATTCCATATTCAACTACTACTGGTCTCGCATCTACTCTCCTTGCAGGTGGAATGGTGTATAATAGAGGCACAAATACGATTGATGTTAATTGCACGAATGCGGTAAACAAGACAGCAGGGATAGCAGGACAACTACTTTATCAATCGGCACCAACAACTACGAGTTTTGTAGCGGTTGGAACAGCGAACCAAGTGCTTGTAAGTAATGGGTCATCCGCCCCATCTTGGAGCACAAATCTAGCAGGTAATGCGGGTTCAAGCACGACAGTTGCTCTTACAGGCGATGATACAAGTGGTGATTGGTTTATTCCCTTTTCAAAGACAACGAGTGCGACAAGCAACACTCTTTACATTGACAACACGACAACACAACTGACATACAATGCGAGTTTTGGGAGAATGTCTGCAGGTGCTTACACAGTTGGTGACAAAATACAAACAGCAGGGACAAACTCATCGCTTTTAAGACAAACCAGCATCAATATGGATTACATTAATAACGCAACAAGTGGGACTCATAAATTCACTGTTAATAATGCAACTCCAACTGCTATTGTTCCACTAACCATTGGAAGCACAAATATTGCCACAGTAGTTCCGGTAAATGTGGTGACAACAGTTTCAAACACCACACCATCATTAACGATTAAATCATCAAGTAGTTTAAATGTAATTAATATCCTTCCAAATGCGGGAGCACTAAGTTATAATGGAATGGTGACTGCAGGTGCGTCATCAATCTTTGCATCTGGAACAGTAAATACGGAAGACATTGTAATAACAACTCATTCAGATACCTCTTGCGGACTTCGTATAAGTTCTAATGACATAATACTAGGGGCGGGGGGAGCAGTAGCAAATCCAACCAATTATATTTACATTTCACCATCTGCTTATTCATTAGTAAGCACAAATGTTCCAACTGTATCAGGTTATATCGTTCCAGCAGGCAGTGATAGTAGCACCAAAATAGCAACAACCGCTTGGGTTCAAACGGCAATTCCCTTGGCGACAAGTCTATTAGCAGATAATCTAACGGGTGCTTCTATTGGTGTGCTATTCCAATCCGCATTAAACACAACCACCCGATTGGCACAAAATTTATCAGGATACATATTAACAAGTGCCGGACCCCTAGTTGCTCCAACTTGGCAACCGAATTTTGCAGGCACTGCTGAAATAGCAAACAAGGTGGCAGTAGCGTCGGTTGCATCAGGATTTGGGTTTTCAGTGATATTCTCGCCCTCGGCATCCGCATCAAACGCAGTGTTAAATACCTCGGCAAATTTAACCTACAATGCTGGAACCAATGTTCTATCCACCAACATTAATGGGTCTGCCAACAGTGCGACCAGTGCGGGATTGGCGACACAGGTGACACTAGCGAATACGGCAACAGGATTAACAAACTACTTGGTTATGAGCACAACGAGTTCAGGCACAAGTTCATTGATCACTGATACAGCAGGAGCAACTTATGATGCAGTTAATAACATAGCGAACATTAACATTGTCGCGAATTCAGGTTCAACGACAAACACTGCGATTACAAATGATACGGCATCGGCGACAAATCACGCAATCACATTTACAAGCAACACAACAGGTAATCTGCCTCAAAAGACGAGAGCAGATGTTAGCACAGGAGCAGGTCTAACTTATGTGCCATCAACGAATACACTGACAGCGAATGCGGCAGGGGTAGGTGCTGTAGTATCTGGAACTTTTTCATTAAAAAATGCTTCTAATAATCAATGTAATATGAGCAATAGTTCTGGAACAATGAATATTTCCAATAATTTAGCATCCTCATCAATACTTTTACAAACAGCGGATGCTGGTGGCACACTTGCAACACGGGTGAATATAAGTGCAGTAGATACAGAAATTGTGAATAAATTGCAGACTAGTGCGGGTATCATTGGACCAATTAATATTTTGACTTATGATACCAATATGATAGGATACTCAACTGATAAAATAGTAGGAAATGGAAGCGTAACAACTGTTACAAACAATACTTGGCATACAATGACAGCAACTGGGTTTCTGTTTCCACAGGCAGGAGTGTATTTAATGTCAGTATCAATATATTGCACCAAAAGTGCGGCGGCGGGAAATCTACTTGGTTTAGTTGTTGGAATAGGAACGTCAGACACTGGAGTGCCAACAGGTCAAGGAACATTTGCGGTTAATACACTTTCAACTTGCTCGCAACCTGGAGTCGTAGGAATTTTGATAGGACAAACGACAATGCCAATGGTTATAACAAATACTGCGACAGTGTATTATTTAATGTTTAATGCAACATTTACTGGAGTAGTTTATACAAGACAGATAACGTTTTCGTGGTATAAATATGTTCGTATCGCTTAACATCCATTTTTAATCTCCATTTAATATAACTAACAATGGCTGACTATTATCCACCAACAGAGAATCTACCAATCTTTGATGTAAGCGCATTTAGAGCAACAAATGATAACAACATAACGCAAGACGATGCTGACCGTATGTATCTATCCCGCCAAGGTGTCGCATCCTCTTTAGCAACCTCAACTAACTTTTTAGGCACCCTAAGTTGCGGGGGCAATCTAACACTCAATGCACCAACTGCTGCAAATAGGCAGATTGAAGCATCGTTTTTAAAACTCGTCGATAACGCATCTAGTAGTACAAACAAACCCCTCATATGGAATCCCGATCCAAGTTTACAAATCACAACCAATGATGTGATAGGAGCAGTCAAGACGATAGACCTTAAAAGTTATGACGGTTCCGCTACTAATGTAAGCACGACGCTTACGTGTAAATATGGAGAAGTTGCACTTGGAGGAACTCTTAAAATAAGTCAGAGCACAAACACAGCAAACAATTCAACACTCACCATGGGAGTAACCGACCTAACCATCACAAACACGAACGCAACAGGGAGTATCCTATTGAATACTACTGCAGGTGCCATCATAACCAATGCCATATTTGTTCCATCAAATAAAGTCCCCGCAATCATTTCGTCAAGACCTTCAATTGGATACACATATTCAGGTTCGCTCGGACCAACTGCTATTATAGATACCAACCCAATAAATCAGTCAATAGTGGCACCATTCCCAATTGGTGTTTATTTATTTGAAGCATCAGTAGTGGCAACAAAAAGCACAAGCACTTTCTCCGCATCTGGGACTTCAAGTATAAGATTGTCATACATAGACTCACCAACATACATTACCTTTGCAGGTTTAAATACATCATTTGAAAATTTATACCCTGATAATACAGTTGCTGGAATAATTCCTTGTGGTGTTGTAGGTGGTTCGCGAGTAATGAATATACTGCAAGCATACGGAAGTGGGGCAGGTCTTACTGTTCAAGCAGGTTGGGCGACATATGCTGGAACTCCAACTTATACAATTAGATGGTCTGCAGTTCGCATAGCATAAATCAATAATTACTTACAGAATTAACACCTATATAAGGTCATTTATCTTGATTGTTTAGCAGGTTTTTATCTAGGAGTATTGTATAATGGAGTTCAAAAAATTAAAAATCAAAGCGTTGAGCAAACAGGCGTTGTCTAAACTGAAACGAGGTCTCCCCGCACGATTGATGGCGGGTGAAGGAATGCAACTTGTCGTAATGCCTCACCAGTTTGATTTGGTCAGTAAGGCATTTTTGAAAAACAAGGGAATGAACGTGTCTCTATCTCCTCCCGAGGTGGATGCTAATACGGTTGCCGAGATTGGTGGAGAAGGTATTTTTGGCAAGAAGGCGGACAAGTTTATGGAGAAGAAAGGCATTAAGAAGTTTGTGTATAAGGTTGGGTCTGCAGTTAAACCATTGGCGATGGAGGCGATTGATGCAGCGGCAACTGCGGCGGCAGCATATGGCGTTCCACCAAGTGTAATCAATCTTGTTAAAGATGAAACGAAGGGATACATTGATAAACCAGAAGATTACCAGACAAAGAAAGGACAGCGTGCATTGCTCAAGCGAACTGGTAAAGTCGCGGAAGAGGTTGCGTCGCCCTATCTAGCAGATGCTGGAATTGATATGAGCCAAGTGAAGGATGCCCGTAAGATGGTGAAGACAGCGAAGGCAATGGCGAAAGCACCCGCTGGTCCTCCGATGACCGCAGATAGCATTAAGGGAGATGCCGAGGAAGCGTTCCTCTCTACGCTACAAGCATACATGGACAAACGCGGGGCAGCAAAAGCACCTCGTCCTACCAACCCGATGGATATGGGAGACCAAGACGGAATCGTTGGCAATGGTATGATGCGTCGCAAATATGGAGGTATTGGTCTGTATGCTGGTGCCGCATCTGGGCGTGGGTTTGGTATGGGTCTGTATGCTGGCGGTGCGATGTATGGCGGCGGGTTTAGCAGTTCATTGAAAGACATTGGTAAGAAGTTTGTGAATCAATCTCGTGCAATTGTTGGAACTGGTCACCCTGCATTGGAGTCACAAAACTTGGATGCGAATTTCGCATTCAGAAATCAGATGCCTCCCGCATACCAGCGTAAGGGTTAAAGTGTAGGGCGTTCATTGGGGTGTCAATGTAGGGCGTTCATTGGGGCGTCAATGTAGGGCGTTCATTGGGTGTCATTAAACGATATTTAATGCTTATTTATCGTTTAATGTGATTAAACCATATATTAAGGTGAGTTAAAATATTTTAACTCAGGTAGGGGTATGCAATTAATGCATTAAACGATAGATATTGAGTAAAAATGAGATAATGCGGTTATATTGGTCTTTAAGCGTTTAATTAAAGACATCTTAAACACGTCTTAAACACGTCTTAATATAATAATGTATAAGATGCCAAGAACTCCTATCAACTATTCCAATAGTTGCGTGTATAAAATCTATTGCATTGATATTTTAATTGAAGACATATATGTAGGTTCAACAACTAATTTAATTCAACGAAAGTATGGACATCGCCATAGTTCAACAACTCCATTACCAGCACATGCATTTGTAAATGAAAACGGTGGTTGGATTAATTGGAATTTTGAAGTTTTAGAATATTATAGTTGTAATTCAAAAAATGAATTATTGATTAGAGAACAATACTATTTAGACTTGTTAAAACCAACTCTAAATAGGTATAAGGCGAACAGGAATAGTTCATTGATTCAATCATCAGACGTAGAATCCACACCATCAAGCAATTCAATAATCAACGATTTAAACAAATTAATAGCATCTTTGCAACAACAATTGAATCCAGTGGTTATTAATCCAGAGATTTTAATATTAACAGATAATATAATGAACCCCTTGCACCAATATATTAAGGACAAGCGACCCACTCTTTCGGACTCCTCATTAAAGACCTATACCAGTGTATTGAAGTCGTTATACAAACGCGTCTTTGGCGACGGGGAGATTGACTTTGATGACTTTGAGAAGTCCGATAAGATACTAGAATTCTTGGAAACAATGGAACCAAACAAACGGAAGACTATTATGTCAGCACTGGTTGTCATATGCAAAGATCCAAAACCATACAGAACACAAATGTTAGACGACATCAAGGAGACATCTATAAAGACAGCAAAGCAGGAGAAGACGCCAGAACAGGAAGAGAACTGGATTACGCAAGATGCATTACGTGCAAAGTTCGCCCAACTTGGTGAAGATGCTGCACATACTTATAAGAAGAAGAAGATTGATATGGGAGACTTACAAAAGATTCAAGACTTTGTTATTATTGCTTTGTTCCATTTGATTCCTCCTAGGCGGGCACAGGATTTTACAGAATTCAAAATCAAGGGGGTGGATAAAGAGAAAGATAATAGTTTAGATGAACGAACCTCGGAACTGGTATTCACCAAATACAAAACTGCAAAGTTTTACGGCGAACAACGGGTTGCAGTGGGTAAGGAATTAATGAAGATATTAAAGAAATGGATTAAGGCGAACCCATCAGACTACCTTTTGTTTGACACTAATGGAGGTAAATTAAGCACTGTCAAATTGAATCAACGACTTAACCGCATTTTCGGTTCTACCAAAGGCATGTCAGTGAATGCATTAAGGCATTCTTTTTTATCAGATAAATACCAAGACACCATCAAATTGAAAACTGAGATGGAAGAGGATTTAAAATCTATGGGGTCTAGCACTGCCCAAGCAACAACCTATATTCAAAAGGAATAAGTGTTAGATTTGTTAGATTTTAATATTAATCAATATTATAATATGCTCACGAACTTTCAATTAATAGATATCGCCAAGGCAATGAAGTATCCTTTAGAGCGTGTTTGCTTTAAGACGGAGTTGTCTGAAGAAAAACTCAAATACAACAGGGGATACATTATCAATATTCAGGATGAAACCAATGAGACTACTGGGGAGGACAACGATGGCACGCACTGGGTAGCACTCTATGTAGAAAAGCATAAGGACGGTAAAGTGCATCCCTTCTATTGCGACTCATACGGAGCCCCTCCCCCTGAAGAAGTAAAAGCGTTTGTTGGTTGCTATGTCCCTTACTCAACCAAAGATACACAATCCATTATGAATGATTGTTGTGGGTTCTATGCCTCCTCATTTCTATTTTTTGTTAGTGCAAGCAGATATAGAACTCAAAATATATACCAAGATGCGGAGACCTATTTGGAACTGTTCAAAGACCTCGCCATCTCCAATGAATTCAAACAGAACGAATGGGTCCTGCAACAGTTCTTTTGTAGCACCCCCCCTAAGAAATAATACAACCTTTAAAAAGGTTGTGCCAAATTACAGATTTATTACTCAAATAATATGACACCTATTATGATGTCATATTATATTTGTATTTCTTGTTGCTCGAAACTGATAATTGACATCAAAAGACAGATGCCTTTTATAGTTTCTCACGTATCAGGGTTTTCATTTTTTATATTTATTAACCATTGTTCTGCTAATTCTTTTGTTTTATGATTTGACTGTAATACTTTATGATTAATCCCTCGACCAATTGGATAAGATGCTTTCCAATAAATTTTATCACCCCTTTTCCAAGAATAAACACAACCAGTTCTATTTCGATTATCTCGTTGTTCTTGTAATGACGCCCAACGTAAATTGGATAAGTCATTATTTTTTATATTGCGGTCGATATGGTCGACTGTTGGTTCATTATTAGGATTATCAATCCATTGTAATGCAAGTAATCGGTGTAATAAACATTTATGA